>Ga0224501_10000087_pt1 | contig 101127 bp, 71 predicted proteins | sample SF_Oct11_sed_USG_4_FD_169105 | JGI IMG/M metagenome (GOLD analysis project Ga0224501, IMG submission 169105) | Sediment microbial communities from San Francisco Bay, California, United States - SF_Oct11_sed_USGS_8_1 | ecosystem: Environmental > Aquatic > Marine > Sediment | place: USA...
GCATCCGGACTGCCGCCAGCGCGCCCGCGTCTCCCGACAGGCAGCACTCGCTGTTCCTCCGCCCCGGCATTCCCCGCATCACAGCTTCAGGCTCAGCACAAGCCCGTCATTCGCCGAGGGCTTACCGTCTACCGGCTGTGCAACGCCCGCGTTACCACGCAACTCTTCATCTCCGACGCGCTAAGCTAGTGTTTCGCCATTCCGATCGCCTGGCAGCGTGAACGCCGCGGGCAGATTGGGCGCAAGGTGACCTTGCGGCAGGGCGGGTTTTGCCGTTTTTTTGGCAAAGCCGACGGAAGAGGTCCCCCTGTGCGACAACTACGGCCGTGGTGCTTCACTGGTGAAGTTTTTCTCCTTCGGCCACAGCTGGGTCATCCTATGTGCTTGCGTTCTCAAGCCATGAAGCTTTGCTTCCATGTACGCCATTCCCGTGGCTGCCCGCCTCTACCGTGCCAAGAAGCGTTGCCCTCCCGAAGACTACCGCAAGCGTTGTCAAATACATGGAGTATTCGCGCGGCGTCGCGCCTTGCCGCAACGGGCGCCTCGAAGCCGACTTGGCAACCTTATTTCGCGGCGGCTCCTTCGCCTTTTGCACGAAGCCTCGGGGGAGGGGCGCGCGACATGGACCGCATTGCCAATGCCGGCCCAAGGCCTCCGCTCGACGCAAGGCCAAAAGCTGGTCGAGTCACTCGTGCTCGCCGTGCATCACGTCATCCAGGCGGCCGTCACCATCTTGCTCCAACACCGCCATGGCACATTCCACCTGTCTGGACTGGCGGAACTCTGCAGCCAAGTCGACGACGCCATCTGCCAACTGTAGGCTGCAGCACATGTTCCGGGCCCTTCCGAGCACTCCAACCCGCTCAGGCTCTTCGAACAATCCCTTGAGCACGACTTCCCCTTTTGAACCCCGAACCCACCCGCGAGACGCGACCCATAACCCCATCGAACGGTACCAACAGCGGCCCATCAACTGGGCCGCTCGGCAAGAATTGCGCCGTGCGGGTTCAGGCTGATGGTGTGGCGCCACGCGCGATGCCGTCGGCGCTCCGTACGCTCTCCGCTGGCCTGCGAAACGCCGGAATGGCCAGCGTAAAGGCGGCGCCGGTACCCGGGCCGGCGCTGTGGGCTGCAAGCCTGCCGCCGAGTTCTTCGGCGGCGCAGGCGCTGGCGTGTAGGCCGAAGCCGTGGCCATCCGACTTGGTGGTGAACTGATGACGGAAAAGGGCGTCCAGGTGCTGGGCTTCGATGCCGACGCCGTTATCTCGAACCTCGATTGCGGCCTGATCGTCACCGAGTGAACGAATGTAGACGGAAATGCGCCGCTGGTGGTCCTGCTGCTTGACGGCATCGACGGCATTGGTGAGGAGGTTGAGTACGATTTGAATGAGTTTATGGCCATCGGTTCGAGCCAGTAGTTCGTCATCGTAGTCGCGCCGCAGCTCGATCTGGTGATTGGCACAGGTGGAGGAGATCATTTCGATGGCTTCTTCGGTGAGCCGCTCGAGTGAGCACACCTCAGACATGGATCCGCTCCTTGCGAGGCTTTGCTGACGAACCACGATCGCCTTGACGTGGTCGACGTGCCGCTCTAACCGGGCCAGCTCGCTGTATACCTCCGCCCGGTGCGCATCGCTCGCGGCCACTGCCGCTCTTAGGTACTCGAGCGCACGTTTGCCACGCGGGTCTTCGCTCAGGAAGCGGTCGGGTTCAGGCTGATCGAGCAGCAATCGCACGCCCCGATCGGTGGCGGTTGCGGTTTTGCTGACGGTCAGCTCCTTCAGGCAGCCAAGCGATACGTTGACGCTGTTGAGAACATTCCCCACGTTGTGGAGCACGCCGATGGCCACGTCGGCCATGCCGGCTCGTCGGGCGGTACTCACCAGGGTGGCCTGCGTTTCCTTGAGCTGCAGCATCTTGTCCTGCACCTCCGCGGTTCGCGCCTCGACCCTGCGCTCGAGAGATCGATTGAGTTCCTCCAGGGAACTCTGATAGCCGGCCCGCTCGTTTTCCGTGCTTTCCAGGCGGTCGAGCATCCAGTTGGCGGTGCTGGTGAGTTCGCCGATTTCGCCGTGGCGCTCCATGGGGATGCGCTCGATCTCCACAACTCTGCCTTCGCGAGCGATTTTCTTCATGCTCTCGATCACGTGGCTCAGGGGTCGGTGCACTGTGACCGCCAGCAGTATCGAGCACAGCAGGGCGTAGACGGCGACGGACCCAAGATACGTGGCGAGCCCTCCTATCATGGAGGAAGAGGTCATGCCCTGGTCGGCGGCAGAAATCACCAGGCTGGCCAGGTAGGTCGCCGGAGCGAATGTGAGACAGGTGGTGTAGGCGACCAGCTCCCGTGCGAGGCTGCTGCGTTGTTCGCTGAAGCGGAGGCCATGCACGCGCGCCAGCCGCCAGAGCTCGCGTGTTACCGGGGTAGAGATCCACGTTGCCAGAGAGTGGGCGAGAGGCCAGGGACCGAAGACCAAGGCCACCAGGAAAAAACGAGCTGCCCAGTTGTCGAGCAGATCACGGTCACTGACCAAATAGGCCGAGTGAACGCTCCACTTGATACTCCAGAGGTGGGCTGCCCAAGTCGGCAGTCGGTGGCTGACGTGGGCCATCTTCTCGAGTTCACCCGTGCGAACGATCGAATCGCCCGCAAGCCAACGTGTGACCGGCAGGGTGACTCGCGTGAGAAAGACGGCCCAGACAATCTCCGCGAACGCGGCTGTCCCGGCGTACTCGATGGCTCCTTTGCGATAGCCCTCGGGACTGTGATCACCAACCAGTACTAGAAAAGCCACCGCCATGACCGGCATGAAGAGAACGTCCACGGCCAGAAATGCTCCCAGCATCCGCGACGTGAAGGTGCGGTACAGGGGTATCCGATTTGATTCAAGCGGCGCGAGGGACTCCATGGTCGCCAAGAATTGAACGGCCGCCGGCCGAATTACCTAAAGAGACCTGGAGCTATCGTGGTCGTAGCGTGCAGGAGGCCGGCTTTGACCTCTGAAATGGTTAATGCCCCGCGCACGGGCAACCTGCCCATCCGGTACGTCATTTGCCTTGTGCGCTCGGGACGGCGCCCGGATAGGAGTCTGCGCTAGTACCAGAGGTACATCGAGGAACCCTGAGTAGGGCCCCGGTTACACCAGAGTTCGCCGTTTGGCACCGTCCGGAGGGTCCGCTCGCGGCTTACTTCCTCGTGAAATACCTTAAACTAGCTGTGCTATGCCTGGGGATTTTTCTCCGGGCGCGCTCGCGATCGAGTTTCGCCGTCACGCACCAGCGATCAACTTGTTTTGCGGCGGTGCCCAAGCGCACGCCCGGCGCGTGCTGGCCGGTGCGTACCAAATGGCCAGGTTGCCCGTGCGCGTACCAGATATCCGACGCGTTCCGCTCGGGCGGAACCGCGCGCGACGTCGCCCAGCCTAGTTGCGAGGCAATCGGTGAGGCCCGCGAAACACCTCTTCGAAGCGTGGGTAGTACTGATGGGGGCTGAAGCCGTCCTGGACCAGGTCGCGAACGACATCGAGACCCTTGGCGTAGCGCGGCACGGCAAGGTGAAAAAGAACGTTGCCCTCCATCATGTGCAGCAGCGTCTCCTCCACGAGCGACCGCGCGCGATGGCGTGGTAGAGCCGCCAGCAGCAGTCTGAGCTCGGCGTGCCAGCTGCGCACTCGCTCGAGCGTGGCAAGCGCGCCCATGAGGTAGCCTCGCAAGTCCGGGCTCGGGGCAAGTACGGCCGGAAGATTCGCAGTGTCCTCGACTTCACGGTCCTTGTAGATAGAGAAGAGATCGTTGACTGCCGCGCAATGAAGCGTGGCAAGTTCCTCACACCGCCGAACCTCCGGGCGCTCGAGGTAACGAGACAATTCGCGTGCTCCAATGCCCCGGTGCAGCGCCTTGATCGCGTAGGAAAGCTCGTAGCAAGGCTTCATGCCGACGCAGACCGAGCGCGTCTGAAGAAATACCTCCGTACGTGCCGAGATATGGTGCGAAAGTCTCGCTTTGTCCGCAAACGACGCGAAAAAACGTTCGAGCTCGTAGACGATGCGCGGACTGTAGGGGGCGAGTTCGCCTTGCAGAATCGGCTGACCGACCAGCAAGAGCTCGATCACAGCGTCGACGTGCCTACTCAGCTCGGTTTCCGCACTGGAGCTAGAGCAAGAAACCATCTGACCAGCAAGCGCGCCGCGAATGCGCTGCGTGCTGTGCGCAATCAAATCCGCCAGCTCTGGATGTCCACCATGCTCGTCGACAAGGTCGTCCCAGATCCAGCCGCCGAGGAGCACGAGAGGGTAGACGAACGCGGCTTGCTCGCGTGCATAGCGTTCGCGCAGGGTGAGTACGGCGTACTTCGCAGCGACGTCACTGAGCTCAGAGTAGCGACCCCGTAGCAGTAGCTGAAGAGCTGAAAAAATTGCCTTCACAGACCGAGCCTCATTTGGAGTGCTCAAGGCTAGGTAGGTTCCGCCCGCCTCGCGAAGGAAGAAATCCGCGCTCAGTTCGAGTGCTGCAGAGTCGATGCTCGCGATGGTACGGGCCCGTGGTCCCGTGTCCAGCATGTCGTGTGCCATGTGTCTTGCTCCTTAGCTATCGCTGGTCTCGGCTTGGAAGTCCGAGGCGCAGGCCCTAAAAAGTAGAGGTGCGCGCAGTGACGCGAGCGTTTGCCTCTGGAAGCCACGGAGAGCGCCCCAAGGCCAGGTCGATTCGTCGAGTCAGATCAGGTTGCGCGTACAATTTCCCGTAGCGCACCAAGAAGCGTTCGCTTGAGACGAATCCCTTTGCTTCGTCCGGGAAAACTCTGCCAAGCGTCCGTGCGAATGTCCATAGGCCAAGGGCCGAGGCCAGCTAAAATGCTGTTGCATTCAGTAACTTTAGCTCCTATGGCTATGTCATTCTGATGACGTGACGGAGCTATGGCTGGCTATGTTTGGTGAAGATGTGGGGCCGATTTGCTGCAATGCATTGGCATCCTGGCGGGCCTGGTCGTAGTTGCTGTAACCGGCAGCCGTCAGAAACCGCGTTGTCGCGTCTCCGCGGTGTGAAGGTTGAATGCTGCGAGTGTCTTCAATCACGATCGCGGACTTGAGCCCAGTCTGCCCTGCCCCTGACGCCTCGCTGGTGCGCTGACGCTCTGACGCGCTTGCGCTCGGGCCCGGGTCTTTCGCCAGCGCCTACCAACGGGACCTGGTCGAAATGAAGTCGCCGGCTCGATTCCAAACCACGCGCTCCGCGCCCTCTGGTCCCGGCGCAATCAAAAACCTGCCGCGCGGCCAACTGCGGCATTGGTGCGAGGCACGGCAGCACGCCACAGGGCAGCCCCCTGCCATGCTACGGACCAACGCGTCGGAGCCGACCTACTCCGCAAGCAACTACCGACACAGGTGACTAGGTGGCTGGTGTCAAACGGCCGCACGCGCCTCTCGGGCGGCGCAACCCCGCGCGAGGCAGTCGAGCCAGTTGCGAAAAGAGCGGGAATTTCCTCGGTTCTCGCCTGGCCCGCACGGGGTCACGGCGCTCCGAGATCCACGCCCACCTGTTTGACACCAGCCCCCCAAGGAGCAGTTTGAGCTGGAGTCGCGAGCCGCCGCAGGCGAGTTCCCCAGCCGTCCGGTGAACGCGACCTGCGGCCACAGATGTCGGTCCAAAAACCACACAATCCTCACCGGTGCACGCACGCCCTCAAGTTAATGACAGAACCTGACGTTACGAGTGATTGAGGAGCGATTGCGCTGATGACGACCGCCGCCCTATCGGACCCCGGGTCCGGCCTTGCTGAACCCCAGGGTATCTCGGCTCACAGCCGCAGCGCTAGCCCAGGTCCGATCGAGTATTCGCGACAACAGGAACTCGAGCAGTACCGCTTGGGGGTGGAAGCGTCGCCCGTCGGGCTGCTCATGATCGACACCAAAGGCGAAATTACTCTGGCCAATCGCCAGGTCGAGCTGATGTTTGGCTACTCCCGAGAGGAGCTACTCGGAGGACCTGTCGAAAAGCTTATTCCTCAGCGCTTCCGAGGCCACCACCCGGCGGTCGTCTCGAGGTTCTTCGGAACGCCATCCACCCGTTTCATGGGCGCCGGTCGCGATCTCTTCGGTCAGCGTAGCGACGGCTCTGAGTTCGCAATTGAGATTGGACTCAATCCCCTCAGAGTCGGAGACCACCACCGCGTTCTTGCGTCCATTGTGGACGTCACTACACGCAAAGGACAAGAGGCGGAACTGCGCTCGCGCGTGGACGAACTTCAGGGCTACCAACGCGAGATGGAGCTACTGAGCGTGATGTCGTCACTGCTGCAGCACGCGCTTAGTAACACCGAGGCCCACGAAATAGTCGCCGCATTCGGCCAGCGGCTACTACCTTCGGTGACGGTTGCCGTCTACACGCTGCCTGAATCGCAGGACGCGCTGGAGTGCCACTCGCAGTGGGGCGGGGCAACGGCTGACAGGAGTTTTCAGCAAGAAGCCTGCTGGGCCCAGCGCCGTAGCCAGGTGCATTGCTCCGGACCCGACATGGCACCTCGCTGTACGCACGGCTGGAACAGCCCCCAGAGGGCGCAGATGTGCATTCCCATGTCAGCGCACGGTAGGGCCAGTGGCGTGATCACGGTCGGTTCTGAGCAGCCGATGGAGAAGGGCTGGGGCGATCTAATGCGCGTCGGCAGGGCGATGGCCGATCAGCTCGCACTCGCACTGAGTAACATCAGCCTGCGCGAATCACTACGCGCGCTCTCGATTCGCGACCCCCTCACGGGCCTATTCAACCGCCGCTACCTGGAAGAGGCCATCGGACGCGAACTGCCCCGTGCCAAGCGCAAGAACTCCGAAATCGCGGTTTGGATGCTCGATGTCGACCATTTCAAGCGGTACAACGATTCCCACGGGCACCAGGCTGCCGACGCCGCGCTGCAGCAATTGGCCAAGCTAATGGCGGCGATGCTTCGGGCCGAGGATATCGTCTGTCGGTTTGGGGGGGAAGAATTCGTGGTTGTGCTGCCGGATTGTTCACTCGCCGACGGCGCTCGTCGGGCCGACGAGATGAGGCAGCGGGTACGTAGCGTAATCTCGGGAATCAGCGTCTCCATAGGCGTAGCGGCCTGGCCCCAGCACGGCCGCGCCTGGGAGGTAGTGCTGCGCGCCGCCGACGATGCGCTCTACAAGGCAAAATCCGGAGGGCGGAACCTTGTGGTAAGCGCCGAGGCTGTTCAGGATGTACGGCCGGGCCAATAGCGCGCCCGGGCCGACCTGTCCAGACACCGCTGTCGGTCAGCGGGCGCAGCGTGTTGGCGCACGCGATCGGGCCCGGGATACCGGTCCGCGCGCAGGGGCTCGTTGGGCCCTGCCCAGGTGCTGATCTCGAGAGCTGGTTGGCATTGCGACGACCTCCGGATTCTGAGCCGGTTCAGGCATTCCAGGACCCGGGGTGCTCCGCTGGCTCCGTGGCGGCAGTCAACAATCGTGTCGGAAGCGTCAGCGTGAAGCGTGCTCCCGAACCCTCACCGTCACTCTCGGCCGTCAGTGTGCCGCCCAGCTCGATCGCGGCCGTCGCGCTTACGTGCAAACCGAAACCCTCTCCGCCAGCACGGGTCGTGAACCCATGCTGAAAGATCCGGTCCAGTAGGCCCCTCTCGATCCCTCTGCCGTTATCTGTTATGCAAAACACCAGCCGGTCTTCGCAGACCGAAAATATTTCTATGCCAATGGTGCGGTCGTCAGTGCTGCGTGCGGCCAATGCATGGCGCGCATTGCTAAGCAGGTTGACCAGGATCGTCATCAGCTTGTGTGGGTCCGTAAGCACCCTGGCCTTTCCGTCATACGCCCTGCGCACCTGGATCGGAGCCCCATTCATCGAGGGAATACTGAGGTAGATTGCTTTGTCGAGAAAGGGCCCAAGTTGAATCTCTTCAATCGCTCCCATCGAATGAGCAAACTCCTGCTGGCTGCTGATGATCGTGATCACCTGACGCAAATGGGCCTGTAAGGACTGCAGTTCCGTGCAAACCGTCGAGCGCTCCTGCTTCAGCTGGTTCGTCACGATCGAAAGAGACTTGGCAACCTTCAGGTCCGGACCTTCGAGCGCTAAGAAGCGCTGCAGCGCAGACGCATCGCCTCCTTGCGATTCGAGCAGTGCGACAAAGCGTTCAAGTAGCTCGAGGGTGGAGCTCCTAAGGCCGGTACGAGCCGTCTCCGCGCAAATGTTGATGCTGTTTATGGTGTTGCCGATATTGTGAAGTACGCCCGTTGCAACCTCGGCCATTCCAGAGGCGTGTGCAAGCTGACGCTCAGTCTGTCTCCTTGCATCTTCGATCTCCTGATGCTCTGTCCGGTCAAATACCGCTGCGATGGTGATGGCATCGCCTTGTAGTACGGCCGACGAGAGGGAAATGAGAACTGGAAACTCAGAGCCGTCCTTACGACGTCCCCGGACTCCTTCTGGCGTCAGCGTCACGCGAACCCCGCCTGTCGCAACGAAGCCTCTGCGCAACTCGGGGTGCCCCTGTCGGTGGCGTTCGGTGAGAAGAAGTTCGACGCACTCACCAATCAGCTCGCACTCGGTGTAGCCAAATAAGATAGCAAGAGTTTCGTTTAACTCTTCAATGATACCGCTCTGGTTGATAACGCAAATGCCAACGGGGGAGGCTCGAAGCAGCTGCTTTAGATAGGCCTCGGCGCGCTCCCGCTGGCCGATGGCAGATTCGAGTTCCCGAGCGGTATGGCGGATCTCTTGGTAGCTCTGCTCCAACTCCATGGTGCGTGACTTGACGCGGCTCTCGAGTTCAGAGTTGAGCGCAAGAATACGCATCTCGGCTTCGCGCTTCTTCCGTACCTCGTTCTCCAGTTGGCGAACCTTGTCCGTCAAGAGCTGAAAGTCATGAGAGGCGCGATGGCGCGGAATCATCGTGACCGCGATGCCTCTAAAGCCTGCTCGAAGTGCGCGAAGCCGCAGCTTGCAAGGGACCCGATCTTGTGCCCCCAAAATAGTCAAACCCCCAACGGTTGCCTGGGCCGAGCGCAGGGAACGCCGCATCAAGGTCGCAAGCGTCTCGGGCGACTCGATAATGAACTCTCCAAGACCACGTCCCTCGGCGGAGCGTGGTCCCAATCCAACGAGCCTCTCGAAGGCGCCGGAGGCGACAACGATGCGCCCCTCGGGTGACAAGACCACGGCAGGGAAGTCAACGGCCTGAAGAAACTCAAATAGAGTCTCAAGTGCAGCTGTGGCTTCCGTAGTACTCTCGAGTGTCTTCATCCACCGAGCCTTCCTCTGGCCGAAGGAACAATACGACACGGCAACCCTGGTCACCGCGAGCGATGGTTCGGGCGAGTCTCACGCGGGCGTAGCCTAGATTCTCAGAGGCGATCGTACCAAAGACGTTCGAAGTCATCATGCACAACGATGGCCGGTCCTTCACCCTATCCTCAAACGGGCAGCGAGTGTTAGCGAACACGATCCGGTCTTCTGCCTCTTCGACGACGTGAAAGGTTCCCTGGATCCGCCTCTTTAGATCGATGAGCACGTCCTGTACCTGGCCTCGGTCGAGCCTTTCGACGTTAAGCGCGCGACGGTACTTCTGGTCGATGCGCTCGCCCATACTTTGGCCGACGATGCTGATGAGACCCGCGGCTTCGTCGAGTCCTACGATGTCCTGAAGCGCGCCCGAAAGCTCTCCAATCAGATCACGCAAGAAGCCGTCTCGGTCGAGAGAAACTTCCGCATTCTGGACCGCAAGGGAAAGTCGATGCGTTTCAGCTTTTTCCATCGCGAAAATCCTGCTTTTTCAAACAAACGTTGAACACGAAATATCCTCGGGCGCCACTGGAAAAATGGCACGAAAGCTCGTGGCCGGGAGCGACACATCTCTATTTCGCGCTTACAGTTCTTAATCGACGGCGAACACCGGAACTTGATCCCTGCCACGCAGCAACGCCGGAGCGATCGGGGTGAGGCCGGGCGCAGCACCATTTTATGGCGGACTTGCAAGGCTGCCAAGGTCGCTCCAATGGTAGTTCGGCTGTCGCCGAGACAGCCGAATGGGCCATTCGCTCATTTGCAGAATCACATGGCCCTTTGCAGAGCGTCCACAGCGGCGACCGGTTCATTATCCACGGTAGTTCACGAGGGCCAACGGGTACAGCCTGGCGCTTCGGCACCAGAAAGTAGCTCAGAATACGCCTACGGCACCGCATGCGCATTCTGGGCCAGATGCACCACCCGAATTGGCAACGACTGCAGACCTGACGGTAACCTAGCCCACCTTTGCGAACAGGCGCCTTAGAATACCGAGGCGTTCGGCCGGACCCCTCGAGGAGACCCTGTCACGCCCAAAATTAGAGGCTCTCTCGAATTCGCCTCTCGCGCTTTTGGGCATATTCACGGCCATGTAGACATGCCCGAGTGTCCGGTGGGCCTCGATGCTGGTGGGAGCGAGCTGTACTGCGCGGCGTCCGTGAACGACAGCTTGTCTGAGGTCTCCGCCGGCCTGGAGCAGTGCTGAGGCAAGGCGTCTATGGCTCTCGGCGTCCTCGGGGCGGCCGGCGCAAACGCGGCCCCAAGAGATGACGGCCTGGGACCATTTGTTGTGACGCTCCTCGTATAATGCCTGCTGTTGGTAGTATTCCGCGAGGCCCTGACAAAGGTAGCGTTCGAGCGTGGACGCTCGGCGCTCAAGATCTACGTTGCCGTGATCCATGGCTTGCAGCAGTGCAAGGCAGCGAGCCGCCTCCAGGTGCTCTCCCCTGCGGTGAAATTTCAGTGCCTCCTGATAACAGCGTTCTGGCAGAGAGCCGCCGGATGGCTGCGCGGGTGCGTCCTTTCGCCGGTAAATCGCAGCGCGAACCCTTCTGGCCTGGCGCCTTCGCACCGCGGCCAACCTCTCGATCGTCTCAGCGTAGTCAGGCGAGGACTCGGAACGGTTCCTTATCGGAGCAAGCTGCGCTAGGTGATTCTGACGACGCAGGTAAGCGTCGTACTCAGCGCGTGACTCTGGGCACATCAAGACGCGATAGGCCTCATTGAATCGAACAAAAGCGTCATCAACTCGGCTCCGAACCTGGCCCAGTCGATGATTACTTGCGGCCTCAGAGCGCAGCATCGAATCCAAGCGACGATAGGCTAGCCGAATTTCCTCGGTGCTGGCACTTGTGGATACCCCAAGTGCCTGATAGTGGTTATCCTCCGTGATAGCCCGGTGCTTGGCCTCGATGGCGCCGCCAGGGACGGCGTCCAGGGGAGTGCAAAGAGTCGACCGGGTGCGGACCTGGCTTGTGTCGCAGTCGAACGCATCTTCATTCGCTGCGCTGCTCGAAGATTCCAAATTTGATGCGGCCACGCGGTCTACGAGGCCGAGGCTCCGCAGTTTGTCGAGCATAAGCTCGACGGTGCTGTGATCGAGCGCCAGCGCCTCGGCCAGATCCACCGCGCGTCGCTGGCCGTCTATAGCGCACAACAAGTAGTTGTAGGCTGGGTCCAGGTCCTCCGGAGTTCCGATGCTCGAGCGCCGACGGGGAACGTCCACGCTGGCTTCGCAGAGCTTGGCCTGCGCGACCAGGTGCTCAATTGCATCTCGTGCGGCCGCGTCGTCACGTTCGAACTGTAGCCCCATGCCGGCGGCAGCTCCGCTTTCGCAAGCATCCACTGCCGACAGAACGTGCACCACGCGGGCATTTACCCATGTAGTGGTGTTGTGGCCTCTGGGTATTGCCACTCGCACGTCGGTGAAAATACTCGGCGGATTATCTGTGGCTATAAATAGCCCGCCTGCGCTGACGTCGGTCGCCAGAAATCTTTGTGCCTCCGGCCTACCCACTACACGCAGTTCGACAAAGTGCCGTGTATAATAACGTGGGGCGAGTCTTCGCGACCTATTCATGGCTGAAATGAGACTGGGTGCGCGGGACTTCGCGGCATTCGAATAATCGGATCAACTAAATGTAAGCTTGAGAACTATCTGCAGTCAGGTTGGCGCAGTCGAAAGTAGGCGGGGATCCTGAAAGCCTAGTATGCCTCGTTCATTCCGCGTGTGGCGCGTGGTGCGTTTGCATCGTAGTCCGTTTTACAAGGGCTCGCTTATGCGCCGAAGCTGCGTCTGCAAGCAGCATGCTGCAGCATTGGTGCCGCCTCATTCTACGCGAAGTTGAAGTGCATTCGAATGCGCCTGTTCTCGACTCTGGCGGCGGAGCTATGCCTGCTGATCGAGGTTGGACAGGAAGATGTGCTGTGCACTCGAACAGAATGGTGGAGCTGGGCACGGCGTCCGAGCGAAATCCCTCCTCATGCAGAATGAGCAAAGCCACGAACTTTTGGTGCGGGTGGCAACGAGCGGGTCACGACGACAGGTCGAGCTCGGAGAAGGTGTACGGTAACGCGTATGCTCCAGTCGTCCTCGCTAATTTCGACCCTGCCGTGACTCGCTCGCACCGCCTCTATCAGGCGACCGAACTTTTCGAGCCCGGGCGGCGGGTCACTGGGCGCGAGCAGCACGCGCCGGAGCACGGATGTCGGTACGCCATAGGAGATGTCCAGCAGATGTACGGCGACGCTCTCTGGAAGCTCCTCCATGGTCACGATGAGTTTTCCGGCGCCAGCAGAGCGTTCGGCCGCCTCACCCAAGAAGCTCGCAAGCGTATCCTTCAACTCTCGATGATTTGCGACGGCGTAGCCGAGCTCCCTCGGCGGCTCGTACTGAATTGTTCTTCCTGACATCGTTCGAGCAGAGCGCACAGCACGCTGCACTTCCTTGGCGACTGGCTCGACATACAGCAGGTCGCTTCGACCGTCTTCGCCGATATGCAAAGGTCTTCGCGCTTTCACAGAAGTGTCGTCGGCCGGGACGCCGCTACTTACGTTTTCGATGAGTGTGCCCACGTAGCCGGACACCCACGAAACGCCGTCGGCCTCCTCGCGGATAGGACGCAGCGAGAGGCTTCCCCAGCGAGAGCGTTGGGATTCGTTGCCTCCGACTCGCACACGATAACTTGTGCCCTCGGTCGCTGCGCTGATGAGCGAAAGCGAACCAGCCTGACCGTCTGGAAGCGAAAGCTTGTCCACGATGTTGCCGAGGGTTAGCGACCCGGCGCTGATCGGCGCGTCGGCCGCGCCCGGCGGCAACGCGATACCAAGTCCCTGGAGCCAGTCTGCCATCGGCCCTCCGAGTACCCGGACATATCCGAAGGCGTCGGCGTAGAGCAATCCCACGGGGGTGCGTCTCACAAGCGCATGAAAGACCCGAAGGTCTTCAAAAGCGGAGCGCGCGCCGTCCAGCATCTTCGTAGCGGAGAAGCCCCTTCCATTGTCGTCACGATCCGCCGGTCTTCGGCGAACTGCTCCGTCCAACGCGGATCTGCGTCTGCGTAGCAGGCGGCCGAGGTCCCTAGAGAGATTCTCTGCAAGTTGTGGTGAGCGCAGATAGGCTTGCTCAGCCGCGTCGCCACAGAGAAAGACATAGCCCTCAACTTCTCCCAGTGCGACTAGGGGCACAACCACAACGGGCGTGTGCTCCATCACCAGAAGGTTCCTGGTTACGTTGAAGTCGGGCATCCCCTGGTCATTGGCATATGGGCGTCGTCGTACGTCCCGGCGCCGCTCCTTCATCACGTTTTCGCCCATTCCTCGGTAGGTCCAAAAACGAAGGTGCCATTTTCGCGGAGGAAGTTCCGCAACCAGGACGGCGTCGGCAGGATGTGCCTGCTGAGCAAGGTCACCTATTCGGGTCCAGAGGTCTCGCTCTCCAAGGGAATACAGCGCGTCCCCACCCAGAACCGCAGCTCTCTCCACCGACTCACTAGCCTCCAATAGGGCGCGTCGATCGTCCCGGAGCTGCGGTAGCAGCAGCAGCGCTAGCGTGACCGGAGGTATGATCGATAGATGAAAGACAGGTAGCAGCGACGAGCTATCCAGGATGAGAGCTCCGGAGGCGACGCCGAATAGTAGCAGCCAGGATGCGACGATGGACACCCACCACGGGGGGTTCATCCGCCGCTGAACCATTCGAAGCAGGCTTACCAGCAATACTCCCAAAAGCGCCCCGATCAACGGTGGTGCTGGCCGCTTCCCATTTCCCTGAACGATGGCAGACGCCAAACTTGCCACCTCGGTGGCCTCGAGTGTCGATCGGGCCGCAATTTCCACGACGCCAACGCGGCCCGAAAGGTCGGTCGCTCCAAGTCGCCCTATCGCGTCCTTGCTTAGCGCGACCACCGGCGTGCCGCGGGGGTCGGGCATCAGGGCCATTGGAGGAAGGGAGCCTCCAAGGGCTTGCGCGAGTGATCCATTGGCCGAAGCCTTGTGATGCCATCCGACGATTCCCCAGGGCGACTGTCGGCGCAGTGAGCCTCGCGTAACAGAACCAGAGGGCAGGTGTGGCTCGGTCTCGAGAGGGCAGAGCTGGTCGGCCGGAGGAAGCAATAGAACGGAGCTGAGGCGCTGCTCGGCCGCCAGAACCTCCAACCGCTGCGTACAGGTCCGTATCGACTCGACGTTCGGTTCCACGCGTATTACGACTGCGGCAGTGGCCACCTCGCGTGTTGAAAGAAGCCGAAGCAGACCGGCGTTCACCCAGTCGTCGGCCTCGCGTAACGGCGCCATATAGACCAGGCCGGCCGCCAGTAGGCCGGCTGCCAGTTTCCCGACCGGAAACCACAGAAAGTTGCGTGGCGTCGTTCCTGAAAGAGCCGTGGGTCGTGGCCGTCGATACTTTCGAAGCTCCAGCGATCTACGGAGATTCATGCCCTGCCTCTGCTGTTGCTCGTGAATGCCTGCAGTTCGAAAAACGTGGCCGTCACGGCCATCCACCACGAGCAGATTGCCTTGCTGTGCGGTCGGTACATGGGACTGTGAGGCTTGGCCTGTAAAGGTGTTGGTGCCGGAGCGGCTCTGGCCTATTCAAACGTACGGGGACCCGCGAAAATTGAGCCCGAAGGCTCTGTCTCTTAACCGAACGGGCATTCTCCTGACGCGGATTTAGCTGTAGCGGCTAATTTGCCCCACGGGGCGTCCGTTTGAAGAAGGATGAGAGCAACTTTCGGCGCCCCCTTCCGTATTTATGTCCGTGGGATCGAGCGTAGAACTGTTTCCGGTCAACGGGCTGGATCGCAGCCTTCACGCTCCCGTTCTGCTCGGTCTGCTCGTCAGTGCGTTCTTCGCTGAGACTCTCGGCTGGACGTTCGCGGGGCTCGTCGTTCCGGGCTACCTGGTATCGGTCATTGTAGCTGCGCCTCTTACGGCCGTCTTGGTCGTGGTTGAGGCATTGTTGACCTACTTTCTATGTGCGGCGATTGGGCTGTGGATTCCGCGCACCGGAGCGTGGTCAACCGCATTCGGCCGCGAGCGTTTCTTCCTGTTCATTCTGGCGGCGCTCGCCATTCGATTGTCTGTGGAGGCAAGCCTCCTGCCCTGTCTTCAGGAGCGCTATGAGCTGCCGCACTCGCGAGAGTTGCACAGCCTCGGGCTGGTGCTCGTTCCGTTGTTGGCGAATATGCTCTGGAACGACGGCCTTCTGCGCTCATTCACGCGTGTCTCGTGCGTAGTCGCGATAACGTACGTTCTGGTCAGTGAAGTTTTGCTGAAACATACGAACTTCAATGTCTCGCGCTTCGAGATGGCCAACGAAAGCGTCTCTCTTGATTTTCTCGAAACGCCTCATGCCCAGATCATTCTCGTTACTGGCGCTCTGGTGGCAGCGCGTGCGAATGTGCTCTACGGCTGGGACTACAACGGCATACTCGTACCCGCGCTGCTTGCAGTGGCCTGGTACCAGCCAACGAAACTGCTCACGACCTGCGGGGAGGCGCTTCTAATTTACATGTTCGCGCGTGCCATTGTGCGCCTGCCTCCGTGGTCGCGACTTCTCATGGTCGGTACACGGCGAACTCTGCTTACTTTCGTAATTGGGTTCGCTTTGAAATGGACGCTGGGGGTCGCTCTGGCCCACGTGGATCCAACTGTCCATATGTTGGACTATCAGGGATTTGGCTATCTCTTGCCAACTCTTTTGGCGACCAAAATGTGGAACCGCGTGTCAGTAGGCACGGTTCTCGTTCCCACTCTCCAGGTTTCGGTAGTCGCATTTGCTCTTGGAAACTTGATTGGTTATGTCGTGACCTTGCCTCGCCATACCGAGGCTCGCACGTTGTCTCGCGGTACATCGGTACAGTCCACGCACCCCCTTTCTGTCGAGTTGATGCTTGCAGACACGGCGCCCGACCCGAGTCTTGTGAGGCAGAGCAGCTACTCGAGTACGCGCCTCGCGCTGGAGATCTTTCGGCGCATCGACCGTAAGAAAACAGTCGGAGGTGCGCTGCTCCGGCGTGCGGACCGCCTATCGATGACCGCGGTTTCTGTCGAGGGAGTATCCGGGCGATACCTTATGGTCGGTCCACGCTCGGCGGACCCTGACGCCGACGTTGCTGCGCCTCGCGCAGCTGTCCGTCTTCATCCTCAGCACGGCTGCGAATGGCTGCTGCTGGTGGAGAGCGGTGGCGATAGCGAGGCGCTGGTGGCAACCGCCGACCAGTTGGGAACCGCCTTGGGGGTCCGTGCCATTGTCCTTCAACGCAGTGGCACACGGCTAGGCGATTTTGATGCAGCCTTTGCGCGGTCGCTGGCAAGTCTCCTCCGCGTAGACCACATCCTGCGCCTAAGAGTCGACGCGCGCGATGAGCTCTCGGTAGTCGGTGAGCTCCCGAGGGAACTAGACTCGACCGGCCTGCAGGAGGTCCTGGGCCTGGATGGGCCGCTGCCGCGACGCTGGCGAATGCCGGGGGAAACGGCTGACTTGTTGGAGGAGGCGCCAATTGTCGCTCTGCAGCGAAGCTCCGCCGAACGGGCCGGCCTCCTGGCCCTACCAAAATCCTCATATGATGTCTGGCAGGGCGGCCTTGCAGCATGGGTCTCTCAGCAGCAGGCGAACTTTGAGGAGGCCGCCCCGGTCGTTCCCAGAGCGCCAACCGTTGAAGAGTTGCGTCTATTGCGCGGCACGGTAGTGTCACCGGGGTTCGTCGCAGGTCTGGCTCCTTCGCCATGGTACTGCGCGCTCGCGACACAGCTGGGATTGCGCTTTGCTGCATTGTCGGCGTTGACCGATGAGGGTGCGGAGAAAAGTACGGGCATCCGAGCGGTTGATTGCCGCGACCACTCACTACGGGAGGGGCCAGCGTATTGGGCGCTGTACGAGCCCCACCCGGGCCGGCGCCTCGGTCATCCCACTTGGCTCTGGCGGAAGGTTCAGGGGAAATCAGACCAGCAGCGACTGTTGATCGAGGTTCCGGCCGGGGGTCAGGAGAGCGGGACTATTCGGGGCGGCCTGATGTTGTTCAATGGCCTGCAGGCGGACTCACTCTTACTTTCGTCGTCCCGCCGAGACTGGACGCCGGACGGCTCCTTCGATGCGAGATCCAGGACGGGGAGGCAATCGCTCTACCAGGTGATTCATCAGGCGTGGCTAGAGCGAAACGGCGTCGCGGCATCGATTCACGCATACGAGATCCGAGACAGAGAGGCTGTTCCTGGCGCTGACGTGATTGTCTCGCTAGGCCGGGAACTCGAAACGCCAGATGCCGCGCCGAGTTGGGCGGTAAGTGCGATTGACTACTTCAGGAAGGAGCACATGGCCGTCTCCGTCGTTGATGGCTCCCCGGAGTTAGAGCGGTTTCATGGACGGAGTGTGCCTGGGCTTGCCTTTGCACAGCGATTTGCGCCGGACTCGACGGTTCTCCTCTGGCTGTCGCCACATTTTCGAGAAAGGCTGAAATTAGTTGATGACGGGGGACGTCACCTTGCTCGTATGGACGCGTTTGTTCGAGAAGGGCGGCGCCCGGGTCCCACTCGTGCGGAGCCCGTGCCCGCGCTTGGTGGCCGCGTTTGCAGAACACTGGGGCAGACCAGCTTGTGCGAGAAGGGCGCAGCGCCTTCAGAGTCGAGGGTCCATCTACGGTCCGAAATGCCAGCTCTCGGCCCGAAATCGAGCGAGCGAGTTAGCAGGTCGGTTTTCGAAGTCGTGCATCTGTGGGCCAGTTGCACAACAGGCTCGGCGGAAAGGTGGTGTTTCCAAGCCGTAGCAGGGCGCTCCTGCGACCCGAGGGCGATTGGGCGGCAGCTTCAACTCTATACGGCGTCGCGAAACCCATACCGGCTTCAGGCCGCTCTGGGAGCGGCTCGCGGATGCATGGTCCTGAGCGTTCACGATCCTTTGACCGACGTTGTCTGGGCGGCGGTTGCCGATAGCGGCGAGATGGTGCTCGTGCCGCTTTCGACAGGTCAGGTGGAGCGCAGCGAGGAAGTGGGCAGCGATCCCCTCGAGGAGCTTGCTCCAACACTGGCGAGTGGCCTCGCAGCATGGACAGTGGTGCGTCAGCCCGACGATCCACAACGGCCGCAATGAGGTTTCAGGGCCGGACAAAGGGTCGCTTCGAGAGACCAAATGCTGTCGCGTTCGAGACCACTCGACCGGGAGCCCAGCCGCTGAGGGAAGACGGGCCAGTTGCCCTAGGTCGCCAGTCGGGCAAGGAGTTTACACAGAAGCCTGTGGCTGGAACCTTCACGCCAGGTTCTGACCAGCTGAGTTCGCGAACAACCGAAGGTAAAGGCAATATCGGGCGCTCACTGCAGGTACGGCGACCGGGCAGCGGCGCAAGAGTCCGGGCCTCGCGGCTAGGGCCCATCGCAGTTCAGGTGGCTCGATGGTCTTTGGTCGCCGTGGTGTGCTGTGCGGTTGGCCTGATGTTGGTCGGGACTCGAGACTTCGATATGAGTTCGGAAGGTCGGGTAACCGACGAACTTCTCGGCTACGAGATTACGCCTGTGGACGAGCTGTTGATCGGCCTGCCCGCCGGCATTCGTGCCGTTCAGCTTACGTCTTGGGCTCTGCTTCCGTCGTTGACGATCGACGACAGAAAGGGCGGAAACGTTTATGGGCTGAATGTCGCTCTACGGTGCCGCGGAGAGGGGGCCTGGCACTTGCGACGGCTCGGCTTTCGGTCGCCCCGCAGCTGGACTCATCGATTATCGAACTGGCTTCCTGCTACAGGCAAGACCAAGACGCTGTTTGATGGAGACCGAGAAGAAAGCATTGCGACCCTCAGCGAGCCAAGAACCCTGGCGCTTGAGGTCGGCCGCTGTCTGAGCCGAGGGGGTCAGCTACGTCTACTGGCTCTTCCTGGGGAGCACGAACGCATTCTAGTGCGGTTGACCCATCGCACCAGCCGTACTGCGGTGGAGAGGGCCTTTGCACGCCGGGGATTGACGAGAGAAGCAGCGAGACGGCTGCTGGCCGAGGATGCAGCGCTTGGGTTCAGCGACCTTGGGGAACGTGCGAAGGAGCATGCCCTGTCGTTCTGGGGGCGGCGCCTCACGGCGGCCGGACGCTCCGGCGATTCCTATCGAACGCGCAGGGTCATCGTGACTAGCAGGGGTTGGATGGAGCCTGAGAGTCCGAGTACGGACCAGGGTGTACGCTCTGTCGGACCGATTCGTAGCCTCGCGTACAATTTTAACGAACCTCTGCAGGCCCGTGTCTACGGTCCTGCCGACAGCACGGTCTGGGTTTGCGAGGGACCTGCGATGACAGAAAGTCAGTGTAGGTTCGTAGATGGTGGCCCACGCCTGAAGGACGAATGCAGATGCAGAGAGATGAGGATTGGAAACGATGGGCACAGCGAGGTCGAACTCAGCGACGTTGGCGTGCGCTCGGTGATGCTTCGAGCTCGGTCCATGGTACCGCTCGCGCTTGCAGTCCGCGCCTCCAGTCTTAATGCCCAGGTTGGATCAAGGCGCCGCAGGCCACTGGACGACGGCTGGTATGCAATCCAGCCAGACGAACGACGTTTTCGCTATCACGCCCTGCACTCGACCGAATCAGTTCGCTTTGCTGTCGACGCTGCTTCCGGCCCCCTGCGGCTTAGCGTGCGCGCTGCAGGGCCTCGGGTCGGGGACTCCTCTGTGCTCTGGAGCGGGCAATTGCGATACGTTTGGCGAATGTCCACGGCAACAACTGCCGACTCTTTTGTCAACATTGGATTGGCGGTGTCGGAATTCGACCGCTTTGAAGGCAAGCCGGGTGCAAGCGAGGCAGAGCGCTTCTATCTGCGCCCACCGCCTGGTGCGAAGGAGCTTTTGATATTCGGCGATCGGAATCTCGCCATGGCTGTTCACGTTGAGGAGCCCTACGTACGTGTAAACCCTCAACACGCGCCCTACATGGGATTGGGCGGTCTCGAGCATCGCTTTCTGCACGCTCCGCCGCAGTCGGCTCGATTTGCGCGGATCGAGCCGCTGAATCGAGGCGATCTGGAGGCCAATGGCCGGTCCCTGACCTTCGTCGGGCAGGTGCGTCTGGCGCCAAGCAAAGCGGCCGGAAAATCTCTCGGAGAGCGACCGCTGGATCCTGTGGGACATCCTCCCAGGCGCCAGCTTTGGGTCAAGCGAACGCTCGCCGACGACGACTCCCGGAAACCCGACCAGTCGGCCCGCTACTGGTACAGGGTTCAAGAAGGGCAGAGGGTTCTGGTGAAATCTCGGCGCGGGCGGATTCCTCGGCTGCGTGTGCGGTACGAGGTCGCGCGATCCATGCTTGGTCGCGAGTTCGATTTTTCTCTGGATGACGACTCAGTTCACGAAGGGACTCTGATCGTTCCGAGCGAGGAGTTCGCAGTCGAGATACCGGAGGGCTGGCACCGGTTAGGATATCAGGGGCTCGGGACGGAGGCGGTCGTCTTCGCGGACGCGAGACCGGCAGGCACGACACACGGCTATATCGTACGGTCTGTTTTTGAGCTCACCACAACGCGCTGGCTTGAGTTTCCAATCGATCGTAAAGAAGGGAAGCCGCTTCGGGTTGCACTCTTTGTGGTGACAGAGGAAGCAGCTGCGAGCTGGACGTTAACGTACGCCGTGCGGGGCAATCGCCGGAAACGGCCATCACTGGCACCCTTTCGGCAGGTTTCCGATCGCGAGGGGCAGGTTATGGGGGTTTCAGGGGATCACGAACTCGGCACACTCTGGGAGTCAAGCCACGCCTTGTCGGACGAGCTGTCGCTAGCAGGCAGTGGTGTCTCGAAGGCGGTATTGCACCTTGGTGACGACCTATCCTCGCGGTACGTGCGCCTGCGCTTGCGCATTCCACGCACGGCCTCGGCGTCCAAAAGACTTTGGGTGCGTGCGGTCCTGATTGGTCAACATGCGCCATCGGCGTCTTCCGCGAGCCGTCGATGGCTATCGGCGAGTAAGCGTGATGATGTGTGAATCGGCTAGGCTAGGGCCGAAAGGCTCGCTGCCGCTTCTGCTGCTAGCGCTAGGTTTCTGCACTGTGCAATGTTGTGGTGCGTGTGGTTCTGGCCCAAGCGCGACCAAGGCTGAGCTCGGAGCGGCTCAGGTTGAACAGGCAAGAAAGTTTCGGCGCGCGCCGCCAGAGTTGCCTCGCGGCGTTCCGCTGCGGGCAAATGGGCACAAAGAGTTGGCTTCCAGGCTTCTCGGTACCCTTCAAGAGCTTCGAAGCAGAGGGAGAGGGGCCCGCTTTAGGCCTCCGATGGAAGACGAGGCACAGGGGTATCGTGACTGGACCTTACGGGCGCTTGAGGCGGCCAGCGAGTCCCGTGTGTCGCCGCGTCTGCCTTCCGGGTTCTCAAGATTCGACCTTCCGGACTCACCGATCATGGTTGTGAGCGAGTCGGGAGATTCGCTTCGTGGCGCCGGCGCCCTCGCGCTGCGTGAGGGCGCCGCCGCGCCTGTCGTTGTTGAGGCGCCCCATACGTTCTACGATCGCGGTACCCTGGAGATTGCAGTTGCGCTTTTTGCGGCGCTAGAGGCGCGAGCCCTGCTCATCAATACCGTTCATCGGTATCGAGGCAACGGCCTCGCTTCGATGGGCGGGCCACGGGGAAGCGCCTCCGATCCGGTTGCCGACGTCGCGCACACTCCGAGGAGTTTTTTTGCCGCAGCCCATGAAGCAACCGCTCGAGCGCGTCCTGCACTGCTTGCCGTGCAGGTACACGGCTATCGCGACCAACGCGTGCCTGGCTTTGACGCCGTATTGAGCGCGGCCGGAAGCTCACTCGATCCGGAACACTTCGCCCATTGCATGGAGCACTATCTCACCGGTGCACGCGTTGGAGTCTACCCGCGGGACCTTCGAGATCTGGGAGGTACCCGGAACCGCCAGGCTCAGTCGAGTGTGCAGTTCGGGGCGCCCTTCCTTCATGTTGAACTTTCAGCGCGCCTGAGAGCGCGTTTGCGACAGCCGGGCCCTGGTCAATCGGCCTTTGCAGCTGCGTTTTTTTCAGTCTCCGAGGGTTCCTGCCGCCCATGAGCGAGGGTGTCCTTGACGCGCGCGGGCCTCGTTTGTCGACACCGCAGGTTCTGCGTAGAAACGTAGCCGCTCTCGTCACGCTGTTCTGCTGGACGCGCGCCTCGAGCGTCGCGCAGCCGCTTCTTCCGGCTGAGATCCCGCCAGTGGTGGTCTTTGAGTGGTCTGCTGAGGAGGCACGAGGAAATATAGCGAAATTCAAGGATGGAACGTTTTTCGTAAGCGGCCGTCGTGTCGCGATTGCTCGGGCCAAATCAGGAGACATGTTCGAGGTAGGTGGTGCGAATCTTCAGATGGGATTGGGCTATGGATCGGGTTCGCTACCTGACACAGTCGTGTGGTCGAGCGAGGGCGGGCGTCTCGCAGTTCCGGCCTGGTCGGCTGCGCGTTTCGTTGTGGTGCGGAGTCGAGATGGGCGGCGAAGAAAAGGCCGCCTGTCGCGCAGTGCCGAACCAAATGATGCCTTGTGGTGGATGCGCTTCGAACGCACCACAAAGGACTGGATCGATGCCTTCGAGCCGGACGCGAGGGTTCCGCCCGTGATTCATGACGACCTTCACCAGAAGCTTCTGGAACTGCGTGCTCTTCAGCGTCTGGGTGTGGCTGCCGGCGTACCAAAGAAGCTTGTCCAGGAGCTCCTTCTTAAGCACTTCCAACGTTTTTCCGCGGTCGAGCGACCGTTGTCGCCAAACTTTATGCAGCCCTGCCCGGTGATTCACAGTCGATCTGCCCTCAAGGACCGAAATGCTCAAGCGCGTAATCGGTTGCAGGTCGGTGAACGCCTATCCGTCCAGGGGCCTTTCGGAGCGACCCTCATGCTTGAGATCCGGGCTAGAGCGCCCGGAGAATACCGCGTCGAGCTGTGGCAGAACGGAATGCTCTACCGTGTCGTTGAAGGCCGCGCTAGGGCCTACCGGGCCTCCGAGCCCTGGTCGAAGCCCTTGCGACTACGGATGGCCGTAGAAAAATTTGCCGAGATTCGCGTGGTCCGCGGCGAGCTCCTCGTTGAGCACAAATGCCTGGAGCCTCGGTTGCGCTTTGGAGACCTGTTCGAGGCTCGCGCCGAGATTGCCCACAGCCAGAGCGCTAGGCTGCCAGCAGAGCTTCAGGCGATGCTCCGGTGGGTGCGTGCGCCGTCTCCGGGTAGTCGCCGTGCTCTCATCGAGCTCGCGCAGTCGGAGGCTGTCTCTCCGGCTGCCGCGGGGCTGTTGGCGCTATTGGCGATCGACTCAGGCTTGCTTGCGCCCGAAACACTCAGTCGCCTGCTGCAGATCGCACGCGAAGGCCTGAGCGTGCTGTCGGCGTCCGATCGCGCGCGACTGCTGGACGCAATCGTGGTGCGAATATGGGTGAATCTTGCGCTTGAGCGGGGTCGGTCGAGCGGCAAACCTTTGATGCCGATCTTGGGCTCCCTTAGCGGTTTGGGTCGGGCGCTCGTGCTCTCGCTGCAGAGCGCCGAGCAACCGCTGACGCAGGGGGCTGCCCGCCCAAGCCGAGAACTTCTACAGTCTCTCGAGACCGAAGCATTTGTCTCTTCAGTTCAACCGAAGGCTGTGCGCCGGCTGCGAAAGCTGTGGTGGGACACCTTTCCCTACCGCAACGCCAGCCCGGAGGAGCCGGAGATCTGGACAGAAGAAGCGTTGATTCCGGATAGGGAGTTCGCTGGATCGGAGCAGTGCCAGCCGCCGTTGCTGCGTCCTAACCGGTGGATATTTCTTAGAGACCGGATGGAACTCGAAGTGGCTGGCTCCGGGGGAAGCCATGCGCTGCTACAGGCGCGGTCTGTGGATCCGATCGCCGAGCTTGACAGCGTCCTGACGGTAGACGGTGTGGAAGCCGTAGTGCATGGTTCGGTGGGACTGGGGGCGCGTATGGCGGTCCGATCCGGACGTCGGAATTTATCCGTTCGCGGAGGACCGTTGCTGCTTCGGCTCGCAGTCGAGGGGACGCTACCCTGCGAGGGTCTTCGAGACCTCCAGCGCTGGCATGCAATCGGCCTGAGTCGGCGTTTCGTCGTTCCCGAGGCCGCTTCCGTGGGGCCCTCGGCGCGAGTCACCGTTGGACCGCGGTTGGGGCGCAGCCACGAGGTTCGTGTCGTGACCGGCCCTGACGACTCCGGAAACAATGGGTCGGAGGCGAGTACTCGCCCGACCGTCCACGAGGCCTGGATCAGGGGCCGGTCGCGCGCCTGGTTTGAAGTTCCACTTCAGCCCGGACAAGCAGCACTCTCTCTGGAGTCGCATTCAGATATACGAGTGCGGGTGCAAGTTCGAAGTGCCCCCCTGCGGTCGGGCCGGGCCCGGCGAATCACAACTCCGGCGGTTCCGAACGACGAACGGCCAGCCGAGCACATTCTCGCGCGGCTGCGTGCTGCCAGCCGCGCGCTTTCGTCAATGAAGGGCGTTGGGCGGCGCCCCGAAGTGTTGGCCGAGCGGGCCCGGGCACTGCGTGACCTCGGACAGCTCACCCTTGCCCGCGCCGACGAGGAAGCGCTTGGCGTCTCGAGTTCTGCTGGCCTCGGGCTCGAGGGGGGGCCAGATTCGATGTCAGGGTCATCGCACTTCGGTCTCCTATCACCTCTGGCTCCAGATGTCGTGGTTCTCAACGGCGCCGCTCGCATTGCACCGCTTGACGTGCCGGTCGATCGTGATGGCACTGCTGCCGCTTTGCTCTCGCTGCGCAGAGTCCGCAAAGGTGGCAATGGCCGAGGCCCTACTCAAGCACCGAACCATGGCGCGCACGACGGCAAGCTTCTGCTACAGGCTCTGACGCTCGAGCACGAAAAGAAGCGCCTCGAGGCCGCCGCGACGTATGCCGTGATTGGAGGCGCCACGGGGTCTCCCTACGCCCTGTCCCGCGCGGCTCGCCTCTGCATCGAGCAGGCAGCGACGAGTCGAGACAAATCGGCTGCCATGCGCGCTCTGCAGCTGGGGGCCAGGGCCCGGCAGCTAGGCGACGCTCCGGGCGCGCTGGAACAACGTCTCGCACCCGTGCTCGAGTGGATACGTCCGGCCGCCGTCGATTCATCGGCAGGGACCTCCGTCTTGATACACGAGCGGGACATCGGTGCGAGTGCTGGATCCGAGGAAATCTCCCTTGCGAAACGCGCGAAAGCGGCTCTGCTGCTCGCGCCGTCAACTGCGACTCTGTTGTCCCGAGGTCAAAGACTTTTACTGCATATGGCTCCGAGGCAGGGAGCGCTGATCGAGGGAGCGTGCCTCGACATGTCGAGCGTCGAACTGCCCTGTCAGGTCGAATTGCAGGTTGCAGGCCGTGCTCGCGGCTGTCAACGCGAAGACCCACGCGAGGGTCTTTCCGGTTTCTCGCGTTCTATTCGCCGCTTTCGCTGCACAATTGCACCCGCCCGGTGGACTCGTGAAGCTTCCGTCTCGTTGGTAGCGAGCGACGAGGCGAACGCATGGATTTCTGTGCGCGATTCGCTCGGCAACGTCATTCCCGCGCACACTCGTTCGTCCTGGCACGAGTTCGACGTAGGACGTCCACTGGAATTCGAAGTTTACGGTCCCACGGTCGTCAGGCTATGGATGCGCGCGCTACCGGCTAAGAAGACTTCTGTAGAGGCAGGCATCTGGTCCGGTGACTCGCGGCTGGGCCGTGAGGTCATCGAATTAAATGGGGATGCCGACCCAAACACGTCTCTTGCGCACGGATTGTACGCGCCCTCGTTTCGACCTGGTGTCGAGCAGACTCAAGACCTCATTGTCGAGCACCAGGGACGAGTCAAAGTCAAACTGTCCGTCAAAGACGGACGTGCCTTGGCCATCCCGCGTGTTGCCACATTCAGACGTGATATGGACCGCCTTGCTGAGCGGATAGGCGGTGGGCCTCGGGCCGTGCAAGAAAAATCAAAGTCGGGGGCGCCGATCGACAGCATTTCGGCCATGGGGATTGCCACTCAGGACCACACAGAATTTGCATCCGAACGCGAAATCGTATCGACCGCGGAGCGTTCAGACCATCTGGGTCCTGCGCCACTGGGAAGACGTTCCGCTACGACACGGCTCATGCCCGCTGAAAATGTCATTTCCCATGCCTACGGTGGTCGGGTCGGCGTGTCATCGCTGCAGCTTGATGAGGATGAGGCGGTCCGTGGCAGAGAGCTTCTGGAACTCCAAACGTTTGGATCGGTCAACGTGATTCAGAATCGCCTGTGGGTGGATGGACGCGGCGTCTTTAGGGACCGATGGACGGCACCGAGTGCCGCCGGAGAAATCGGACTTGCTTACCTGCCTAAAGCGCGGTCATCGCTGGCACTGTCCGCTCGCGGGCGAGCCGTTGACCAACTCGTTGATGCAAACCATGCGACAGCGTCACGTTTGCAACTTGGTTTGCGAGCGAGCTGGACGCTGAGCCCGAACTTTCGGGTGCAGCCCATGGTGCGGGCAACGACTCGGCACGGTCAGAAACCGAGCGCGGAACGCTATGATCTCGATCCGGAGATTTTTTCAGATTGGGGAGTTGCCAATTCCCAGACTGTGAGTGCAGCTTTGACCGTGACTAATCTCGTTGCATCCGATGCACTGCTGCGGCATCGCGTGAACTTTCGTATTGCGCCCAAGCAAGGTCTCGACCGTTTCGACCTAGCAACGCTCTTCGATTTGGTGCCGGGTCCCCCGTCGACACCTTGGCTTTCACTTCGGGCCCAGCTAAGCCACCGTCCCACGAACTTCTGGCGCAAGAACGCCTTTTCGCGTTTTGGTCTGCTAATCGCTACAAGGCTATTGTCGTGGTCCTCGATCACAGACTCAATCGACCTGCGCTTTTCGTTTGAACCGCGCATCGACTACCGAGATGCCAGCTTCGAATCTCCCGCTGTTACCGCTCAGCTGACGTTTGAATGGCAAAGAATGCTGGGAGAGGGCATGCAGGCTTGGTCGCCTGGATCGCGCTTGCTCAGGCCATATCGGGAGGAGGGCAGCGGACTTCTGCGCACACGTACCGGTGGTTACCTGCAGCTGCCTTGGGAACAGACACCATGACCCGGGCAGCGGCGCCCGTGTCGTTTGACCGAAAGGGGCTACTACAACGCTTCGTCCCGTTGCTTCCCACGGTGCATCAACAGACGCGCTTGGGCGCCCTGGAGTCGATCGTTGAAAACGTGGTCGCGCGCGTGAGTGATCAGGAACCTAGCGACGGGACGCTGGTCGTATCCCTGATTGGGGCAGCCGACTCGGCCTTTGGCGCGATGCTGTCACTCGATGAAGCCCGCACGCGGTTGACGCTTGAAACCCAGAGGGCCCCCAGTGAGGAAGCGCGCCGCACGATCTTGCGGGATTACCTGGTGCGTACGCGCCGCGGCAAGGAACTGCGAAGGGACCTGCGAGCCCTTGATCGGTGGCTTGATTTCGAAGCAATCGAGGAAAGAATCTCGGTTGCAGTCGCCGACCGCGTCGATGAGATTGAGGTCGCCTATGCGTGCGCGTCAGGCGTAATTGGCACGATCACAGATAACAGCGAACGGCTGCGGGCACTCGGATCCGGAATTTCGCTTGAGACAGCGTTTCGGCATGCCGTGGATGGACGGCGCGAGGCCGTGCGAAAGGCGGCGATTGATTGCGCGCGAGAGTTGCTCAGGGGCCTTCCGCAGGCCGACCGATTGCGTGTCTTGGGCGTCGAACGTCTAAGAGACGTGCTTCGCTGGTCCGAAAATTCCACCTTGTCGCGCTGGTTCCGAATTGCGGCGCTAAATCTTGGACTGCACGTCGCTCCCATTCAAACGCTACCTTCGCTTCAGCGCCTTCTTGATGGGTTGCCGAGAAGAAACCCCTCCAGCTTCCCTGGGCGGGTAGCCGGCGTCACTGCCGAGAGCTTTGCTCGGTCCGTCGACGACGATTTGCCCATCATTGCTTGCAATGTGCTGCGTATGGCCGGACAGGTGAAGGACTTTTCAATCGCCGACAAACTCAATCTGGCGACGAGGGCCGCCGGTTGCGAAAGTGAACATGTCCGTCAGGCGCTCGCTCAGATGCTCGCAACGGCCTGCGGGCGCGAAGGTCTTGCGGCCGTTTGCGCGATGATGTTCGAGGATCCGTCCCCGCGAGTCCGTGCGGCGGCGATGCGAGCTGCCGTCGACCGCTGCTGGTGCGATGATGCACAGTATCTATCGCTAATGCATCCGATCGAAAAATACGTTTCGGGAGCTCGCGACCCCATTGAAGTAGCGGTAGCGCTAGAGGCCGTGGCCGTCCTATGTGGGCGAAACTCGCCATTGGCAGAGCGCAGGCGGCTCGTCGAGGCTCTTTCGCTGTTGATTCATCGCGAGGGCATCGCTCCTGAACTCGCCGAGGAGGGTGCGGCTCTTTTGCGACGGTTCGAAGTGGAGTCGGCGCCGTCGCAGATTGCTCTTGCAGAGCGCTTGCGCGCGAGCCTTGATCAGCTGGCGGAAGGCCAGGAGGCGACTTTGCGCATGGAACCCGGTACGTCCTTGTCGGAAGTCGAGCAGGCTCTGTTGGTGGCAGCTCGCGGAGATCTCGACGTACGTCTCCGTTGGCTCAGTGCTGGACGCGTGGCAATTCGAAGGGGAGTGCCTCGTCGCGCGAGACTTTGGAGGATCTGGCACGAGGTCATGCAGCCCGCCCCAGATAAGCGCAAAGGATTTCTTCACTCCCATGCGCGTGAAGTCGGCCCCGGCTCTCATATCCCCAGTCATTTACTATCGGAGGTGACACCGACGCAGGTTCCAGGCGAGCGGCGGTTGGCCGCTCAGTTGGGTGGATGGGGCCTCACGTTACCGCGCGTCGATGACCTAATTCAGGCGTGCCGGCCTTTCGCGAAGCCGGTTCGTATCGTCACCAGCCTAGGCGTTGTCTCCGTGCGTGGGCCACGATCTCGGATGCGGCGCGCCGCCGTTTGGCTTCGCCTGAACTTGCTGTACAGTCGATATGCCTTTCTGCGCGAGCGCTCGCTTGCTGCCAAGACTGCCGGGGAACATCAAGGCTTTATTGAGGAGTGTCGCCGTCTCGGTTTCGATGTTTCGATCGGCAAGACTAGCGGAACGATCGGGTGCGTGGCCTACGACACTGCTCTGCCGCGCTTCCTGCAATATCTTGGTGGAGGCGCTTTCATTAATGACATTCGTACGCATGGTGAACAGCTGTTGCATTATGTAGTATCTCCGAGCGGCAACGCGCCATGGCACCTGGCCGTGCTTGTCTGGCTTGCTCTATGTGGCTTCGTGGCTCGCTCTGCCTTCATCATGGGGCGCATCGAGCGTGCTCGTAGACGCATTCCCGTATCTATTGGCGGATGGGGTACCCGCGGAAAAAGTGGTACCGAGCGGCTCAAGGCAGCGCTCTTTCACGCGCTTCGTTGCGATGTGGTCGTCAAGACGACTGGCTGCGAGGCCATGTTCATACACGCTCGTCGGGATCTGCCCGCGCGGGAGATCTTTCTGTATCGACCGTACGACAAAGCTACGATTTGGGAACAGCGCAAGGTTCTGGAGCTTGCAGCGGATCTCCGAGCGCAGGTTTTTCTCTGGGAATGCATGGCCTTGAACCCGAAGTTTGTGGAGGTCATCAACGGGGATTGGATGCGCGATCCCGTCACCACCATCACCAACGCCTACCCCGATCACGAGGACGTCATGGGGCCGACGGGCGAGGATGTGGCTCGTGTCATCGGACTGTTCATGCCTCGCGGGGGCTGCACCTTCACCTCTGAGATACAGATGTTGCCGATTCTGCGGGAGATGGCCCGACGAAGACAATGCGATCTTCGAGCAGTCACAAAGCTGGAGGCGGATTTGCTTCCGCAGGACCTGCTTGCGCGATTTCCCTACGATGAGCACCCGCATAATATCGCGCTTGTGATGCGAATGGCCGAGCATTATGGAATCGATCCGGAGTTTGCCTTGGTTGAGATGGCTGATCGGGTGGTGCCTGATCTCGGTGTGCTCAAAACCTACCCGAGAACCCGCTATCGCAGTCGAGAACTCGTTTTTTCCAACGGAATGAGTGCCAACGAGCGAGCGGGGTTTCTCTCCAACTGGACGCGTTTGGGGTTTGATTGTCTGGAACCCGTGAAATACCCGATGGTTGAGCGTGTGGTAGTGGTCAACAATCGAGCCGACAGGATTCCTCGGTCAAGAGTATTTGCGCGCATTCTCGCGGCCGATATCGGGTGCTCGCGCATTGTTCTGATTGGAACCAACCTAGATGGAATTCGGCGCTTTCTTGAGGAAGAGTTACGGAGCACCTTTGGAAACGTGAGATTCGCTGGAAGAAGCAGTGCTGACGAGGCGCTTGAAATTGTTGACGAGTTTTGTGGCCGCCTCGGCTTGGTCTCTGATGCGGATGGCATCCGGAAACGGCTGCACGCGATGGTTCGCGCTGCCGTGGGCCCTGACGCGGCTGATGTCCTTTTTGGAGGCGACGAGATGCAGCTGGCGTTTGCGGCACACGACTGGGAACTTGTGGGGGCGAAGCTGCAGGATGCTCTCGCGGATTGTAATGCGGAAACTCAGTATGGTTCTAGCGTTGTGGATCGCGTCGGCGCGGATGAACTCCAGACTCACGTGCGGCAAGAGCTGTCTCGGGCAGCGGCGGTCGCGGAACTCAAAGGAAGCATTGCTGACTATCTCGAGCGGGGGGAAGGCGCGCAGGCGGAAACGTTGGCTCAAGGCTTCTTGTTTGAAATGGCGTGTTCTCGCATTTACACGCTTCAGGACGAAGGTGCCAAGGGCGACGCCGTGGTCGACTTCATTGCCAATGTTGTTCCGCCGGGTCTCGATGCTCGGGTCCTCGGCTGCCAAAACATCAAGGGCACCGGACTGGACTTCGCCTACCGTTTTATTGCGCTGGCCGAATTGGATGACCGGTTGGCTGGCATCGACCGTGACGAGGCTCGGCGTGGCGAGCGGCTTGCCTCTCTCATGACGCGAAATGACTATGGAATTCTGGAAGCTGCGCTCGCGATCGATAGGATCTCCGCATGGGAGGCGGGCGGGCAGGCCGGCTGGCAGCGGCATTTGGACTTACTATCGGCCCTTCGGCAGCAGCTGGAGCGCATTGGAGCCGCGAAGCAGGCGAAGCTTTCAGAAGTACAACGTCGCGGCTGGCTGGATGGCTTCATCAGCCGGAATTTCGAGCCTCTCGTGGACCACTGGGACTCGACGCGACGTACACGTCAGACCGGTCGGGTTATGACGGATCTTTGCGCGCAGCGCGTATCGCAGGCGCGGGCCTCTGCGCTGCTTCGTGAACTTGTTGCGCGCCAGAAAGGTGGCTGGCTCGCCCGGTCGCTCGGTATTCGCGGGTGAGCAGATGCGCTCCGGCTGCTGGAGCAGTGCCTAAGACGGGATCGAGGCGTTCAGGGGGCGAATATTTTTCCGGGGGCGCCGCCCACGGGAGGGTTGCTGTGGCAGGCGTTGCAGGCGGCGAGCGTCGGCAGCTCGCGCATCATGCGGATGCTACGGCCCTCGAATTCGATGCGTGGGCCCGGGGTCGGCTGCATCAGTTCCTGGTCGGTCCAGAAATTTCCGGCTTCGTTGGTCACGAGTTCGAGTTCGGATCCGTCCGCCGCCATCAGAACGACTTTGACGCCCTCGACGCCGTCGCAGTGTTCACTCTGGGGTGAAGCGAAGATTGTGCCGGCGGCGGTGAACTCGGGGGCCTCTTCGTCGCCGAAGCCATCCTGGTGGCAGCTCAGGCAGTTGTCACCCGGGCGCATGGTGGGGCCCGGCGTGGTCTGCCGTTGTCCGCAGGCCCCTTCCACGGGATTGCTGCAGCCCGAGATCAGTGCGACGAGGGCACAAAGAAGTACAGCGTCGACGGCGCCACAGGGTCGATGAAAACGGGTCATTCAATCACTCCGGGCACCTCTACGGCGCAGATGTAGCCGCGTGCAAACCAACCGCGCAGCAGGCCAAAGGCGCGCTCGATGCCGCCGGCATCGGCGGCGAAGTCTTCCAGCACTTCCGCCACGCAGGCGCCACCGCGGGCGAGGTCGAGGGCGCGGGCTTCGGATTCGTCGAGTGCCACGTGGCGTACGGCGAAGCCACGCCGAAAAACGACTACCGGAATCGAAGTTGGGCGCGAGGCGGGTTGCGGTCCGGCGCCGAACGCCTGCAAGGCGAAGGCGTCGACGTCGACGCGCTGCAGGGAGGGAGCAAAGCCGAAACGTGCGCTGGCGAAGCTGTCCGGTCGTGCCTCGGAGGCGGTGCACTTGGCGGGCGCATCCGGGGCCAGCAGAGCGAGGGTATGGGCCCACTCCAGTCGGCACAGGCCAGCCAGCTCAGGTTGGCGCTGGGCGATGAAGTGCGGCAGCGAGGCGCCCAGGTATTCGAGGGCGTGGTGGCTCGAGGGGTAGTGGCGGAGGTAGCTGCAGCAAAGGCGCGTGAAGGCCTGCTCACCGAGCTGCTCTGCGAGCCGCGGAAAGGCTTGATCCAGTGCGTGCACCTGTCGCAACCAGTACATGCGCCGGTAGATGGCAAGGCGGCCGCTGGCGTCCAGGCGAGCGTCGCCGTCAAAGAAGTCGAGGGCGTCGTCGGGCGTCGGGTCGAAGCGCACCGCCCTCCACAGGGCGCGCTGGGCTTGGCGGAGGCTCACGCCGCCGCCTCGGCGGAAATTCGGTTGGCGCGGTCGCAGGCGTGCTCACTTTCGGCCAGCAGTCGATCGAGTGCCGGCAGGTTGCTGTCCCACTCGACGATCGTGGGGCGGCCGCCGATGCGCGCAACGGCGTATTCGTAGAGTTCCCAGGTGGCGTCGCCTACGGCGCTGCCGTGATCGTCGAGCAGAAGCGGTCCCATCTCGGAGTGACCGGCCAGGTGGAAGTAGCGCACTCGCTCGGCGGGAATGGCGTCGATATAGGACCAGGCGTCGAAACCCAGGTTGTGGGCTGAGACGAAGACATTGTTGACGTCGAGCAGCATGGCTGCGTCAGCTTCCTGCAGTACAAGCGTCATGAACTCGGCTTCGCCGAGCCGGCTTTGTGCGTAGTCCACGTAGGCCGATACGTTCTCGATGACCAACTGTTCTTCCAGCATGTCCTGAGCCTGTCGAATGCGGGCGGCCAGGTGGCGCACTGCTTCTTCGGTGCGCGGCAGCGGCCACAGATCGTGCCCGAAGTGGCCGTCGAAGGTGCCGAAACTCAAGTGGTCGCCGACGAAGGCTGCCTCGATCCGGCTGCGAAGCTCCCTGAGGGAACGAAAATACGCCGGATCGAAGGGGTCGGGGCCTCCGAGGGACATGGAGACCCCGTGCAGGATGATTTCGCGGTCGCGGCGGACTCGCTCGAGTACGGCCAGTGGCCGTCCGCCGCGACCGAGAAAGTTTTCCGTGATCGCCTCTGCCCAGCCCGGCCCGAGGTTGCGCTGAAGCAGCTCTTCGTAGTGGGTCGCCTTGAGGCTGATGCCGTGCTGTGGTGAGAGTTTCACGCCGCCTCTTCCGCTACTCGATGATCGCGCCACCCTGGTCGGTGCATTCAACTTCGCTGTCGACCGATACCCAGCCCATGCCCTTGCACTCGTTCATGCCTTGGCAATCGTTGGCGCCGTCGGGGCCGGCGCACTCCGAGGTGCCGGCGCATTCATTGATGCCCTGGCACTTGAGCGCCTGTTCCGATGTTTCCACCTCGGTGGTGTCGTTGGTGCAGCCGGCGGCGCCGAGCAGAAGCGCCACCGCCGACGCCACGAGGGCGCCTCGTTTCTCATTCATGGTTTCCATCCTTTCTTTGCCACATGCGGCGGGCTACCTCGCCACACCGCCCCCTACGCGCCCTGTGGTCCGGCGTTACGGAAAATCTCAGCGACCGAGACGGCTCGATCGGAAAGCGCACGGGCGCGCCCGCTCGGACGAAACGCTAGACGGGGCTTCACCCGCCGCAGGTTGGGTTGACGCAGATCGGGCTGCCGTTGGGGCGCGTGTCTCCGGAGGTGGCCATGCGCGTCGTATCGCGGTCGTCGCAGACCCAGGCAGCAGGGCAGTCTGCGTCGGTGGCACAGGCCTTGACGCAGACGTTGGCTTCGGGATGGCAGAACATGGAACCGTCCACCTGGCCGCTTGTGAGACGGATGCCGCAGGCGGCATCTCCCCGTAGCTCGACGCTGTTCAGGATGCGCTGGTCACAGGCGTCACCCAGGTCGGGCTGTTCGACGCCCATCATCACGTCCTTGCGTTGCTCGCTCAAGGTCTGGGCTTCGTTCAGGCATTCGAGCTTGACGGTAACGCCCGTGGGTGGCTTGGCGAGGTTCGTGAAAGCCACGCGCTGGGGTTGCTCCGGCTTGCAGTCGCTGCCCAGCGTTTCCGAGAAGTCGTCGTAGTACCAGCCTTCGGCGAAACCGCCGGTGAGCTGCCGCGTTCCGTCGGTCACGGCGAGCTGTGATACCTGGCAGACGGCGCCACCGTGCTCGGCGACCGTGGCGCGACCGGTGTCGGGAAGCTGCAGGAACTCCCAGCCGCTCTGGCGGCAGGCGGTCGGGGTACCGGCCTGGGCCAGGTGGGGGGGGGGCAACTCCCAGACCACCTTGCAGTCCACCAGGCCGTTGGAGTTGCGCACCAGCGGCCGCGGAAGGCATACGTTGCCCAAGCGATCGGCGATGAGGTTGATAATGGCATCCATGGCGGGACCGAAATCGTCTTCGCAGATCGACTGAACGATGCCGCTGTCGCGGAAGCGCCGGGCGACCTCGACCAGCCGGCGCGGCGGAAAGGCCCGACCGCTTTCGCTCTTGCAGGATGGCGCTAGATTGTCGCCCACGGTCGGGTCGGTGCTGGCAACGACCACCTCTTGCATGCGCGGGTCGGCCAGGATCGTGGCGTAGTGGTTTTCGCGGGCACCCTCGTCTTTGAAGTCGACCTCGGCCAGAGCTTCGGGCGAGACCAGGTCTGTGGGCACACCCGCGATGACACCGAAGAGGACCAGATCCTGGCGGCTCGGGCGTAGTGCTTGCAGCCCGCTGACGTAGCGGTCGACGTCGTAGAGGTTGTGCTTGTTGTGGTAGCAGCGGACGTTCAAGTCCTGGTCGCGCAGGGGGTCGTCTTTCGGCAGCAAGTCATCGGGCGAGAAGTGCCTGGTGTCGTGCGAGGAGCAATCCTCCTCGTCGGTCACGACGATGACCGCGATCAGCGAGATGCCCTCGACGGGATCGTTGCGCAGGAAGCCGGCGTTTTCCTGGTCGCCGTGTCCCAGCTTTCCGAAGCCGTTTTCGTCGGAGAGAAACTCGAAGCGGTTTTCAGGGAAAGGCTGACCGGTCATCGGGTCGATGTCGATGGAAGGCCACAGGGCTTTGAACCCCGCCTCCAGCTGCTGTTCGAAGCCGCAGCCGTCGGTTCCGAGCGCCGCGATGCAGGCGAAGTCCTTTACCGTTTGGTCGGGTTCGTTGACGCCTGCTGCATAGGCAATGAAACGCGGATAGTTGGCTTGGCATTCCGTGGCCTCCGGGCCTGGCCTGGTATTCATGATGCCGTCGCCGCCGAAACCGTCGCAGCCACCGATGCCCTTGATCCCGACCAGACCCATGTCCGAGGAAACCACGCCCAAGTGCAGGTCCTTGGCCGCCGGAAAGTCGCTGACGCCGTCGCCGTCGCGGTCGCCGGTGGTCAGCACGCGCACGAGCTTGGGAATTTGCACGGATAACGAGAGCTGCTCTTCGCGCATGGAGCTGGAGTTATCGACCACGAAGAGCAGGTCGATCTTGTCGATATTGGTAATCGCAACCTGGGCGCTGACGCCGGAGACGAGGCAGGGATTGAGTTCCTTGAGGTCGCGCTCGAGGCACCCCGCGAAGAGCAGCGATAGCGCTGCCAATATCACCTTCACCGTCAGGTGCCGCCGCTGCCGCCGGTCGATGCTCCCCTTTGAAACGCTGTTGTCGGCTGTGGATCCCATCATGTCGTCGACTCCCTTGTCCGCTGCGTGCTGGCCGGCATGGCGCGGTCCGCGGAGGCAGCGCGCACGCCGCTGCCAGGGGCCGCGACTGCGGTTCTCTTGCTTCCCCGAGCCCGGCTTGCACCGGGGTCCCGAGCCACTCGCTCCCCCTTGCAAGTAGCGGGCCAAGCACAACAGCGCCGTGCTTTGCGCGGTGCGCGGGAGGTCGTGTGCCCAACGAGCGCCGGGCTCGGTCAACTGGGTTGGCCGCCCTCGCCAACGCCGTGCGCTGAGGCGGCGTGATAGACTTCGGTGATGCGCCAAGTCCACCGACTCTACCGTCGCAACCGGAGCGTCAGCGTCTGCTTCGCCATGCTGCTGACCTGCGCCTGCGGCACCACCACGCCGGTCGAGCGACCGGTGCCCCCCACACCCGAGGAACCAGCGGTCGTTGCATCGCGGGAGCCGGTGCCTGGGTCTGCCCTCTACGGAGCCGGCGATGCCTTGCAGGACGCCCTGGCCGGACAGTGGGAGTATGTGGGCACGGGCCCCTGGCCGACGATTGAGCGCTCGAGCGCCTGCGTCTTTCGCAACGACCGGGTACTAGTGGTCAATGTCTACTGCACGGTCTCGGAGATCGAGGCCTTTGCCGTCCAGATCTACTCACCCGAGCGGGGGCGCGTGCGCATCTACGCCGAGGGCAAACGCCCGGTGCGCGCACGCCAGCGCGAGGAGTACTTCACGTTTCTGGCCGAGAGTGAACCGCCGCCCGAGCCCGGGGTGGCGCCCAAGGTGGAGCTGACGATGTCTTTTGATGAGCTCGCGCAGCACGAAAAGCGGCGGCACGACGCCATGTTGCCGGGCTGCTACGGCGGCGAGCGCCACGAAGAGACGGTGGGTGGCTGCCTGGGCGCACTTACTTCCGAGGCGCCCCGCTGGGCCGAGCAAAACCGCGCGTTCTTGGAACGGCCGGGCGACCCTTGGTATCGCTTGGTGCGCGAGATGCACGCGTTGGCGGCGCGCCACGGCAGGGATCCGGAGGGGGCGTAGTAGAGCGTCGAGCGGTATGAAGGCACCCCGCTATCGCGGCCCTCGGCCGGCGCGGCGCGCCGCTGCAGCGTCTTGATGCCGCTCTCGGGCTACGACCGGGCACCGAAACGACGTCGAGAACCCGCTTTCGCTCGCGACGGTGCGTCCTTTTTCAAAGCGCTTAACGCTGCCTTTCCGATCAGGATTCGGCCTTCATCTTCTCGTAGCACTCATCGGCTGCTGCCTTCCAGCTGTCGAGGCGGTCGCTGGCGCCGACAGACTCGAGGTATTCGAGGTCGACCTTCACATGCTCGTGGTCCTCGGCTCCGCTGAGCTCGTAGGCCAGGGCATCGGCCACGTGCACAGCGCACAGTACCCCGATGCCCTCCTGGGCCCCTTCCTTGGGCATGTGGTGAAAGGCCGCGGCCTCGACGATGCGATCGGGAAGCCCCCAAATGCCCAGCAAGCAAGCGCCAGTACGCTCATGACCAGTTTTTGTTGGATCTTCGGGGTCGATAATGAGCTTCCCCACGTCGTGAAGCAGGGCAGCGGCAAAGGCCTCGGCTGGTTCGCGGCGGTCGTCAATAATGCGCCAGGCGATGCGGGCCGTCAGCAGCGCGTGCTCCTGGAGGTCCTCCACAAGGTCCCGCTCCCCGGAGTTCATGCCCGACTTGTCGAAGACCTCCAGCATCAGCACAAGGTTCTTCACCAAGTCGAATCCCAGGCGCGTGACTGCGCTTTCGACCGATGCGATCTCGACTCGAGGAGCGAAGAACGAGGAGTTGACAAGCTGCAAAACCTTGGCGCTCATGGCCACGTCGCGCTCGACGATATGGGCGATGTCGCGCGCGGTCGTTCGGGGTTGCTCCAGCTTGCGCGTGAGTTCGCCGTAGACGCGGGGAGCCGGCGGTAGGCGCGAAGTCCGCCCGATGCGCTCGCTCAGGTCCCAGTCAGAGATCACACCGCGCAGCTTCAAGGCCCTGTCGATGACGGCTTCAAGGACCTGCGGCGGACAGGGCTTGCTGAGGGCCTGATGAGCCACAGAGATGGCTCGCAGAACCACCTCGCGTTCCGTGTAGCCCGAGAGTACCACGCGAACCGTATTTGGGTGCAGGTCGCGCACGTGCTGCAGCAGGCTCGCGCCGTCCATGCCAGGCATTCTCATGTCGGTCACGACGACATCGACCGGCGCTTCCCTGAGCATCTGCAGCGCCTCATCACCACTGGCCGCGAAGGACATATCCCATTCGCGTCGTCGCCGCCGAAATCGATTCCGCAGGCCGTCGAGGATCAACGGCTCGTCATCGACGAATAGGATCTGCTTCATAGCTCTATCTCCTCGCTCTGATACTCCGTGCACATGGTGGGTAGGCGCAGGTGCACCGTGCGCGTGCCGCCGGACGTGCGTTCGAAGCTCAGGCTACCGCCCTGCTTGGCTACCACCGCCGACAGGGTCGTGCTCGGCTCGAAGCCCGTCGCGCCGGTGGTCGCGTCCCGGGAGGGCCGTGTAGCGCCCTTCGCGTGCGCCGTTCGCGTGCCCGTGTCGTGTATTGAGACCCTTACCATGTCGCCCTCGTGGGCTGTCAGAACGGAAATCGTGCCGCGTTCGCTGCCGCCCTGCACGGACTCGCGCACGGCTCGAGCCGCGCTGGCCAGCAGCGATACGATGAGCCGCCGAATCATCGTAGGTCGGCACAAAATCATCGGCAAGTCGGCAAAATCGGTCTGCACATGTGCCACGTAGCGGTAGTCGGCGTGGGTCGCGATGAGAGCATCCTCGACGGCCTGATTCAAATCGAGCGCCTCGACCCCCCGCTCGTCCGGATAGGAGAATTCCTTGAGCGCCCTGACGATGTCCGTAATTTGCTCGATTCCCATCAGTGCCCGGCTCAGGGCTCGGGGGACCTGGTCCTCGATATAGGAGAGTTCCTCCAGCGCGTCGGGGCGGAGTGCGGTCAGACCTTGCTCGCCCGGAGCTGATCCGTCGTCGCCGCCGGATGTGATACTGCGGCGAGCGATGGGCAATAGCTCTTGGAGCACTTCGTCGAGAAACTGCAGGCTGTCGCCGATGTACTGCAGCGGCGTGTTGATTTCGTGAGCAACACCCACCGCCAGTTGGGCGACAGCACGCAGCTTTTGAGCCGAGCTGGCTGCCAGGTCGGCGCTCTTTCGATGTTCGTCGGCGACCTCGAGCCGTTGCTCCACCTGCCGAAGCTCCGTCGATTTTTCCTGTATTGCCGACTCCATGCCCCTAAGGCGCTGAGCGAACCAGCCGGCCAACCCCCAGCGAGAGCGCAAAGCCCGAAGCAGCTGGCGAACCTCGTCCTGGTCATAGGGCTTGCCAATCAGCAATACGCGATCGCTGCCCCCGAAGGCGTCGAGAATTGCACCCCAGGCGTGTTCCTTACGTTCGGCGCAAAGGGCCACGGCGGTCTCCGGATTCGCCTCCAATATCCGGCTGGCCGTCTCCACACCGTCCCACCCCCCGCCAAGCGCGATGTCGACGAAGGCGACGGCGTAGGGGTGCTGGAGGTTTCTGGCCAGGCGTACCAGCTCGTAGGCCTCTTCGCCGCCGTATGCGTGCTCGAGTTCAAAGCCAGAGGGCGAGGACTTTGCATGCAGTGACGCTTGGACCATCGGGCGCAACTCGGCGCTGGCTGAGCCGCGTAAGATGTTGCGAAATGAGGCATGAACGGCCTCATGCGGATCCACGAGCAACAATCGGACCGTTTCCGAGCCGCTCGGTGCCAACGAGCTGCGAATATCGCTTTGACCGAAAGGCCAGGACGACTCGTGTACATTCGGCATAATTCCCATCCTCTCCTCGAACTTCCATGGTGCTCGCATCGATCGATTGGCCGCGATAGGAGCCTACCTGACGCCAAATAAAGTGACACGTAGCCACGCGCTCAATGCCAATGCCGCTCTCCTGCGTCAGGCTCAAGGGGGAGTGAGACGACGATGGTCGTGCCTACGCCCTCCTCGCTCTCGACTTCAATCGCTCCCCCACAGCGGTCTTCGATCGTCACCCGCGCGATGGCCAGGCCGTGACCCAGGCCATGACCCATTTCTCTGGTTGCAAAGAACGGTTCAAGAATTCGACGGCGAACCTCTTCAGGCATACCAGGACCATCGTCTGAAACTCGAATTTCGATGCTAGAGCCTCTGCGCTTGGTTGAAATTTGAATGTTGGATTTTTCGCCCCCCGGCCGCTGTGCGACCAGGTCGGCAACCGCGTGGGCTGCGTTCACGAGGATATTGAGGAGCGCCTGGCTCAGGTCGCCGGGGTGAGCGATGACCGTGGGCAGTCCCCCCTCGAGATCGAAGTGTACTTCGGCCACGTGCTTCCATTCGTTTCGCGCCACCGTGACGGTGCTCTTGAGAAATTCGTTGATATCGATAGGGAATGGATCCTTGCTGCCCGGGTGGGCGAGTAATTTCATCGCACCCACAATATCGCTGACGCGCAGCAGTCCATCCATCGATTGGGCGACGGCGACGGGAAGCTCCCGAACAAGGTAGCTCAAATCGCTCTCGTCCTCGATTTCGCCAAGCTCGCGAAGGGATGCGGACTGGCTGGATTCGTAAACGCGCAGCCTGTCCCGGTAGCTGGCAAGCAGGCGCAGTACGTCCTCCAGCCCAGACCGTACGAACTCGGTGTTGTCTCCTACGAACTGCAGTGGCGTGTTGATCTCGTGTGCAATGCCAGCCGCCAGCTGCCCAAGGGTCTCCAGTTTTTGTCCCTGCAGTTGATTTTCGCGCTCGCGCCGGGCGACAACCTGCCGCTGCAGATCGAGCACCTCAAGCTGTAAACGCACCCGTTGCCGCAACTCTTCGGGCTCGAAGGGTCTGGCAATGTAGTCGTTGGCGCCAGCTTCGAGAAGCTTCGCCTTGTACTCATCGGATCCACGACCGGTGAGGATTAGAACAGGTAGATCGTTGCGTGACTTCGTCTCACGTAGCAGGCGCAAAAGACCGAGGCCCCCCAGGCCGGGCATCTCGTAAGCGCATACCAGAAGCGACCAGTCGCCCTCGGATAGGCGGTCGAGAGCTTCCCTCCCGTCGCAGGCCTCAGCGACCTCAACGCATCTCATGTTCTTGAGCGCGCAAATCACCACAGCGCGGGCCAAAAGCGAATTATCAACCACCATGACACGGTGAAGTTCTTGCGACGACGCGGTCATGCCACCTCGTTCGTTGCGACGTCGGTCTTTTCGCGGCTCGCCCATGCGACGATTTCTGCGGAGATGGCCTCCAGCGGCTTTACGCGGCAGGCAGCGCCAAGCTTGATGGCTGCGCCGGGCATGCCCCATACGACGCTCGTAGCCTGGTCTTGAGCCACGGTCATCGCACCGGTTTTGCGCAGCTGCAACAGGCCCTCGGCTCCGTCAGCGCCCATGCCGGTCAGAAGGATTCCGAGCGCGTTGGGGCCCACGTGCTTGCTCACGGAGTCAAACATCACGTCCACCGACGGTCGATGGCGATTGACCGGGGCGCCGGCGTCCGTCTCACAGACGTAGCGCGCGCCGTCCTTGCGAACTTTGAGATGCAGGTGACCTGGCGCAATATAAACGTGCCCCGGTCGAACAGCGGCGCCGGGCGCTGCCTCCTGCACGCGCAGGGCAGTTACCTCATTGAGGCGATTGGCAAACGGCTTGCTGAACGCCTCCGGAATATGCTGGGTCACCACAATGCCCGGCGCATCCGCCGGTAAGTTGCTCAGGATCGCACGAATAGCCTCGGTCCCGCCGGTCGATGCACCGATTGCAACGACGCGGTCTGTAGTGCGTAGAAAGTCGGAGCGACCCTGAGTCGCGAGCTGCTTGACGCGTTCGGCTGCTGCACTGTCGCCCGGCAACTGCCGAACCCTTGCACGGGAGAAATTGCTCCGGGCCGCAACCTTCACCTTGGTTACGATTTCCTCGGCCAGGTCCGTCAGTCCTTGGGAAACGTCCAGCCTGGGTTTCGCCACAAAGTCGATGGCTCCCAACTCCAAAGCCGTCAGTGTGACATCGGCGCCGCGCTCGGTAAGCGAAGAGATCATTAGCACCGGTGTTGGCCGCAGGCGCATGAGGTTCGAGAGAAAAGTCAACCCATCCATGCGAGGCATTTCAACGTCGAGCGTAAGCACGTCGGGGCTAAGGCGCTTCGTCTTCTCGCGCGCGTCGTAGGGATCTCTGGCGGTTCCGACGACCGTGATCTCGGGGTCGGCGTTCAGAATCTCCTCGAGCAGGCGCCGCACCAACGCAGAATCGTCAACCACCAGTACGCGAATCGGCGCGCTTTGAGTCTTGTCATTCATATCATTCTCCGGGCGGTGGACGAAGGCTCGCGATTTTCACAACGAGATCCCACTCGTAGGACGACTCCTGGTCAACCAAGGCGTTTTGCACCGTGGGAGGCAGACGCCTCATGCGCACACGGCCGGACGCAGGAAAGTAGTGGATACGGCGCGGAAATGGGCCGCCTACATCCTCCGCGACGATTTTCAGGCCGCGCGAATACAGAAACTCGTGTACGAACCGAATGTTGCCATCGCCTATGTTCAGGTCGCTGTCGAGCACTCGACCGCCCCCGAACACCTTCACTTCCAGGTCGCTCTCGCAAGCGCCACCCGTTACGAGATCTTCGATCAGACTCTCCATCGCAAACTCGCCGTAGCGCCCGGCTTCACCCGAGGTGATGCATCCACGTCGCGGCAACATGAAGTGGTTCATGCCACCGACAGCGGCCTTTGGGTCTCTGATGCATGCCGAGACGCAGGACCCGAGAATCGTCGAAATCATCTCGTCTCTATGGGTCACGTAAGCCTGGCCCGGGAGGATCTGCACTACCCGCATGCCAAGACGGCGATCCCAATAGGAGGGAATCTCCTCGGTCACGCCCAGTTCTTCGGGCCGAAGTGAGCGTGCAAGATTCGCGCGTGGCGGCCCGTTCCCAGAGGGACTTGGCAGAGAGAATCGCGTACGCTGCGCCTCCTTGGCCATCGCTGCACGGACGCTGTCGATCATGCGAGGGCCTCGTTGTCCAGCTTGACGTAGGTCGATTGCCCCCTACAGGAGAACATGCTCCCCAGGTCCGTGAGGGTCTCGGAATGGCCAGCGTAAAAAACTCCACCGGAGCGAAGAAGACTATGGAAGCGACGGATCAACGCGTCGCGGGTGGGTCGATCAAAGTAAATGATGACGTTGCGACAGAAGATTACGTCAAATGGCCCCCGCATGGGCCACGCGCCTAGAAGGTTGAGGGGCTGAAAGGAGATTAGCGACCGTAGCTCTTCGTTGACGCGCGCAAGCCCGGAGTTTTTTCCGATGCCTCGCGAGAAGAAGCGCTGGCGTAAATCCCGAGGAATGTTTGCGAGATCGCTAGCTGGGTAGATGCCCGAGCGAGCCTTGTCGAGTACCTCGGTGTTGATATCGGTCGCAAGAATGCGCTGGTCCCAGCCCGGCGTTGGCGGGGAATTCGATGCGAGAATCGCTGCGATCGAGTAGGGCTCCTCCCCGCTCGAGCACCCCGCCGACCAAATGCGTAGGCGCCGCTGGCTTGCGTTGCGGTTCCAGACGGCAGGCAATACTTCGTTGGCAAGATGCTCGAAGTGATGGCCTTCGCGGAAAAACTGGGTGACGTTGGTGGTGACCGCGTTGACGAAGTGAGTCATCTCCTCAGCGTCGCCGCTTTCGATGTATGACAGGTAGCGCGCGACGCTATCCATCTGTAGGCGACGCACGCGGCGAGCAAGTCGACCGTAGACCATCTGTGACTTGTTGTCGGCCAGATCGAGCCCGATCTTTTCTCGTACCAGAAGCTGAATCCTGCGAAAGTCAGCGTCGGTGAACTGAAAATCCTCTATCATCTCAAGGGCTCAATCGGATCCCGTCGGGCTAGAACTCTTCCCAGGCGTCCGAGCTTGCCTCCGGAACGTATCGGGCTCGACCGTTGCTGCCAGCCTCGGAGCGCGCGGGGGGGCGGCCGCGTCCATTGCCATTGCCTGCGCCGTTTCCATCGCTGACACCACTGCCGTTGCCCTTTCCCTTGCTACGTCCGTTGGAGGACGCTGCTTTGCGGCTGCGAGCGGAAGCTTCAGCAGGAGCACGGCCGTTCTTTCGACGCGTGCGACGCGACTGGGAAAAATCCTCGTGATCGTCGTCCTCGTCTTCGGTTTCGTTTTCCGCTGTGACCTGAAAGAAGGCCATGAGGTCGCGAAGATTGGCGGCCTGCTCGCTGAGCGATTCGCTCGCGGTCGTTGCTTGTTCCACCAGAGCCGCGTTCTGCTGTGTGCCCTCATCCATTTGGGCTACCGCCGTGTTGATCTGGTCGGTACCCTGTGATTGCTCGCGGCTAGCGGCCGCGATTTCAGCAATAATATCGCTGACCTTCTTTACCGCGACGACGATCTCGTCGAGGGTCTCGCCGGACTTGTCGACCAGCTTGGAGCCGTCATCGACTTTCTCGCCGCTGTCCTTGATCAGCGCCTTGATCTCCTTGGCCGCCTGGGCGCTGCGCTGCGCCAGGTTGCGCACCTCGCTGGCGACTACAGCAAAGCCCCTGCCCTGTTCGCCAGCGCGGGCGGCCTCGACTGCGGCATTGAGAGCCAGCAGATTCGTCTGGAAGGCGATTTCGTCGATGACGCCGATAATATCGGCGATCTGGCGGGAGGCGGTATTGATTTCGGTCATCGCAGATACTGCAGAGCGCACCACCTCGCCGCCCCTCTCAGCCAATGTTCGCGCACTGGCAGCCAGCTGATTGGCTTCCATGGCGTTTTCCGCGTTCTGCTTGATGGTGCCGGTGATTTCCTCAATAGTGGCCGCCGTCTCTTCGAGAGCAGATGCCTGCTTTTGTGTGCGATCGTTTAGATTGGCATTGCCTTCGGCGATGTCCTGACAGCCTTCGGCGATTTGATCGGCCGATCGCTGCACCTTGCGCACTGTCCCGCGCAGGTTCGTCACCGTGGCGTTGATGGCAGAGCTCAGCGCTTCGAACTCACCGCTATATTCGCCGTTCATGACCTGAGTGAGATCGCCGTCGGCCAGGGCTCTGGCGACGTTTTTCGTCTCCGCAAGCGGTTCTGCGATGGAGTCTAGTAGCTGATTGACCCCATCGGCCAGGTTACGCAAGAACCCATCATAGCGGTCGGCATCGATGCGTGAGTCGAGGCGTCCACTGACAGCGTCGCGAACCAGACGGGCAATTTGGTCCTCGGCATCGCGCGTCAGTGTGACGTCATCCCATTCGAGCACAGAGCCGGTGTAGTTGCCCTCTGCATCCCAAATTGCTGATACCGCGATTTGAAATTTGAGGTCACCCACTTGGATGTCGGTACGATAGGGGAGGTTGCTCGGGTCGCCCAGCAGCGCGCGTTGGTGGGCGGGGTTCTTATGAAAGGTGTCGATGCAGGTGCCCAATAGGTTACCTGTCTCGAAGCCGGGGAATAGTTGCTTGAGCTTGGGAGCATTCTTGCTCAGCAGCTTCATGGTCGCGTCATTGGCGTATGTGACCCGTAGGTCACGGTCAATGGTCATCAAGGCAGTGCTCGCCCCATGCACGGCGGATTTCAATGAGGCGATTTCGGCGGCGTCCGCGCGCGCCTTGGTCACGTCCATCCACTCGAGCATGTAGCCGTCGAGCGAGCCGTCCGCCTTGACTACGCCGCTGACGTTAATCCGAAAGACCAGCGGTCCGACCTCGATGTCAGCCACATGGGGAAGGTTCCGTGGGTCCGACAGCAGGCGCCGTTGGTAGCTCGGGTCCTTGTGAAAGCTATCAATGCAGGTTCCCACCAACCGGTTGGGATCAAAACCGGGATAGAGCTTGCGTAAAAGCTCGCTGTGCTCGGCAATGATTTTGCGCGTCGACTCGTTGACGTAGCGGACTACGAGATGGTCGTCGATGAGCATGATCGCGGTGCTCCCGTGATCGACGGCCTGCTGTAGACGCTCGGCCCGTGTGCGCTCTTCCGCGTGCCTTTCTTGCTCGCGACAGCTCAGAACCGAGCGCTCTGTGGTGGCCACAAGGGCGCGCAGCGCCGCGACTCGCTCAGGAGCGGCGTCGCGCGCGTCGCGGGTAAAAGCCTGCACCACGCCAAGTAGGTCGTTTCCGGCTGCGACCGGCAAGAGGACCGATGCGGTCGCGCCAGCGCGACCTGCCGCGCCGCTGACCGGGCAATCGTAGACCTGCTGGAGGTCGTTGACAGCGGCGTCGGTCCGCTGCTGCCAGGCTCGGCCCAGGGGACCGATGCCCAACTGAATGCGCGAGCCGCTGCATATCGCTCGAAACTCCTCGCCAAGCGAGCCAACCAATCCCTGCATGGCGAGCGTCTGGGTTGCGTCGGGTATCCACAGTGAAGCGCTCGCAAAGCCTAGGCTTCGAGTCAATGTCTCAAGAAGAGCCGCAATCGCGTCATCCGCGGCGCTTGCGCTCAGAAGCTTTTCGTATAGGTGACTTCTGGCCTGCGCTTCCCTCAGCTGGAGTGCTGCATCGAGTTGAGATGTTGCGACGTCATTCATTTCGGAATTGCTCCCTTCCGCGTAGCCTTCGAGCATTAACACCGCGGACTGCTGAAGTAGGTTTGCCCATGCGCGATCGACATCTTTGGTCCATTCCGTGCCCACGAGTTCGGCGAAGACCTCCCTTAGAACCTCCGCCACAGCCGCGTAGTGCGCTGCTTCGGCACCGTAGCCCTGATGGCGAGCGCCTAGTGCACGCAGCGATTTTCGGAGCGATTGAGGGCGGTCGAGGGTCTTGACCAACAGCTTCAGAGACGATGCGAGGGCGCTCTTTTGAGCGTCCCAGTCGAGGCCATTGAAGATATCGCGAACCTTTGGGTGCCTCTGCAGAAGCCGCTCATAGAACAGTTCGATCGCCTCTTCCAGGAGCGGCTCAAGATAACCAAAGGACGCACGAATCAGTCGGTCGCGGTCGGCGTCTGATGCCTTGGAGCGACGTTTCGAGCTTCGAGCCATGGCGGTCATGTCTTCGTCCTACTCGGTGAGTGCGGTGGCGGGAACCAGCGCGCGCCTGCTGAGGGTGCGGTCTATGTCGACGATAATGATCATCTTTTCCTCAATCGTGGCAATTGCGCAGGCGAAGTTCGTGTCGGACTCGCCGCCGAAGTCCGGAGTGGGTTTTAGGCACTCGCGACTGATTGTGTGCACGTCGGCAACTGCGTCGACGACAATACCCACCGTGCGGGCTTTATCTGGAGCCTCCACCTTTAGAATGATCACGACGGTGGTTGGTTCGATCGGACGGCTGGGCATTCCCAGGCGTTCGCGAAGGTCGACGATAGGCACGATTGCGCCGCGCAAATTGATCACGCCTCGCACATAGGGCGGCGCGTGTGGAATCGGGGTGGGCGTGCTATAGCCACGTATCTCCTGGACCCGCAGGATATCCAAGCCGTATTCCTCTCCGTTCATGATGAAGGTGAGGAATTGAGCGGTGGTGCCGGTTTTCAGGGCCGTTGGTGTGTTGTTGACTTGAAGGTCCATTGTCTAGGCTCCGGCCGGAAATAGATGCACGGATTCGGAGGTCTTTTCGGAACGGTTCCGGGTAGGCAGGCGTTTCCGGGCGAGCGCCATCAAGCCCACCACGTCGACGATCAAGGCCACGGTTCCGTCTCCGAGGATGGTTGCGCCGGCGATTCCATCGACTGTCCCGTAGTTCTCCTCGAGACTCTTGACGACCACCTGCTGTTGTCCGAGGAGCTCGTCGACCAGGATGCCTGCACGGCGCTCTCCGGCCTCAACCACCATGATCAGGGCATTTTCCGTGTCACCGGCCTGTTGCCGAACGATGCCCATGGCGCGAGCAGGGTCGAGGATCGCTATCTCCTCATTGCGCAGGCGGTAGATCGGCCCTTGGCCGACCAGATTATGGGTCTTGGACCAGGCGACCTGCAGCGACTCCACGATGGCGACAAGTGGTACAATTAGTGTCTGGTTGCCTACGCGCAGCAGCTGTCCGTCCATGATGGCAAGCGTAAGCGGTAGCCGAATCGAAACCCTGGTGCCGCATCCGGACTCGGATTCCATCCTAACGCTACCGCCGAGGTCGGTGATATTGCGGTGAACCACGTCCATCCCGACACCACGGCCGGAAAGCTCGCTGACCTTGTCGGCCGTGGAGAATCCGGGCTGAAAGAGAAATCCGTAGACTTGCTCATCGGTCATGTCGTCGCTACAGGGCAGACCGAGAACTTGGGCCTTTTGCAGAATTTTCTTTCGGTCGAGGCCGCGACCATCGTCGATGATCTCGACGACGACACTGCCGCTGAGGTGGTAGGCCTTTAGGGTGAGATGGCCGCTTTCGGGCTTGCCGCCTGCGACACGATCCTCAGCGGTTTCGATCCCGTGATCGAGAGCGTTGCGAACGAGGTGGACCAGGGGGTCGGAGAGCTTTTCGAGAACTGTCTTGTCCAGTTCAGTTGATTCACCGGTGATAGTGAGCTCGACCTTTTTACCGAGCTTTCTGCTGATGTCGTGGACCAGGCGCGGAAAGCGATTAAAGACCACGCGGATTGGCATGCTGCGGATCCGCATTGCGCTCTCCTGCAGTTCGGCGGTATTGCGGGCCAGCTGTGCCAGTCCATCTTCGAGCTGGCCGAGGCGCTCGATGTTGAAGTTCTCTCCGACCTGGCGAAGCATTGCTTGGGTGATGACCAACTCACCGACCATATTCATAAGGGCGTCGATCTTGTCGACACTGACGCGTACCGACGCGCTCGACTCTGAATTCTTGGTCGAGACGCTGGCCTCTGGCTGAGACGGCGCCGGTGAGGCCGCAATCTCGGTTTCTGAGGCATGGAGCTTGAATGCGCGGGCGTCGAGTGCCGTGATTTCTAGGTTGCATTCATCTTCGACCCAGGCGAAAACTTCAGCGATCTCTTCGGCGCCAACGGTGGTTTGCAGCTTCAATTCCCAGCTGAGGTAGCACTGAAGAGGGTCGATCTCGGACAGGCTGGGTAGCTTGCGTGTGTTAGCTGAACTGGACAGCTCTCCCATTTCGGCGAGTTCCCGAAACATTCGCACCACATCGTTGCCGCTCTGCAACAGCTGGGGGTGGGGCGTAAAGCTGATCTGCCAGAGGCGTTCGCAGTCAGGTTCGTTCTTGGTGGCTGCGGGGCTGGCCGCGAGGTGTGGTGCTGCGGCGTTTCCGGTGTTGGCCATTCCGTCCAGGCGCTCCTGTACGGTCTCCGTGCGGGCAGGGTCGGTTTCGCCTTCGTTGCGCAGGGCCGACACCTCGGCCCGCAGGCAATCGACACCCTCGAGCAGTGCCTCGACGAGCTCGGAACTGGTCGACCTCTCGCCAGATCGTACCTGGTCGAGCAAGGTTTCCATCGCGTGCGTCAGCCGGGTAATCACCTCGAGCTGGAATGTGGCGGCGCCACCCTTGATGGAGTGCGCCGCACGAAAGATGTCGTTGATTAGATTTTCGTCGTGGTCGCCATCAGCAAGGCTGAGCAGTCCGCGTTCCAGAATGTCGACGCCTTCCGCGCTTTCTTCGAAGAATATGCCAAGCAGCTCGGCCCGAAGCTCGCTGGACTCGAAGGACATGGCCTAGCCGAGTACCTTCTTGACGGTGTTCAAGAGCGCGCTTTGGTCAAAGGGCTTGACCATCCAACCGGTGGCGCCAGCCGACTTCGCCTGTGCGCGTTTGTCCTTGTTGACCTCGGTAGTGAGCACGAGGATCGGAGTGAAGCGATAGTTGTCGAGCTGCCGGAGTTCGCGAACCAGGGTGATTCCGTCCATATTCGGCATGTTGACGTCGGTGATCACCAGGTTGACCGACTGCTTGGCCGCGATGCGCATGGCTTCCACCCCGTCGGAGGCCGATAGCACGGAGTGACCGGCGCCTTTGAGGGTGGCTTCGACCAGCTCTCGCATGGTGGGGGAATCATCGACTGCAAGGACTGATGCCATGGGTGCCTCAACTTTCCGAGTTGGTTCGGTCGGGGGGGGCTTTGGCACTTGGCTCCAGGGCCAGCGCTACGGTGAGGTCGAGTAGCTCGGCGGCTTCGAGTAGGGGCCGCGAGGCAGAAGACCACAGGACGCGGTTTCCGAGCTGAGTTGCGCTTCGCACGAAGGTGACCAGCAGCTGTAAAGTCGCGGTGTCGGCGCTTTGAACGCGGGAGCCATCGAGCCGAACGGTCTCGCCAGCGTCGACCAGACTCAGGAGAGTGACCTTGAGCGCCTCGGCCGAGTCGATTCGCAGGTCGCGTGCGAGGGTGAGGGTCTGCTTCGACACTTTCGCTTTTCCGTGGCAATTCGAGCACACCGCGCGCGGTTTGCCGTCGGCCCTCTTGCTCCGCAGGCTGCCGGAAAACTGTGAGCGGCGTATGCCTTCAGGTACGTCACAGGCACAGAGACGCTAGATAGCCAGAATGGCTAAAATTCGGGTGTGTAATGGTTGTCGGCCGTGTTGCGAATGGCGCACCGGATGGACGAATGGTGGTCCCGCGCAGGAAGGCTCAAGGAAGGGGGCTCTCTGCCGTGTAGTTGGCAGGTAAGTCGATACGACACGTCCGGAGTACGAACGCGCGAGCTTCGAATCCCCAGAGTTTGAGAGGTTTTCTGACATGACCAGGGTGTCCCCGTTAGGTGAAGCGACGGCGTCTTCAGACCATCAGGAGTTCGTGAGGGAAACGATTGCGGGAACTCTTGCGGCCGTCCGCGACGACTTGACGCGCATCGGCGGAATCGTCTCCGATGCTACGGGAAAAATGGCATCGAGCTTTTCCGGGCTTCGCCAGCAGGCCGAGTCTCAGGCGGAGGTACTGAACGCCTTGGCTGGCAAGCTCGGTACGGGAGGCAACGGAGGCGGTGCGGCCTACTCCAGTTTTGTGGGGGCTACTCGCAATTTGCTGGAGGGATTCGTGGGGCAAACGGAGGAGGTTTGCTCCGAGACCGGGGCAATGGCGGACCGCATGGATGCGGTGGCCGCTGACATGGCGCGAATTGCGGGTCTGCTGCGCAAGATCGAGCGGATCGATAGTCAAACGAACTTTGTGGCCTTGAACGCGACCATCGCGGCGGGACGGGCGGGCGATGCCGGCAAGCCCTTTGCTGTCGTGGCCCAGGAGATCAAATCGCTGTCTCGGGAATCGTCGGCCTTTAGCGAGCAGATTCACGGTGCCGTTCAGTCTTCGAAGCGACGGGTAGCCCAGGCGAAGGAAACGGCAGACTCCATGGTCTCGCGCAACAAGAACGTCGAGAGTGAGTACCGCGTGCGGGTAGACCGGATGCTGGAAGAGCTGGGGGAGGTCAACTCGATGGTTTCGCAAACGCTTGGGGCGGTGTCTGCGATCACTGACGAGGTACGCGAGCAGACGGCGCTGGCGATTCGATCGCTGCAGTTCGATGACATCGTCAGTCAGGTGGTGCAGCACGGGCTCAACCAGATCGGGCATCTGGAGAGGCTCACCGAACTTCTTACCGATTCCGTACGAGGTTCTGGTGGAGGCGAACCGGGCGACGGTGCGGCCTTTGCCCGGGAGCTCCAGGAACTCGCTCAAGCCAGTCGCGCGTGCTGGGCGACCAGCGTGGGTCAGCAGGACCTGGAGGTCGGGGAGATCGAACTCTTTTGAACTGCGTGCGTCATCGCTCCTCGCCGTCAAGGTGTTGACGGGTGTGCGGTAGCAGAACGAGATGGGCCAACGGATCTGATTGACGCGCGAAGTGGAAACAGGTCTGCCAGAATTCGCAGGGGCCGGCGAATCTCGGCGATGTTCTGAATTCCGACACAGGGGCGGAACCAATGGAGACCCGAGCGTCATGTGTACATGCCTGGTGATAGATGTCGAATAGCAAGAGCAGTGTGATAATTCTTGATGACCACGTAGTCTTTCGCGAGGGGCTGCGCGCCTTGATCGAGTGCCAGGGAGATTTCGATGTCGTGGGTGAAGCAGGTGATGGACAGCAGGGCGTCAGCCTGGTGAGACTGCTTGCACCGGACGTGGCGGTGGTGGATCTGAATATGCCTCGTGCTGGTGGCATCGAGGTGATCGCCCGAATTCGGGGCGCCGGTCTGGCGACTCGAGCGCTGGTGCTGAGCGTGTATGACGACGACCAGACGCTGAGGGCTGCCATGGAAGCAGGTGCCAGCGGCTATGTGCAGAAGAAGGCGTCGGCCAAGCAGATGATCGAAGCGCTACGGCGGGTTGCGGCGGGCTCGACGTACTTGCCGGGGGTCGAGCCAGACCCCTCCGAGGTGAATCCCGAGGACGCTAGGCGAGGGGCGAAAATCAGCGGATTCAAGGGCCTGACAGAGCGAGAACTCGCAGTGTTGGTGCAGCTGGCTTGGGGCCATACCCATCCTGAAATCGCCGACACGCTACGTCTCAGTGTCAAGACGGTTGACACCTATCGTCAGCGCATTACCCGCAAGCTGGGTCTCAGAACTCGCGCCGAGGTCGTACGCTTCGCCATGGAAGCGCGGCTGCTGGGCATGTCCGAAGCGGGGCGGAGTGGTGAGGACGATGTCGGGCGCCCGTGGCCATGAACCACAAAGGGGTGGCAACTGTGGCGATGGACCCGAGCCGTTCACATCGGTCGGTTGCGTTGCAGGAGTCGGTGAACGATGCGCGGGCCCATTTTCGGTATGAGGGTGCATGTGATGAGGCACTTTCATGCCAGGTCGCCGGCCGGGGTGATGCCTCGGTGTCATCAAATGCGTTGCTCGCCTTGGGCTGGACTAGTCGGAGCTGTTGGGCTGTAGCGTTGGCGACCGCGGGGCTTCCTGGATCCTCACTCTCTTGGGCGCCGAAAGACCTGGTCAGCTTTTGCACCGGGGGTGGGCGTGGGGTCAATGCGACCGACAAGACGGAGAAGACTCTCTGTAGATTCCGTGGTGTGGCCGCGGGCTGGCGTGGGTGATTGGAGCGGACACGTGAGCTATTTGATGGGTGAGGTCGAGGCTCGCGTGCAACTCGATACCGAGCGTGCCGAGAGGCAGCGTCTACAGCGTGAGCTGTCGCGACTTCGCGAGCAGTTGGTTCGGACCGACCGACTGGCTTCCCTGGGAACGCTGTTGGGAGCGATTGCGCATGACCTGGGCAATATCGCGGGCAGCTACCGGCTTTACATGGAGGTGCTGGAGCAGGACGTGGCGGAACAGGGGCTATCCAGTCGGCAGGGGCTCTTGGGTCTTGCGAAAGTTGGTGACGAGATCGAGCGCCATGCGGAGAATTTGTCGACGCTGTGTAGGGGCCAGGAGGACGGGGTCGCTTTGCTCGACCTGCGCGCGCCGATAGAGAATGCGGTCGCCCTGGTTCGACGTACTCGAGTCTCCGCGGCCGAACGGGTGCTGGTTCAGCTGCCCGAAGCCCCATTACTGGTGGAGGTGCAGGGTGCGCGCATCGAACAGCTCGTGCTCAATCTCGTGCTCAATGCGATCGACGCCTGCGAGGGGCTTCCGGCCGACCGCTCTGTGCGCGTGATGTTGGACGCCGCTGACGAGGGCCACGGCCACGCGTTGAAGATCGCGGACGATGGGTGCGGGATTGCGGCCGAAGATTTTCTCCGGATCTTCGAGCCGTCGTATACGACCAAGCCGCCGCATCGTGGCACAGGCCTCGGGCTGTTCGCGGTCGCGCAGATCGCGGAGACCCACGGTGCGACTGTGCAGGTCGTCAGTGAGCTGGGCCGGGGCAGCGAGTTTCGCGTGTTCTTTCCCCGGCGTATCGAGAAGCCTTCAGAGGCCAGCTGACGCGTAGTACTCGGTGGTCCGTCGGCTGTCGACGAAGCATTCACGCAGGGCCGCCTGAGAACTCACGCCGAATTTGCGCTCGATATTCTTCAGGTGATTGCGCACGGTGCTTTGGCTCACAAAGAGTCTCGTGGCGATGGTTTCCGTGGCGTAGCCCATGAGAAAGAGACCGAGAATTTCCCGTTGACGCGGGGTGAGTTCTTCGTGGCTTCCGGCCTGGTCTAGCTTGCGTTTGAGCGCGGGGCCGCTCTCTGGGCCATCGACGGTCGACATGCCAGGAGGGCCACTGTTCCAGGGCATCGGGCCCGGCTTCAGCAGCTTTGCGGGGGCGATGGCCGAGTGCTGAAGCGACAGAAAGAGCTGCAGCGTGCCGGCGTAAACAATCTCATTCGGGATGCGGCGACGGACCTCGAGCACCGGCAAGGCCGTGCGATCCGAGTTGATCATCGTTGACATACGCCAAGGCGCATCGGCATCTGCACCCGCTGGGTCGACTAGATCTTCGGCTCCTCTCAAGTAGCGCGAGGCCGGCGCGCCCAGCGCTTCATCGGCTCGTATGCCCAACCAATCGTCCAGGTGCCCACCGATCTTCACGATTTGCAGCTCGCGATCCAGAATCCAGAAACCGAGGTTCAACACGGAACAGTACAGTACGAGCGCGTCCGTGTGTGCGCCCAGGTAGGATTTCAGGGGGCTGAGTGGTTGCCTGTGCTCCGTGTGCGTGTAGTTCAATTCTTTCATGATCGCTCCGGTCTTCGGGGGGATGGGCGCCTGCGTCCTGCTGAGAGGCCTTCCCCTAACCTAGTTCGGCTGCCCGTAGTCGAGCATTCGGGATCTGCCGAGAAGCGATCGAATTTGTTGTCGGGATCCTCCGGTGCGCCCAGAAACCGAGGGTCGGCATGTCTGATGCACGTTTATCTGTGAGATAAGTCACAGCGGAAACCCGGACAAGAAAAGCAGGTGACGGAGGATCTAGACCCGGTGCCGATTGGGGACAAGGGCCGTATAACAATTGAGGAGTCCCGAGTCTGGCCCAGCGTTTGGGCAATTCCGATCGCGGCGCTTGAAAGGCCCTGCTAGCGCGCCGAAGTCGGTGCGGTCTGGCTTGTCCGGGAGAACACCATGAGCGAACGCGTGCTCATCGTGGATGACGATCCACAGCTACTCGATACCCTGACGCGCAAGGTGCGAACGTGGGGGTTCGACGTGACCGAGGCGGCCTCGGCCGAGGGGGCGCTGCGGGAACTCGGAAACGGCGACTTCAACGTCATGGTGACGGACCTGCGTCTCGGGGGGGTCGACGGCATCGACCTGATTCGCGAGGCTCGCAGCGTCTCTCCGCGCACCCATACCGTCTTGATGAGCGCGTACGCAACCGCGCGCGACCATCAACTGGCCACCGACAACGGCACCGTACGTGTCCTGTGCAAGCCGTTTACTCCGAGCGAGCTGCGCACGGCGATCGGTGATGCCATCGAAAGCCGCACTAGTTTTCGCGGCACGCTCAGCGGGCTGTCGTTGGTCGACGTTCTGCAGATGCTCCATCTGTCGAGGCGCACTACCAGTATCGTGCTTTCGGGTGATGCACCCGGCAGCCTGCATTTCAGCGATGGTGAACTCGTACACGCCGAGTGCCGACAACAGGTGGGCACCGAAGCACTCGGTGTTCTGTTGTCGGCACCCTCGGGCACCATGGCGACGCGGCCGTTCGATCCGGCGACGCCGGCGACGATCGCGATCCCCTTCCAGGCGCTGATCATGGACACCCTTCGCGCCATCGACGAAGCGGGTAAAAAGCCCTCGATGTTGCCGCCCGGCATGGACGACAGCAGCCCGCTTTTTGACCTTTGCTTCGAGGCCGATTCTCGGACTGCCAAGCTCGAGCTGTTGTGCTCGAGGATCGTGGTGGAGACGCCGGGATCTCAGTGCTGTGCAGTGGTCGACTTGGGTTCGAGTCAAGTGCTCGCGGCCTATGGCGCCAAGGGTGTTGAGGTGGAGTTTGATGATGAGTTTCCTCGGTGGATCAGGCGTCTTTTTCGTGGCCAATTTGTGGCAAAAATCTCTGACGAGTTGGCGCGCATTCGGGAGAGCGAACCCGATCACCCTCCGCAGTTGAAGGAGATTGTGATTCATACTGCCAATACGCGAGTCTTTCTTCGCGCTGTGGGAGCGACCTCGGCAGTCCTGGCGCTTGTGTGTAACCCGGAAACCCAGCAGGGGTTCGGGGCGGCTTCTCTGCGCATAGCAGACCCCGAGGTTGCTGCGCTGCTATGTTGAGCCTGCAGTCAGTCGGAGGCGTCCCGGGCGCGAAGGGGAGCGGGCGGCAGCGCGCGCCGGGGTGGCAGGGTGTGTGCGTAGAATCGCGAACAATCGCTCTGCCCGCCGGAAGCGCCTCACGGGATGGCAGAGTTCGGCGTGGCTGCTCCGAGGCGGGACAATAGTGGCAATAACGACAGGGAAATGGACCCGTGATACGCAATCCAGCGAGAGCCGAAGACCAATCGATCGACGAATCGGGCGAAGCTCCCGGCCTGCACCGAACGGAGCGACGAGGAGAACGCGATGATGCGTCCCTAGGGCCGCGTGAGGCGTTGCTGTCGGAGTCCAGCCTTCACGATCAGCGAATCCATTTGGCGGGCCGAATGGTTGGAGAGATCGCCCATGACTTCAACAACCTGTTGGCGACGATGGTGACGTACACCACTCTGGTGCTAGAAACCCTGCCGGCGCGCGATCCGCGTTCTGAAGACCTGCGCGAGGTGATCCGCACGGCCCGGACGGCGGGCTTTTTGAGCCATCGTTTGCTTTCCTTCTTTCACAAGCGCCCGGTCGAATCGGTCCTGTTGGACGTCGGAGAGGAGTTGCGTGTGCAAGCGCGGTTGCTGCAGCGTTTGCTCGGAAGTCGGGTGCAGGTTGTGGTGATTCCCTTTGAGGAACGCGCGCACATTCGCATCGATCCGGGGCAGTTCGAGCAGCTGCTCATGAATTTATCGGTCAACGCGCGAGACGCCATGCCATCCGGTGGCAGGTTGACGCTGCGAGTCGAAACCACGGAGCTGCACGGAGCGACGGGTGAGGGATGGGTAATCCTTACGGTTTCCGACACGGGCTGCGGAATTGACGAAGCGACACAAAAGCGCCTTTTTGATCCCTTCTACAGTACCAAACGCGGGCGCGGTGCGGGCCTGGGCCTTGCCACCTGCCGGGCGATCGTGGAGCAGGCGGGCGGTACCATCAGCGTTCGCAGTGCTTGCGACGAAGGCAGTGTCTTCCGTATCGAGTTGCCGCGACATCCGTCGCCAGCGCCGGCCCCGGTGAGGGCGGAGCGAGGTGCAGTCGATTGCGAGATCGAACCGGGTGTGGTGATCGTGGTCGAGGATCAGGCGGAGTTGCTGTCGGCGACGTCGCGGTCGCTGGAACATCTCGGACTCTCCGTCTTGCAGGCCCGCAGCGCCGAGGAGGCCCTGATTGTCGCCTCCGAGGCGCGGGACCCGGTTCGCCTGGTCATCTCGGACGTGATTTTGCCTGGGCTCAGTGGGGTCGAGTTGATCGAGCGTCTGCGGCTTCGTTTGGGCCCTGTGGCGGCGATGTTGGTATCGGGGAGCACCGAGGAGCACGGTAGTCGGCGCTTGGAGGCCGAGGGGCCTACACGCTTTCTCGGAAAGCCATTTACTGCGAGTGAATTGCGAGCGGCCGCGGTGGCCCTGCTCGAGAGCCGTCGTGATTCGGCGCGGCCGCTGGCGTGGAAGGATGGGGAGGTGCGACGTGATGCCCGATGACGGTAGGGTCGATGGTGCTCTGCACGGTGGTACGGGGGAGGCGGTCGTGGTCGGCCTCGATGTGGGGAGCGCGGCCGGCGGAACTTCGTGCGCGCAGGTTTCCCGGGAGAAACTGAAGCCGGGTGTCGACGGTGACGGTCGCAGCACCGCGGCGGACGCATCGTTGACCACGGGCGCGGAGACCGAAGAGGACCGTGTGGACATGGCGGTCGCGGTCTGTGACGAGCACGGCTTGATTCTGGGCCTGACGCGCTTCGCCCGGGAAATCCTGCGCGGCGCGGCCAGGGCTTCAGGAGCGGATCGGATTCCTGCCGACCTCTGGTTTGCGCTCACCAATGTCAATGATGGTCAGGGAATTCCTTGGAGTCCGACGAGCAAAGTCCGCGGGATCTACAATTGTGCGCGCTTCGCCCTCGATGGGGGGCGCTATATCGTGCTGCTTCAGGACAACAGCGATACGCAACAAAGCCTGCTGCAGCGCCTGCACAAGCAGCGTCTGGAGATGACAGGTCGGCTCGTCGCCATGATCGCCCACGACCTGCGGGTGCCGCTTGCTGCCATCGTATTCAATGCCGACTCGGCCTGGGAGGAGGGGATCGAGGACGAGGACCTGGTGATGGCCATGCAAGGCATTCGAACCGCGGCCGAGCGCATCCGGAAGTCCATCGACAACCTGCTGCAATTCGCCAGGTCCGGCAGTCCGGCTGTGGCCGCTGTCGACCTGCGAGCTGTGGTGGGACGTGTGGAAGCGCTGCTGAGGCCCGGGATGCGCGATGGGGATCATCGTTTCTCGGTGTCGATTCCGGACGCCGTTGCCACGGTTTCCGGTAACGCGCTTGTGATCGAGCAGGCATTGACGAATCTGGTTCTCAACTCCATGGAGTCCGATACGCGCGGCGTGCGGATTTTGGTGGCCGCCGAACGCGTCGAGCGCGGCGGTGCTCCGGAGGCGATGCGTAGCGGCGATGATGGCCGGGCTTCGATCATCCGGCTGAACGTTTCGGATACGGGCCCCGGGGTTCCGACGGCGCTGACCACGCGCATCTTCGAGCCCTTCTTTACGAGCAAGAGCTCGGGCACCGGTCTTGGGCTGCCGATGACCCGCGAGGCCCTGCGCGCCATGGACGGCGAGCTCACACTTGAGCCGAGCGAGTACGGCGCACGGTTCGCGCTGTGGTTTCCGGCCGCGTAGCGATCCACGGTGGTGGTCTCCAAGCGGCCTCAGGGGTCACTGGCAAATTGCCGCACGCGTCTTTCCGGAAGAGCGAAGGCCCGCCTCGCATCGCGAGACGGGCCTTGCCGCGGTTCCTTCCGGGGTGGTCGGGCGCCCTACTCGCCGAACTGCCAGCAGGTGTTGGTGGCGCCGATCAGGCTGAGCACGCCGTTGTCGAGGGCGCCGGCCGGGTAGGAGAAGGCGAACTGGTAGCACATCTCCTGATTGGTCGACTGGCCGAAGGCGACGGTTCCGCCGCTGTCGTTGAAGAAGGTGCAGGTCGACTTGATCGCGTCGTTGGGCTGCAACACGATCGGCGGGTCCATCATGTAGTGAACCTGCCAGTTGAAGTCGAAGGGCTGGTCGAAGACCGTCTCCCAGGTCGTGCTACCCACGCGCTGCACCTCCGAGCGCATGTTGATGCCGTAGGTGTGCAGGTGGGGCAGGAAGGCCACGATGGTGATTGGGGCGCCCGAGTCGTTGATGCAGGTGCCGAACTTGTCGTGCATGCCCGGGCCCATGGTCAGGTTCTCGGTTCCGAGCCAGGTGAGCCCGCCCAGGTTGGGGCGGCCGCCCGGGGGCACGGTGCAGAACTGGACCGCGGTTCCGTCGGGCTGGCTGACGCCGGTGGTGTTGTACATATGCCATTGGATCATCAGCTTGCCGCTCGGCGGCAGCTCGATGGCCATGTCGTCGGGGGTGATGAAGTTGCAGCCGCCCACCGCCCAACCGCCGATTAGCTTCGCGTTGGCGAAGAGGGTGGTGCCGGTGACGTTGACATTGACGGTGCCGCCCGGCTGGGTGGTGGTGTAGCCGAAGGCCAGCCAGTGGTGCAGCACTTGGAGGTTGTCGAAGTCGGCGCCGAAGCGGGTGCCGGCCGAGCCCGCGGGCCAGGGCACGTCGTAGATGAACTCGTGGTAGGACTCGCCCGGCGCAACGTTGAACTTGCTGGTGTCGGTCGGGGAGCTGATGCCGTGGACGCGGAAGTCGTAGCAAGTCTCGCCAGGTAGGGCGACCAGCGGCTCGTAGGCATCGGCGCCGCCGCATTCATCCTGCAGGGGACCGGGGCCGGTCGGTGCGGGTCCGGTGTCGCAGACCGCGTCTGCGTCGGTGCCGGCGATGGCGCCGCCGCTCAGCCAGCCGTCGAGCACGAGCTTGTCCTCCGCGCTCAGGGTGCCGCCCTGGGGCATCTCGCCATTGTCGATGCGGATCTGGGCCACCTCGTAGACCTTCTTGGTCGCGTCCATCAGCGTGTTGGGACCGTACAAGGGTGAATCGCGGTGCCAGTCCTCGTGGCTGACCAGCTTCATGGCGCCGCCGATGGGGGTCGGTCCGTGGCAGCCGTGACAGGCGTTGGTGACCACCTTGGCCACGTTGCACGGGATGGGGGTGCCCGTGGTCGTGGTCACCGGGACGGTGGTGTCGCCGCCAGGCTGTGTGACCGTTCCGGCCTGTTGGCCGGTGCCGGTGCCGGTCCCGGTGCCCGCCTGCGTGGTCGCCCCGGGATCGTTCCCGCTGGCGCCGGCCGTGGGACCGAAGGTCGTGCTGCCCGGAGGCCTGGCCTCCGGAGCTCCGGCCTCGCCGCAGGCGGAAAAAATCAGCGCCAGCCCGAGCGCCGCACCCGAGGCGCCGCTGGCAAACAACCGATGCCTCAACCCATTCCAGCTCATCATCACGCTCCACAGATTTCGTTGCCCGAAGGCAGGTTGACTCGCTGCCGCCGCGCGCCCGACTCGTTCGCTGCGGTAAGACCGCATATGAGGACACCGACGACCTGTACCCAAATGGCACACTAGCCGAGGAGTGCGCGGGCGGCGAGACTGGCTCAAGGTCAAAAAGGGGTGTGCTTTCGGTAACTTGGCTACATACGGCCCCGTATGAGGACGCATGCGAGGGCTAACCCAAAGAGATCCTTGAGGGTTCCCATGTCCAGGGGTCTCGGTAGCCGCAATTGAGGTAGATCAAAGGGCCGAACCGGGCCTCCCGGAAGGGGCCTATGGGGGGCCGATCGCGCTGGCCTCCGCGCGCGCTGGCGGGGGTTCACCGGTCGCCAGGATGGCCCCAACCGGGGACGCATGGCGCCTGGTTCCTTTTCCGTTTCAGGACTCGGGCGTATCCACGAAGCGGTAGCCCACGCCGCGCACGGTCTCGATGTAGGCGCCGGCGGCGCCGAGCTTGCTGCGCAGGCGCTTGACGTGGGTGTCCACGGTGCGCGTGGTTTGGTCGCCGGAGGCCTGCCAGACGTCGGTCAGCAGCTGGCCGCGGCTGAGCACCCGGCCGGCGCGTGCGCTGAGGGTGTCGAGCAGGCGAAATTCGAGGGCGGTCAGCTCGACCTCCACGTCGTCGACCTTCACGCGATGGGCGGAGCTGTCGAGCGCGAGGCGGCCGTGGCGCCGAACCGTCGTCGGCGCCGTCGGCTGGCGTTCGCTGCGCCTGAGCAGGCCCCGCACCCTGAGCAACAGTTCGCGCACGCTGAAGGGCTTGACCACGTAGTCGTCGGCCCCCACCTCGAGGCCCTGGACGCGGTCGATCTCCTCGCCACGCGCTGTCAGCATGATGATCGGGACTTCGCGCGTCTCCGGGCGCGCGCGCAGCCGCCTGCAGACCTCGGTGCCGGAGATGCCCGGCAGCATCAGGTCCAGCAGAACCAGCGAAGGCGGCGGCTCGCGCAGCGCCAGCATCATCGCATCTTCGCCGCTGTGGGCGATGCGCGTGCGGTAGCCCTGGTGCTGGAGGTTGAACTCCAGGGTTGCGGCCAGGTCGCGTTCGTCGTCCACGATCAGGATGGTTTCATCCAAAGGGCACCGTCCTGGGGGTCACGCCGCCCGCTGCGTGGGGGAACGGGGCGCGCCAGGGCCGGGTTCCGATGGGGTTGTTGTCGCGTCGCGCTGGCTCATGGCTGTGGCGCCTCGGTCGTGGCGGGCGCGCCGGAGGCGCTGGACTATGGCGCAGTTTCGCCGCCCCGGCCATCAGACGTCGAGCGCTGCGCGCACCTGGGCCAGCAACTGGTCGGGGGTGATCGGCTTTTCCAGGCACCGAAATTCCGGACCGCCGTGGCGGCGGTCGCTGAGTACCTGTTCGCCGTAGCCGCTGAGCAAGATCACGCGCAGATCCGGGTCGCGGTCGGCCAGCTCGCGCGCCAGGTCGACCCCCGAGCCATCGGGCATCACCACGTCGGTAAGCAGCAGCGCCACCTGCTCGTCGCGTGCGAAGGCGGCGCGGGCGGCGCGCATGCTCGAGGCGGCCGTGACCCGGTAGCCACAGTCTTCGAGCACGCGCCGCATCAATTCGAGCAGATACTCCTCGTCCTCGACCAGCAACACGCGCTCGCCGCGGCCGCGCACGGCCTGGGGGTCGGCCGGCGGCTGCGCGGGTGGGGAGGCCGAGACGCCCGGAGGATCCACGCGCGGTAGGTAGATCGTGAGGCAAGTGCCGCGTCCGAGTTCGCTCGTGAGCGTCAGCACGCCGCCGTGCTGCTCGACGATGTCGGCTGCCGAGGACAGCCCCAGTCCGGTGCCGTTTCGCTTCGTCGAGAAGAAAGGCTCGAGCGCGCGCGCCAGGGTCTCCTCGTCCATGCCGCGGCCGTCGTCGGTCAGCTGCAGCTTCAGCCACTGGGGGGGGGCCGCCAGTTGTTTCTGCTCGGCCTCCTGCGCATCGACTTCGCTCAGCTCGATCGCCAGGTGGCCGCCGGCCGAAAGCGCGTCGCGGGCATTGAGACCCGCGTTGAGCAGCACCTGTTCGAAGTGTACGGGGTCGAAGCGGGCGTAGGGTTCTGCGGCGGTGGTGGTCACGCTCAGCTCGATGTCTTCGGGCAGCAGTGGGCGGATCAGGCCGACCACCTCGCGCAAGGCGGTCGCCAGGGCCAGCGGTCGCGCGTTGGTGACGTGCTTTTTACCAAGCACCAGAAGCCGTCGCGTCATCGAAGCCGCGTGGCGGGCGGCGGTCATCGCCAGCTGTACGTCCTGGGCCATTACGGTGTCCGGCTCCAGGTCGCCGGCGATCAGCGAGAGATGGCCGAGGATCGCCTGCATTACGTTGTTGAAGTCGTGGGCCACGCCGCCCGCCAGACGCCCCACCACCTCCATCTTCTGCGACTGCCGCAGGGTTTCCTCCACGGCGAAATGTTCGCGCAGGTCGCGAACGACCGACAGTTGTGATGGCATGCCCTCGTAATCGAGGGGGCTCGAGTAGACCTCGATTGGGATCGGCTCGCCATTCTTGTGCCGAAAGCTGTAGTGCTGGGGGGGGGTGCGGCGCCCTTCGAGCAGCTGTCGATAGCGGCCGCGGGCCAGGGGGCGGTCGGGCTCGCCCAGGAAGTCGAGCACTTCATTGCCGAGTAGCTCGCCTTCCGTATAGCCCGTCATTTCCAGTAGTCGTGGGTTTACGTATACGAAAAGGCCATCGCGGATCACCGTGATTCCGTCCGGCAGATTGGCCAGCAGGGTCAAAAGGCGCCGCTGGTTGAGTTCCAGCCTGTCCTCCACGCGCCGGCGTTCGGCGACCTCCTCGCGCAGCCGTTGGTTGGCGCGCTCGAGGGCAGCCGACTTCGCGCGCACTTCCTGCAGGCTCAAGAGGGTGCTGAGCGCATCGCCGATGTGGCGACCGAGGTGTTCGAAGAGCTCCCGTTCGGCTGCCCCGAAATTGTGGGGCTCCTTGCAGTTCTGGATGCACAGCAGCCAGGGTGAGCCCACGCGCGGGTGAATCGCCATCACCCGCTGCGCGCGCACCGAAAAGCGTTCGGCGAGCATGGTCGGCAAGGGTTGCCCAGGGCTGCCCTGGGCGAGCGAGCCCGGTTCGGCGAGCGCGGCCGAAAGCAGCTGGGAGACCTCCGAGTCCATCGTCACGCGAGTGCCCTCGGCCGCCGGGCCAGGGCAGCGCGAGGTGGTGCGTTCCAGGGGCACGTGCCAGGAGTCGGCCTCGGGGTCGCAGGGGTGAAGGAACCAGGCGCGGTCGCAGCCGAAGATCGCGAGCAGTTCCTCGAGCACGGCGCCAAAAGTGGACTCGACGCGTTCGCCCGCGCGGGTCAAGCGTGCCACTCGTTCGAGGGCGTCTCCAACGGGCGGAAGTGATGCGCGGCCAGCAACGGCTGCCTGCTGCGCTCCGGCGCTGGCCGCGTGCTCGGCCCCCGCTGGAGGATCGGGGAACTGCTTCATCGGATTCCCTTTCGGGAAAAAGTCGGGTGCTGGTGGCACCGAATCGGTCGTGCCGATCGGCGCTCACCTCGGTGTGGAGCCATGCGCCGGCGCCGAGCACACACCGTTCGCACGCGTGGCGAGTCGAGCGGGCGCATGCATGATAATAGCGCGCCGTCCATGTGGCGAGCGATGGGGGTCATGGCGTCTGGCTCGGTGTCGGGAGTGCCCGTTCTGTATCCAAACGTCAGCCGTCGCCGGTGCTTGAGGGTGCATTGGGCGACTTTCTCGTACATGTCGGACCGATCGGAACTCGGCCTTGGGGTATGATCGCCAACCAGCCCGTGAGAAGCGCGCTGCGATGGCCCCGATGTCCGCGCTGGCGAGACTGTGGGCGGAGAATGCGAGATGATCCGAACGATGATTCGTAGAGGGCCGCTTTGCTGCGTTCCGTGGCTGCTGACCGCGTGCAGCTTGAGCGTTTCCGAACTCGACGACTACAGGCGCGAGGGGGATGCTCTCCTGGTCGATCGTGCCGGGGGGGCCGATGCCGGGAGCGATGCAGCGGCGGGTGACGCGGGTGCCGCGGGTGTCGACGCGACCTGCGGAGGCGGCACGAGCCTGTGCGTGGAGCTATCGGGACTCAAGGCCCACGTCGATGAGATGGTGGTGGTGACCCTGGGCGCGGCCGACACGGTACGGGCCCGGGCCATTTTCGACCCGATGAGTGCTGACGACGGCAGCGCTGTCGAGCAGAGGCAGGATCTGCGTTTTGTGCTGCCGGCGGCCCTGGCGGGTACCGACGTGCCCCAGCGCTTGCAGATCTTCACCGATCACGATTCGAACCACGATCGCACCTACACGCCACCCCCCGACGACCCCACGGCGCCGCACCCGGACCACGCCTGGGTGGTCGACGTGCCGAGCGACGGCGTGGTGCGCTTTCAGCATAACGCGGAGTTTGCCAATCTGCGCGCCGACCCGCTGCGACCGATTGGAGGCGATTTTCGCATCACACTGCTGCGCATGGGCGAGTTTCATTCGGGAGAGGCCCTGCATCTATGGGTCTATCACCTTGGTACGTCCGAGCGGGTGGTAGGCTATTACAGGCTGCCCGAAATCCCCGCCGCGCCCTGCGATGCCGCGGTCAGTCCGCTGTGTGCGGAGGGGCAGGATGATGCCCTGGTGCTCGTGATCCCGGGTATCCTCGATGAACGCGAGCGCTACGAAGTGCAGATCCTTGCCGACCGCACAGCCGATGGTCGCTTCGAGCCCAACAGCGAGGACCACTCGTGGCGCTTCTTCTTCGAGGCCAACGCGGTCGGCTACGACGGCAGCTTCGAGCACAATGCGGAGTTTGAGGACCTCGATCCGGTTCCGGAGTTTTGATGATGAAAATACCGATGCTTGTGCATTGTCTCACTGCCGCCGTTTGGGTTGCTGGGGGGTTGCTAGGCTTCAGCTCGGTGGCTGCTGCCGAGGGGTTGGTCGAAATGGACGAACAGGCGATGAGCGATGAACAAGCCCGCGCCCATTTCGCCGTGGGCAAGAGCCTCTACGAGGCGGGCCGTTTCACCGAGGCGGGGCAGGAGTGGGAGCAGGCCTACGAGCTGTCGGGGCGCGTCGAGCTGCTCTACAACTGCTACGTGGCCTACCGCGAGGCAGCCGACACCGAAAGGGCCCTGTCGGCCCTGAGGCGCTACCTCGAGAACGCCCAGATCCAAGTCCGCGATCGCCATAACTTGGAGGCAAGGGTGGGCGCGATGGAGGCGCAGCTTGCGGAGGCGGCTACGGGGGAGCAATCGGCTGCCGACGGCGAGCCAAGCTCCGACGGTGAAACGCCGCCACTGGCGGCCGGAGATGGGGCCTCCGCACCGGCTGTGTCCGCAACAAAAGCTTCGGAGCCGTCGCCTTCTTCGGCATCGCCTTCGACATCCTCGGGCGGCTCGGTCGTACCCTGGCTGCTCGTCGGCATCGGCGGCGCGCTGGCGGTGTCCGGTTTGGTTACAGGTGCCTTCGCGCTCGGCAAGAAGGGGGATGTGGAAGAGGCTTGCCCGGTCATGCAATGTGAGGCGGACTACGACTTGGAGGGTGAGCGTGACAGCGCCAAGGGACTGGCGTTGGCTGCCGATGTGCTCGTGATCGGTGGTCTCGGTGTGGCAGCCACAGGTATGATTCTGTGGTGGCTCGAGGGTGAGTCCGAGCCGAATGTAGCCAATGGTCCGCACGCCGGATTCGGCTGTTCGCCCGGCGGTTGTGCCGCATCGCTTCATGGTCGCTTTTGAAGGAAGAGCGCTCTTGAGCGGTGACCTTCGCTCCGGCGCCGGCTACAATTGCAGTGATGTATCGGTTGGCGTTTTTTCTCTTGCTCGCCGTGGTCTCGGCGAGCGCAGGTTGTGGGGGAGCACAGGATCCGGCGCTGCAAGACGCCTCTCGCGTGGGCGGGCAGGACTCGCAGCAGGGTGACGACGACGGTCGCTGGCACCACTTCTGGATCATTCGGCAGGCGGTCGATGCGGTGATGCATGGCAACGACAAAGCCACGCGCATCCTGCTGCAGCGCATCGCCGACGGTAACCTCGGTGAGGAGGTTCCGTCCGAGTGGACCTTTTGGGTCGAGGAAATGCAGGACGAAGCGCTCGCCGCCGAGCGCACGCGCGGGCTCAAGCCGGCGGCCGAAATCGTCACGGCCATCGCCTCCCGTTGCGGCGAGTGCCACAGGTCGCTGCGCAACGGGCCTGCCAAGCTCGGCCTCGAACGCCTGGAGCAGCTGGCCCACGGCAGCTCGGGGGCCGATCCCTCCACGTCGAGCCATCGCTGGGCGGCTGACGAGTTGTGGCTGGGCATGACCATCCCGCAGCACCAGGCCTGGGTCCGAGGCACCCGGGCGTTGACCGACTCACCGTTGCACGTGCCGCCGGGTCAGCTCGACCCCGACGCGCCCGATGCGCCGGAAGCGCCCCATGAAGTCGCCGGGACTCGGGCGCCGGCCGGCAATGCCGTGGCGGTGCAGTTGCCCGAGCGCGATCCGAAACTCAGCCGCGGTTTGCAGGAGCTGGTGGGCGTCGGCGAGCGCTTGCTCGAGACCGGCCACCCGCTGCCGATGGCCAAGGCCTACGCGGACTACATCTCGCGCTGTGGCGGCTGCCACACTGGTGGTTGAATCTTCCCGACGTCGTCATCCCGAGGCGAAACCGTCGGCGCGCGGCGCGAAGCCGGTCCAGCGTCGGTAGGCCTTCCGGAAGGCGCTGACATCCGAGAAGCCGAGCCTAAAGGTGGTCTCCTTCAGGGTCAGGGCCTCGATGCGCAGGAGCCGCTCGGCCAGTTGGTGGCGGACGCGGTCGAGGGTTTGTTGGAAGCTGGCCCCCTCCTGCTTGAGCCGGCGCCGTAGCGTGCGCTCGCTCATGCCCAGGGTGCGGGCCACGTTTTCCGAGTAGGGGTTGCCAGCGGGCAGCTCCGCCTCGATCACGCGCTGCACCTGCGTCAAAAGGCTGCCCTGGGGCGCGGGCGCATTTTGTATGTCGTCACGCACATTGGCACACTACCTCCAAGGGCACTTTGCGTGGCGGCGTGACCGAAATTGACCTGGGATCCGTCCAGAAATGCCAAGCGCGGTCCCATTGCGGTCAATCGCCGTGATGTAATTCACCATTTGGTTGTTCGCGGTGGCGGCCGACAGGGGCCTGGCAGCGCTTGCAGTCGGCGTCCGTGAAGCGGAAAGGGCTGCGCTTCGAGCTGCGCGATCGCGGGCACTCGGTGGCTTCATTTACGTTTTAGTTAGAAGCTCTTGACGATTGCCGCGATGCCGGCTGCCGAGGAGAGCGCGAGCACGGCCGGCCGTGTGCGCTTGCGGTCGACCAGCGGCAGGATCCGGCTCGAGAGCAGGAAGCCGACCACCACCGCCGGCAAGAGCAACGCGGCCAGAAGCAGCGCCTGGGTGTCCAGCAGGCCGCCCAGGGCCAGTCCCGTGGCCGACATGGCGGTCGAGAAGATGAAGTAGCCCGACAGCGTACCCCGCAGGCGTGCGCCGCTCGCATCTTGATAGACCAGCGCCACCGGGGGGCCTCCGGCCGAGGTCACGGTGCCCATCACGCCCGACAGCAGGCCGGCGCCGAAGAGCGTGCCGCGGTCGGGGCGAAGCCTGAGGCCGCTGGCCGACAGTAGGACCGCCAAGAGGATGAGCCCTCCGAAAGCCGGTCCCAGCAGGGCCTGTGGCAGCAGCGCCAGCGCCAGCACGCCCAGCCCCGTGCCCGGCAGCCGACCGATGAGCGCCCAGCTCACGCCGCGAAGGTCGACCGCATCCGGTTCACGCAGCGCCAGCATCAGGGCCAGAAAGAAGCCGCAGATCAGCATCGGTCCCGGCACGAAGTGCGGGTCGATCAGCTTCAGAATCGGGGCGGCCAGCAGCATGGCGCCGAAGCCGACCGCGCCGTGGATGCCGGTGGCGAGGGCCACGACCAGGCAGGCGCCGAGCAGCTGGGGCCACGGAAGCAGCATCTTCGAATTGGAACACGGCTGCGGCGTGCTGCCAATATTGCCACTGGGACCAGGAGGTGCTGAGCTGTATCGCCGGTCGGGACCGCGTGAGGCGGCAGCGCGAATGCTCGACCCACCGACGGGTGGACCCGCGCTTCGCGCGTTATCGAACGCGTCGGTATCGGCGTAGTGCCGACTCAACCCCTGGGCTACGGTTCTATGGCGAGAGACTCAGGAAGACGTAGAGGCTGGAGTTATCGGCGAGTTGACCAAAAAAGGTGTGAACCTTGGCGCCGAAAAAGATGTTGGCCCCCGCCCCGAGGGAGATGTGATCGTTTAGCGCGTAGCTGGACAGCAGGCGCAAAAAGCCGTCGCGGTCGGAGGGGCTGTAGAAGGCGATCGCGGTTGCCTCGAGGCGTTGGGCCAGCAGTGAGGCGCTCAGGCGCAGGGAGAGAAGGTGGCGCAGGGCGTCGCGTAGGGGGCCATCGGGCTGATTCTTGGCGTAAGCACCGTGCTCGACCATCGCTTCCAGGTAGTACTGGAGTCCCAGCATCAGATCCTTCAGCGGCTGTAACTCGTAGCCGGCAAGCGCCCTGAGCTGACCGTTTTCAACCAGCGGATCATCGCCGTCACGGTCGTCGGGGGAGTCGTAATAGCCGGCCTCCAGATTGGCGATGCCCGTCGCCAGGGGGCCGCGCAGGCTCGCACCCGTGCTCATCAGCGGTGGATGGGTCACCCGGCCGGACTCGGCGTCGAAACCGGCGGGGCTCTTCCAGCGGCCCCGGTAGCCGTAGAGCGCCAGCTCGTAGGAGCCCAGGTTGCGGTAGAGGCGCAGGGCGACCTCGTCGTCGATGAAAACGCCATCCGGCCGTTCGATGTGCAGCGGATCGTCGCGGCCGGCGCGGCGTCCGAGCAAGGGGTCGTAGCTCGACAGCCGCTTGCGATCGGGATGGCGATCGGCGTCGAAGCGCGGAGTGTAAATCAAGTCGATGTTTAACCAAGAGCTAAAGATCGCGAGCTTGACCGCATCCGAGGGCGCCTTCAGGTACTCGCGGTCGCGTCCCACCAAAAGCGCCGTCCAGTCCTTCGGGAATAGGTCGTTGATGAAGAGCAAATCGCCGGTGCCCCATGTCAGGATCTGCCGCCCAAGCTTGAGGTCGGCAAAGGAGAGTGGCGACAGCAGCAGACTGGCTTCGCGCAGGTCCACAAACCCTCGGCCTGTCTCGAGTCGGGGTGAGGCGTCGTCCGTCAAGGCGTCGGCGATGACGTCGACGGCGAGACGGGCGCTCCCATTCATGGTTGCGAAGCTGCGCTCGAAGTCCAGCTGCAGTCGGGCTTCGGCGAGCGACAGCTGCCGCTGCCGCCGATCGTCGAGCACACGGCCGCCCGTTCGAACATCCAGGGCCACCTCGCTGTCGAACCAGGGCTCGTCCGCTGGGCCGTCGGAGCTGCCGGCCGCGGTGTTCGGCGTTTGCTCTCCCGGTGCCGCGGGCTCGTCTGCCGTGGTTGGCAGTCCCGGCGGCAGGGGGGGGGCAGTGTCTGCGGGAGCCAGCCCGGCAGGCAAGGCGGGCTCGTCCTGGCTCGCTTCGGCTGGCGCCAGTCCGGCGGGCAGGGCGGGCTCTTCGTCCACGGGAGCCAGGCCGGCGGGCAGGGCGGGTTCGTCCTGGGGTCGCTCGGAGACCAGCGGCAGGCTTGGCGGGTCGGGCTCGGAGCTGGGCCCTGGGGGCGGATCCTCGGGCGCCGGGACGCGCGCGGGCGCCGATGGTTCACCGGGCTCGGCAGCAGGCGGCGCCTGTGCCGGTGGCGCCGGCTCGGCGGCCGCCGCGTCGTCGGTTTGCGCCGCGAGGGGCGCGGTCGGTGGCCAGGTGAGCCCGAGCAGCAGTGCCGCTTTCAGGCAAAGTGCGGCCCGGCGCCGGCGAGCTTCGCTCGGATTCATTTCAGATGTTGCTGGGGCGGCCGCCGCAGGTAGCGCTCGGTGAAGATGCGCTCGGGCAAATCGAGATCGTAGCGAACGTCTGAATAGGTGACGGTGGTTTTTGAACCGGCCGCAAGGTCGTGCATGGTCGCTTTCGTAACCGTGGGATAGCCACCGATGGTTTCGACGCCATCCACGGTCATCATGCGGATCTTCTTGCCGGCCGCGTCGTAGTACTCGACGCGCGTGGGCAGAAACGTCGTGCGGTGCACATGCATCGTGTAGCGCGCGAAGTTTACCGCGCCCTTGTCCTTGGGAGTGTGTTCGAGCACGTAGTAATTTTTGGTGGTTTCTAGAAGCTTGTGGGTGTCGGCGTCGAGCGAGCGCCCCGAGACATCTTCGTAGACGAAGTCCGAGCCGACGAAGCTCGTGCGCTTGTCGGTCGCGGCGATGCGCTTGACCAGGTCGAGTGCGGGCAGGTAGAGCCAGCGGTCGTCATCGCGGTCGATGTGCTTGTGGACCATGAAGACGGTCTTGGCCAGATCGGCAGGGGCGTGAAAGTACACGTAGTAGCGCTGGCCGCGGTTCTTTCCCCCGGGGTCGTTGCGCCGGAGGATCGAGAGCTTGCGGGTGCGCGTGCGGCCTTGCTTGTCGACGATTGTCATCTCCACCGTCGCCCGGCCGTCCTTGCCCTGGTAGTAGGCGGTGGCGTTTGTGCGATCGACGATCTCGGCCACGCTCGGCTCGGCCACCGCCAGGTCGATCGAGGCGAGCCAGATGACCAGCACAGAGGCGAGCAGGGGGCCGGGGCGCTTGCGCGCGGCGAAGGGGGGCGGGGGCGATGGCATCATCCTTGGATTCTCGCGTTGACGGCGGAGGGCTCGGGTTGATTCACGGCCGCGTCGCGGCGGCCGAACAGGGGTTTCTGCAAGAGCTGGATCGACGCCGGCAGGATCAGCAGGGAAGCGGCGCCGGCGGCAATCAGGATCGCGGCGATCAGCATGCCGACCGTCTGGTAGGGCACCAGCGGCGCCAACAGCAGCGGCAGGAAACCCACACCGACCACCATCACGTTGCGCGCGATGGCGCGAGCAGGTTCGCCGAAGACGTGCGGGCGTGCTTCATCCCAGCTGCCGTAGGTCTCGTGCAGCCGACGTGAGCGGGCCAGGAAGTGGATCGCGTAGTCGATGGCCAGGCCCAGGCTCAGCGACGACAGCACCGCCACCGGCATGTCGTAGTCCTTGCCCAGCAAGCCGAGCACGCCGTAGATCAGACCTACGGTCACGGTCAGCGGCACCATGCTGAGCACTCCCCACAAAACCGAGCGGAAGAGCACAACCATCATCAGCAGCACCACGGCGAAGCTCCCTGCCAGGGCGTTGGCCATGCCGCTGACCATTTTCTGCTGCCAGATGACATTGATGTAGGTCAGCCCGAAAAACTTGGGCTGCTGCAAGGGGGCGGGCGGTGGGTGCTCGGCGATGTAGTTCTCGATCGCCGCGGCCACGCGCTCCATGTCCCGGTTGTCGCCGCTGCGCAGCTGCAGCCACAGCATGGCCTCGTCGTAGCTGGGCGTGACGAAGTGCCATAAGTCGTCCTTGCGGTGGCTCGAGAGGTATTGTTCGAGGCTCTGGGCGACCACGGCCCGGCTGTGGGGAATGCGGTAGTCGGCCTCGTCGCCGCTTAGCAGGTCGCGGTGGACGGTCTTGACGATGTCGGCCACGGAGTTGGACTTGCCAACCGACTCGACTTCGGCGGCAAAGCGCTGCAGCTGCTCCAGGTAGGCCAACATGGCCGGCTCCTTGAAAACCTGTCCGGCCTGAGCCTGGCTGCTGAGCAGTCTGAGCAGCGGCTCGACGACGTCGCTCGCAGTGGCCTCGCGGACGCGCCGCTCGAGGGCCGTGAAAAAGGCTTCGGCCTGGGCTGGCTGCGTCTTGGCCACCTCGGTCGCGAGTGGCCCGATCGTGGCCAGCTGCTGCTGCAGCACCTGTGCTCGCGTGCGCAGCTGCCCGGCCAGTGCGGTCGTCGCCGCTTGATGCTCGAAGCCGGCGGTGGGTTCGGCCGCGGTTGCCGCTACCGCGTCGACTCGCGCCTCGGCCTCCACGATGCCCTGGCCGATCACATCGGCGGCGGCATCCCAAGCGGCAATCGCATCGGTGGAGGCGGCCTGCTTGCGAAGACTGCGGACGCGGGCATCGACGGCGTCGAGCCAGGCCAGCTGGTCGATTCCCTCGATCGACGGAAGTTCGGCGGCGAGCTGCTCGAAGGCCCGGCCCACGGCCGTCGCGCGCGCTCCGGCGGCGCTGCCCAGCTGCCGCGCCAGGCGCCCGGCCTCGTAGGACGGCGCATCATGGCGCAGGCTCAGGTAGGCGTCATAGGTGCCGCCGAAGTGGTGGTTCATGGTGCGGTCGGCCACGCGGATCGGATGGTCGCTTTCAAACCACTTGGTGGGGTTGTCGTTGATGACGATCTTGCCGATGCCGTAGGCCGAGAGGCCGGCTAGGGCGAGTGTGACCAGCAGAATCAATGGGGCCTTTTGCGCCGTCAGCCGACCCAGGCGTGAAAGTAGACCGTCGTCGGCTGCACCGTCGTCGGCCGTGCGCCTGGCCTGCATGCCGAAGCGCTGCAGGCGCTCTTCGGAAATGCCCATCAAATATGCGGGGATGTAGGTGACGGTCCAAAACCATGCCAGCAGCACGCCAACAGCGACGAAGACCCCGAAGACCTGCACCGGTGGAATCGGCGTCAGCGAAAGCGACGCGAAGCCGGCGCAGGTCGTCAGCGATGTGAACAACATCGGCACGTGCAGCTGGTCCATCAGCGAAATCACCAGCTCGCGGCGGTCGCAACCGGGGCGATAGCGGTCGAAAAACTCGGAGATGATGTGCACCGCGTCGAGGACCGCGATCGGCATGATGAAGATCGGGATCATCGAACTCATGATATGGACCGTGTGGCCGGTCGCGATCAAAAGGCCCATGGTGCTCAGGGCCGCCACCATGGCCACGATCATCGGCGCCGCGACCACCACCAGGCTGCGGAAGAACAGAAACATCAGCCCGAAGATCACCGCCATCGCCAGCGGCGCCGAGATCGCCATCTGCACGAACATCTCGACGCCGAAGGTATCCTCGGCCACCGGCAGTCCGGCGATGTGGTAGCGCTCCGGGCCGGCGCCCAGCTCCGCGATCTTCTGTTGCAGGGCGACCGAGACACCATGGGCCTCGCGCTTGGCCGTCAGCGGAATGTAGAGGGCCAGGGCCTTGGCGTCTTCGGAGAAGAGGGTGCCGCGCAGAAATGGAATGCGTAGCGCCCGTTCGCGCAGGGCCAGGGCCGCCGCGTCATCGGCCGGGGCTTGGGGCATCAGCCAGTCGAAGCGCACGCTGCCGGCGCTCTCGTGCTCGATGCTGTCGATGGTTGACGGCGCCATCACCTCGCTGGCGACCACGCCCGGCAGCTCCAGGGCGAAGTCGGTCAGCTGCTTGACGCGCCCCAGCGTCTGCGGGGTGAAGACGCCGGCTTCGCCGCTGTCGTCCACCACGCCCACCACGACCGCGTCGTGCAGCGCAAAACGCTCCTTGCTGCGATCGTGGAAGCGGCGAATCGGCTCATCGGCCTCGAGCATGTTCTCGGGATCGGTGTCGACCACGAGCGGCTGCAAGAAGGGAAACGCCTGCGGAGCCAGGGTGGGCAGCAGCGCCAGCGCGATCAGTGCCAGCGTGCTCAGGATCATGACGCCGCGGGTCAGGCGTCGGTGCTCGATGGCGTAGCGGGAGAGGGTCGGACCATGATGGGACACTAGGGGCTCTCCTGGGGCGAGGAGCCGGGCTCTTGGTGCGCATTTCGGCTGTGGGGCCGGGTGTGGCGCAGACCTGCGCGGCGATCGCACCTGGGCTCGATTTCCCGGTACCTGCCACCGGGGGCCGGAATCTTCCCTGAAGCGACTGGTCCAACGCAAGCGTCAGCAGGCGAGACTCGACTTTCGCAGTTTCAAGCAGCCCTCGCTTGTTCAGCGCTTTTCAGGCTGTTTCGCGCTCCTTGAAAAGGGGAGCCCACCGTTGCTTCGTCGCGTCAAACGCTCGAAAAAAACGTTGTGCCGCCGCTAGAAGCGATCCTTGGCCTTGCGAATGGCGCCGAAGACCGCGCCGGGGTCGGCATCGGCGCCGTCGCGTTGGGCCCGCGAGATCACGGTCTCCGCGTCCCAGCGCAGGAAGGGATTGGTGTCGAGCTCGTCGCCCAGCAGCCCGCCCATGGTGGTCTCTCCGGCGGCGCGCAGTTCGTTTGCCCAGCGCGTGCGGGCGTCGATGGCGGCGTTGTCGGGTTCGATGTTCTGGGCGAACTCGAGGTTTTTCTGTGTGTACTCGTGGCCACAGTAGATGCGCGTGCTCGCGGGCAGCGCGCGCAGCTTGGCCATCGAAGTTTGCATCATCGGCATCGTGCCCTCGAAGACGCGGCCGCAGCCGGCGATGAAGAGGGTGTCGCCGCTGAAGACGCAGCCGTCGACGACATAGGCGATGGCGCCCAGGGTGTGGCCGGGGATTTCGAGCAACTCGACGGGCAGGCCGGCGAAGTCCAGCGTGTCGCCCTCCGACAGGCCACGGCTCTGGCACGGGATGCGCCCGTGCTCCATGTCGTAGGCGCTGCCCAGTACCGGCAGCGGCCCGTGGGTTTCGACGAGGGCTTGTACACCTCCCACATGGTCGTAGTGGTGGTGGGTCAGCCAGATCGCCGAGAGTTCGACGCCCTCGCGCTCGAGGGCGGCTTCCACCGGCGGCGCTTCGGAGGGGTCGATCACGACGCCGCGATTGTCGTCGTCGATCAGCAGGTAGGCGTAGTTGTCGTTCAGGCAGGGGATGGTCGCGACGCGCATGGCGCGAGCATGCCGCGATTCAAGCGCAGAATCAGCATCGTGCAGAGACTTTCGCCCCGCGGCCTGAGTCGGGTAGACTTTGGGTGGAGCACATTTGTGCACCTCCCGGGAGGGATGGAACATGCTCGGCCGCGTTCTCACGATATCGACCCTGCTCTGCGTCTCACTTGTAGTCGCCGTCCCCGCCTCGGCCCAGTCCACCCTGGTGGTGCTGGGGCTGCGTTCGGTCGAAGGTGACGACGACGTGGCTCGCAGCGTCACCGACCAGGTGCGCGCGGCGGCTGCCGACCTACCCGACGTGGAGGTCTCTTCGACCACCGTATCCATGAGCCAGATGGGGCTGGCCCACGGCTGCGAGGAGATCGATGCCGTCTGCCTCAGTAAGATCGCCGAGGGCCTCGAGGCCGACCGTATCATCTACGGCACGATTCGACGCACCAGCGCCCGCGCCGCCTATGACTACGGCATTTCGCTGAGCCTCTACGACGCGGGCGACGGCGTGATCTCGAGGACGGTGGACGACACCATCGCCCGCAGCGAGGCCGCCGGTGCGGCCTTGGCAGAGCGCCTGAAGAAGCTGATCCGGCGCCTGGGTTCCTCCAGCACCGGTGGTTCCATCGAGGTGCAGGTCAACGTCGCCGACGCCGAGGTGCGCGTCAACGACGAGGTGGTGGGCACCGCCCGCGACGGCGTGCTACGGCTCGAGGGATTGCAGCAGGGGCAGTACCGGGTCAGCGTCTCCCATGCGGGCTACGCCTCCCACGTGAGCACAGTCACGGTCCTGGAAGGCTCCGAGGCGCAGGTCTCCGCCGTGCTGGTAGAGAGCGCGGCCGAGGAATTCAGCCCCGACGCGGCACCGGTGCTGGACGAGGGCGGCGGCCACCGCCTGCAGTGGCTGGGCTGGACGCTGATCGGTGTCGGTGGCCTTTCGCTGGCGGCGGCTTTGGTCTCGGCGGTGGTGGTCAGAAACATCGACGATGACCCCCTGCTCAACGCCTATCGGCAGGAAGTGGACCTGGGCAATCGCCGTGCGCTGATGACCGGTGCCGCGGTTTACGACGATGTGTGCGACGCGGCCCATGACGGCCTGCCCTACTCGCTCGAGCACAAGGACGTGGCCGAGGTGGCCGACATGTGCTCGACATCGGCGACGCTTGAGGTTTTACAATGGGTCTTTCTGGGCACTGGGTTGGCGGCTGGCGGGGCCGGCGTCGCGCTGGTGCTGACCGGCGCTTCCGATTCCGACTCTGCGGCCGCCGCGGCCAGCGCGCCGCGGTTTGCGCTGTTGCCGACGGTGGGACCCGGGCAGGCGCGCCTCACGGCGACCCTGCAATTCTGAGAAGGACGAGGACGGGCGGTGCGCATCATCGCCGGTGAGCTGGGGGGTCGCAGCCTCAAGGCACCCGCCGGGACCGGCACGCGACCGAGTTCGGCGCGGCTGCGCGAGGGCCTGGCTTCGGCCCTGGATGCGCGTGGAGCCATCGCCTCGGCCCGCGTGCTCGACCTCTTCGCCGGCAGCGGAGCGCTGGGTCTCGAGGCGTTGTCGCGCGGGGCCAGCGCCCTGCTTGCGATCGATCGCGACCGGCGCGCCCTGCGCTGCATTGCGGAAAACGTCCAAGCCCTCGGCCTGCGACCGCGTGCCCGCTGGCTTTCGCTCGACCTCTTCGACGCCGAGGTCGCCGCCCGCCGCATCGCTGCCGCCGCCGAGGCCCCCTTCGAGCTGGTCTTCGCCGACCCCCCCTACGCGCACGTGCAGGCCGCCTGTGCGCTGTTGATGGAGCTGCAGCGACAGGGCGCGCTGGCCGAAGATGCGATTGCGGTGTTGGAGCATCCGGGCGATGTGGAGCTGTCCCCCGAGACCCTCTCGCTCTTCGAGCTGCTACCGCGACGCCGCTACGGCGATAGCGCCTTCAGCCTGGCCATCGCAAACGCGCTGGCTTCGTGATAAGGCTTGCCGCCAACGGGCAGGGAGCCCCCGGCCCGGGTTGTGCGGTCCGGTCACCGTTCCGAAGCTGGACTCGGTCTCGGAAGCATTGCGATGCATGGAAGGCGGAAGTAGATGTCGGCTGCGATCTACGCGGGTACTTTCGATCCGATCACCAACGGGCACGTGAGCATCATCCGCAGCGGTCTGGTGGCGTTCGACCGCATCATCGTTGCGGTGCTCACCAACACCAAGAAGTCGCCGCTGTTCAGCGTCGCTGAGCGCACGGAGATGATCGAAGACGCCATCGGTGGCGAAACGCGCGTCGAGGTCGATCGCTTCGATGACGGGCTCCTGGTCGAATATGCCAAGCGCAAGGGCGTACGCGTGGTCCTGCGCGGCCTGCGCGCGGTCGGCGACTTCGAGCACGAGCTGCAGCTGGCCAACATGAATCGCCACCTCGATCCCGACATCGAGACGGTCTTCATCATGGCCAGCGACTACTTCTTCGTCAGCTCGACCCTGATCAAGGAGGCCGCGTCGCTCGGCGGCTCCCTCGAGGGCATGGTGCCGTCGCTCGTGGCCGACAGGCTGCGGGCCAAGTTTGGACGGTAGGCCGCATCGCGGGCGTAGCCTTCGCGGCATAGCTGCCGTACCGCCGGCAGCGCGCACAGCCCGATGCGGCCGGCGCGTAGCGCGTCGATGCTGGCCTCGCCGCGGCTGATGGCGTCGTGCACGCGCAGCCAGCCGCGTAGGTAACCCACGTCGCGGGCCACGCCGCCGCCCCGGTAGGCGCGCTCGCAGAGGGTGATGGTCTCGGCGACGCCGAAGTGCTCGTCCCTGTGCAAGCGCCGCGCCGCCTCTGCGAAGCTCGCGCCGGCGTGCATCAGGTCGGCGGCGAGCACGCGCCCGGCCAGCGTGCGCAGACGCTCGCCGTTCATCAGGCCGTGGGCTTCTTCCAGGTAGAGGGCCAGGCCTTCCTGGTCCATGTAGGAGTTGGCGGTGCCCCACTCGAGCAACCGCAGGGGCTGACAGCGCCCGTTGGCGGCGGCCACCAGATGGCCCAGGACCTCGTGCACCGCCAGGCGTCGGGCTTCGATACGACCGAAGCAACGCGTCGAAATGAAGACCGTGCGCTCGCCGGTGGCCGCCCCCGCCGCCAGGCGTGGCTCGAGCTGCACGCGCACGTCGAGGCCGGCGTCGTGGGCCAACGCGCGCACCATGGCGCCCAGGCTCTCTTCGCCACCGTCGGCCGGCAGCTCGCGCAGCTCGCAGGTGGGCGCGATGGCGTCGAGGATGCGGCGGGCGCAGGCCCTGAGCGTCATTGGACCGCTGCGTGTGGGTACCAGGGTGGCGCCGGTGCCGTAGCGGCGGGCCGACAGCGGTCGCACCACACGCGGTCGACCGAGGGCGTCGAGCAGCAGGAGTTCGAGCTCCAGCTCGTCGAGGCGTGCTGTGTAAAGGCCTGCACCCGGCAGCTCTTCGGCCTCGCGCCGCAGGGCGTCGACCATGCGCAGCGCACCGCCGGGCACCGGCCGTCGCGGTAGCTGAAAGCGCGGCACCGGTTGGTCCCCGCGCTCGAGCTCGGCGATCAGACGCGCGCGTTCCTGGGCGCCGTTGTCGGCCGTCAGCGCCGGGAGCATGCGCGCAGCGGTGACCAGCGCCTTGAGCCGCAGCTCGAAGCGCAAGAGGGCGCCCATCTCCGCGCCGCGCGCGGTGCGCCTGCGCGCCTGCCTGTCCTGCTGCGCGCCTTGGGCGGTCTTGGAGGTTGTCAACAGAGGCCTACGTCAGAAGATTGACCACGCGAACGAGCGGTCTGGGGCGGGGCGGGGAAGGGTGGAGGAAGCGGGGCCCGCCAACATGGCTAGCGAGTTCTTCGCGCGTTCTAAGGTAGCAGGCCCTCGGACATGGTTCTACAGGAAACTCGAGCCCTTCGTCGTGTGGCGTAGCCTTGTGCTAGCATGCCAACTGAGGCTTCAAACCCATTGCGGAAGCCTGACGAGGCTTTATGACCAGCGATTCCTCTCTCGTCTCGAAAATCGCAGCGCTTCAAGATTATTCCCAATACGAAGACCTTCACTGGGAGGGTAGCTTCGAAGATTACCTGGGGTTGGTGCGCGAACGCCCGGAGATCACGCGCAACGCGTTCCAGCGCGTCTACGACATGGTGATCAGCTACGGCGAAGAGGAGTACATCGACAACAAGAAGCGCTTGATCCGCTATCCCTTCTTCAAGGATCCGATCGACAACGGGCGCGACGCCATTCACGGCCTGGACATTCCGTTGATGCGGTTGGTGCATGTGCTGCAAGCTGCGGCCCAGGGTTATGGGCCCGAAAAGCGCATCATCTTGCTGCACGGACCGGTGGGTTCCTCCAAGAGCACCATCGCGAGGCTCTTGAAGAAAGGCCTCGAGCAATATTCGCGGACGCCGGCCGGCTGTCTCTACACCTTCAAGTGGGTCAATCTACAGGGCACCGGCTGTGTGGCCGCCGACGACGAGGGCGGCGAGTTTCCCTGTCCCATGCACGAGGATCCACTGCTGCTGATTCCGGAGCAATGGCGGGCCACGGCCGTCAAGGAGCTGGCCCTGGGCACCGACCGCCATCGCGTGCGCGCCAACGGGGACCTGGACCCTGCCTGTCGCTTCATCTTCCAGCGCCTGATGAGCCGCTACAACGGTGACTGGGGCAAGGTGATTACCAACCACGTGCGCGTGCGGCGGCTTTTGCTCAGCGAAAAAGATCGCGTGGGCATCGGCACCTTCCAGCCCAAGGACGAAAAGAACCAGGACGCCACCGAACTCACCGGCGACATCAACTACCGGAAGATCGCCGAGTTCGGCTCCGACTCCGACCCGCGGGCCTTCAACTTCGACGGTGAACTCAACATCGCCAACCGCGGTATCGTGGAGTTCGTCGAAATCCTCAAGCTGGACGTGGCGTTCCTCTACGATCTCCTGGGGGCCACCCAGGAGCACAAGATCAAGCCCAAGAAATTCGCCCAGACCGACATCGACGAGGTGATCATCGGTCACACGAATGAAGCGGAGTACAACAAGCTCCTCAACAATGAGTTTATGGAGGCGCTGCGCGACCGCACCATCAAGATCGACATCCCCTACATCACCAAGATGAGTGAGGAGATCAAGATCTACGAAAAGGACTTCTCCCAGGAGCGCATCCGCGGCAAACACGTGGCGCCCCATACGCTCGAGGTCGCCGGCATGTGGGGGGTGCTCACGAGGCTGGAAGAGCCCAAGAAGCACCAGATCTCACTGCTGCAGAAGATGAAGCTCTATGACGGCAAGATGCTTCCGGGCTTCACCCAGGACAACGTCAAGGAGCTGCGCAAGGAGACCACGCGCGAGGGGCTCGACGGCGTCTCGCCCCGCTACATCCAGGACAAGATCTCCAACACCCTGGTGCGCGACGGAACCGAGGGCTACATCAACCCCTTCATGGTGCTCAACGAACTCGACAAGGGCCTCAAGCACCACTCGCTCTTTTCCGACGAGGATCAACGCAAGAAGTACGCGGAGCTGATCGGCGTGGTCAAAAGCGAGTACGAGGAGATCGTCAAGAACGAGGTGCAGCGGGCCATCAGCGCCGACGAGGGCGCCATCGCGCGCCTGTGCGCCAACTACATCGACAATGTTCGCGCCTACACGCTCAAGGAAAAGGTGAAAAACAAATACACCGGGCGTGACGAAGCGCCGGACGAGCGGTTGATGCGCTCCATCGAGGAGAAGATCGACATCTCCGAAAATCGCAAGGATGACTTCCGGCGCGAGATCATGAACTACATCGGCGCGCTGGCCATCGAGGGCAAGAAGTTCACCTACGACACCAACGACCGGCTGCGTCGGGCGCTCGAGATGAAGCTCTTCGAGGATCAGAAAGACTCGATCAAGCTCTCGAGCTTCGTCAGCAACGTGATCGACAAGGACACCCAGGACAAGATCGACGTCATCAAGAGTCGTCTGATCAAGTACTACGGCTACAACGAGGCCTCGGCCAATGACGTGCTGAGCTTCGTGGCGAGCATCTTCGCCCGCGGTGACGTGAAGGAGTAGGGCGTCACTCGCTGGCGCGGCTGACGAGCACCGGGCAGTGGGCCTGCTGCACCACGCGCCCGGCCACGCTGCCCAAGAGCAGCTTGCTCAGTCCGCTGCGACCGTGGGAGCCGACCACGATCAGGTCGGCCCCCTGCTCGCGCGCGTGGTCGCAGATGGCGCGGCTGGGATCGTCGCCGGTCAGAAGCTGCACCGCGACGAAGGGCACGCCGTCCAGATGCTCGCCGCGCAGCCGCTCGAGGGCCTCTTCGATGCCGCGCTTGATGGCCGTCAGCTGCTCCTTGGAGGGCGAAAGCGGTGCGGCGGGTACGGGGTAGGCGGCGTAGAAGTTTTCGGGATAGGCGTGCACCAGGGTCACGCGGGAGTCGTGGTCGCGGGCCAGCTCGCGGCAGAGGTCGAGGGCGGCGCCCGAGGCGTCGGAAAAGTCGGTGGCTACCAGGATGTGCTTGAATGCCATGGGCGGGGACTCCGTTCGCTTGCCCTGATCATACCCGCCGCGCGGCGGGCGTCATCCCGCACGGCTCCGCTCAGGCGTAACGCCGGGGCAGTTCGCCGGCTTCGTGCTCCAGGGCGGCCATGCTGATGAAGGGCAGGGCCAAGGCCAGCGGGGCGAGCAGCTCGGCGGCTCCGGGCAGGGCCACGCTGGCCACCACGGGCAATAGCAGGGTGGCGGTGATCGCAGCCACGGCCTTGCCGAAGAGGGAGTCGGTGCGCTCGGAGAGGGGGGCGGCTTGGTTGTTGTTGTCGTCGTGTGTCATGGGATCCTCCTGGGGGTTCGGGGTCGTCTGCTGTGGTCGGCCACTTCCAGATGACGCATTGATTACTGTTACAGTAAACGCTGTTATCATGCTGTCAAGGAAGTTTCTTGGAGGGCCTGGTTTTTTTCGCCGCGCTGATTTTTTTACCCGACCATTTGGGGACATGCCCGCCACTGGTAGGGTGCCCTGGGACACGGTGAGGTGCCCTGGGGGCAGCGGCGACCACGGCTAGGCGTCGCTGTCACTTTCGCCTTCGCGGCCGGTACTTTGATGGCCGGACCCCGGCGGCAGCAGGGACGCACATGAAAATCAGGTGGATGATGGCGGCGGCGTTTTTGGCGCTGTCGCAGGTCGGATTCGTTCCAGTAGCGGCCGCCAGCGGCGCCCGGGTCGATGGGCAGGTGGTCGAACGCCTGGTCAAGCACGGCCAGCTGTCGCCGAAGGAGGCGAGCGGGCTGGTCCAGCGCGTTTCGGAGCGGTTGGTGGCCAATGCGGCCTACGGCGGCAGTCGCTACGACCGCCTGCGTCAGGCCGTCGGGCTCTCTCTCTTCGCCGGCAGCGGTCCGGGCGACACCGTGGCCGAGTACCACCAGCGCCTGGGCCGGGTGTTGGCGACGCTGGCCCGCGGGCTGGACGAGGCGGCGCTGGAGGCGATTTTCACGTCGGCCTATGCGGCCCAGGCCTGCACCGCGGACCTGCGGGTCTCGGATGCGGATTGCGCGGCCCTGCAGGCGGCCGCCAGCCGCACCGCGCTGCCGCCGCCGCCTGCAGCGAGCCCCCTGGAGCAGGCCGAGGCGGCGCTTGCGGCCGGCGATCACCGGCGCGCGGCGCGCCTCTTCGGGCGCCTGGCGAAGCAGCAGCCCGACCTGCTGGCGGCGCACGCGGGGTTGGGTCGGGCACGGCTGGGGCTGGGTGACGGGCGTCGTGCGATCGCGTCCTTCGAGCAGGCCCTGGGCCTGTCGCCCCAGGCCCTCGATTTGCAACTCGGGTTGGCAGAGGCCCAGCTTTTGGTCCGTCGCGGCGCCGAGGCCAGCGCGTCGCTCGAGCGCATCGTGCAGGACCATCCCGACCACAGCGCTGCCTGGCAGCTCTACGAGCAGGCCGACCCGGCCGCCGCCGCCCGCGCCCGGGGCCGCCTGCACTACAAGAAGGGCAGCTACGCCAAGGCCCTGAGCGCCTACCAGCGCGCCGCCGAGCTGCAGTCCGAGCACGCGGGAACCCAGGCGGCCATCGGCGCCTGCCATGGGGCCCTGGGCTCGCCGGAGCGGGCTGAGGCGGCCTATCAACGGGCCACGCTGCTGGCGCCCGAGAGCGCGGGCTTTCATGCGGCCCTGGGCAAGGTACGGTTGCAGCAGGGCAAGCAGATGTCGGCGCGCATGGCCTACGGTCGCGCACTGCAGCTCGACCCCCGCCATGCCGGGGCGCGCGCTGCGATGGCGAAGCTGCGGCCCGCGGCGGTCGCGGTCGCACCGGTCGCGGCCCAGGGCAAGGCGCGCTTCGCTGCGGTCGCGGCGCCCCCGCAGCGCTTCAAGGCGCCGGCGCCCGGTCGTATCTCGGGCGCCAAGCTCGCCGCGGCGCCGAAGCCCGCGGTGGCGGTCGCCGCGGCGCCGCAACCTCCCGTGGCTGCGGCCGAGCCGCCGCCGGCTGCGCCGACTGCCAAGGCCGAGGCGGATGAGGAGCTGCTGGGCCGGGCTCGGGCCTCGCTCGAAGAGGTGCTGCGGGCGGCCCAGGCTGCGGCCGAGGCCGAGGCCGAGGCCGAGGCGGCTCGGGCTGCGGTCAACGCCAAGAAGGAGGCTGCGCCCCAGGACAGCTTCATGGATGAGCTGATGAGCGATCCCCTGCGCAACGGCGCGGAAGCGGCGGAGCCGGAGCCGGAGCCGGCGGCCGAGGCGGTGAGTGCGGCCTCAGCCGAGCAAGGGGCCGCGCCGGAGCTGCCCCTGGTGCCGCCGCGCGAGTTGATCGGTGCGGTCCTGAAGGCACTGCAGCCGCACCTGGTCGACTGCGCGCCCGATCACCGCGGCGTGGTCAACGCCAAGCTGATGATCGAGGGCGCCAGCGGCAAGGTCAGCCTCAGCGATGTCACCGGTCCCGGCCTTACGGGCGGGCAGCAGTGCATGCGCGCGCTGCTCGAGCTGATCGAGCTGCCCCGCTTCAGCCAGGATCTGCTGTCGCTCGGCTATCCCTACAAGTTCTGAAACGCGCGGGCCCTTAGGGCAGCCTCGGCTGGCTGGCGCCACCGGGAGCTCGGCCGTCGCCGCGCGTGCCCATCACGTGCCCATCAGGCGCTCTTGCGCGCGGAGTCTTCGTCGCGCTCGGGGCGGCCGAGACCGGCGATGCGCAGCAGGCTGTGCTTGAACAGCCGATTGGCCTGGGCCGCGGTCAGCTGGCTGTCGTAGAAGGAGTTGGCGCGCAGCCCCAATAGCATGGCGTAGGCCGATTGGGCGGCTTCCTCGGCGCTCAAGCCGTCGGCCAGGGGCGTTTGCTCGAAGAGCTCGACGAACATGTCCTTGATGCAGCGGTCGTGGGTGACCTTCACGCGCCGCATCACCTTGTTCTGTACGGCTTGCCCGTAGAGGTCGAGCATCACGCCCTGGTCCACTTTGCGCAGGCCGCGGGCGCTGAGGAACATGTTGGCGATGGCGCTGATCTTGGCTTCGGGGGAAAAACCGTCGAGCTCGGCCAGCTGCTTTTCGATGCGGTCGGTGACGGCCTTGAAGAAGGCTTCGAGGATCGCTTCCTTGCCCGAGTAATAATAGAGCAGGTGGCTCGAGGTCATGCCGGCTTCGTCGGCGATGTCGCAGAGCGTGGTGGCGGCGTATCCGCGCTTGGTCATGCAGCGATAGAGCGCCAATACGATCTTGCCGCGCCGATCGCGGGCGTTCATCGCCTCGCTCAGGGAGATGGCCGTGGGGCCGGGCCTGGCGGCCGGGGGCTCGCCTTGCTTGGGTGCGTTGTTGGACTTCGACGCCATCGCTTGGACCTTGCTGCTGCTCTTCGCGGAAGCGCACGGGCGTGCGCACCGACGTTGCTAAAGGTCGCGGCGCGCTGTGTCAATCACAGTGGCGGCCTTTGCATGTCTGAATTTCCTTCAAATCGAAAGCGCGTGCTTTATCGCAGAGCCTGCAGGGCAGCGACAAAGCGCTTGCTTTATTGGCTGCGTGCTTTTCTGCCACAGCGATTCGAGTCAGGATTGGCGCCCATGCGCACAGCGAATCCCCAGCTCATTGTCGCCGACATGATGACAGCGTTTGCCGAGGCAAACCCCGACCTGGACGTCTTGACCTTCGAGGGCGCCGGCGTTCGCGAGGACGAGGTGCGCACCAACCGCCAGCTGGTCGACAACGCACACCGCATCGCCAAGGCCCTCAGCGATCGCGGCATGGAGCCGGGCGATCGCTTCGCGCTGCTGATGCAGAACCACCCCGAGTTCGTGGAAACGATGATCGCTGCGTCGATCACCAACTGCGTGATCGTTCCCATCGATCCGCGCACCCGCGGCGACAAGCTCGCCTACACGCTCAATAACTCCAACTGCAAGGGCATCCTCTGCGCCGACTACGCGCTTGCTCAAGTCAACGATGTGCTCGGCAGGACGCCCGAACTCGGCTGGGCGCTGGTGCTCGAGAGCGACGAGGCCGGCGCACTGCCGGTGAGCGATTGCGCCATCGCCAGCCCGCTCAGGGAGGTGTTGGCGGCGCCCCTCGAGCTCCAAGAGATCCGCACCGACGATCCCATGTCGCCCTTCGAGATCATCTACACCTCGGGCACCACCGGCGATCCCAAGGGCGTGGTCATGGGTGGCGGGCGCTTCTGCATGTCTTCGATGGTGGCGCTGCTCGTCGGTTGGGCCGACGACGAGCGGCCCTACACGGGGCTTTCGCTGACCCACGGCAATGCCCAGCTGTTGACGCTCTCACCGGCGCTGGCCCACCAGAAGCGCGCGGTCTTTAGCCGCAAGTTCACCAAGTCGCGGCTGTGGGACATTTGCCGCAAGTATGGCTGCACGGTCTTCAACCTGCTCGGCGGCATGACCACCGCCATCTACAGCGAGCCGATCAAGGAAAACGACGCCGACAATCCCGTGCGGCGCGTCTTCAGCGCGGGTATGCCCTCGGGCATTTGGGAGCGCTTCGCCAAGCGCTTCGACGTGCAGGTGGTGGAGGGCTATGGCGCCGTCGAGGGCGGCTTTGCGCTCAACAACGGCGACGGCCCCGTCGGCAGCTTCGGCAAGCCGGTCGGCATGGAGATGAAGATCGTCGACGAGGACGGCAATGAATGTCCGCCGGGAGTGCAGGGCGAGCTGATCTCGCGTCCGCTTGGCGGCGAAGCCGAGGTCGAGTACTTCGGCAACAAGGATGCTTCCGAGAAGAAGACCTGGGGGGGCTGGTTGCGCAGCGGCGACGTCTGTCACACCGACGAAGACGGCTGGTTCTACTTCGATTACCGCAAGGGTGGCGGCATTCGCCACAACGGGGATTTCGTCAATCCGGGCTTCGTCGAGGCCGTGGTGGCCGAGCATCCGGCGGTGACCGATGTCTTTGTTTATGGCGTCACGGCGGCCTCGGGGGCTCCGGGCGAGAAGGACGTGGTCGCGGCCATCGTGCTGGCCGAGGGCGCGGACTTCGACAAGGACGCGCTCTTCGAGCACTGCAAGCGGGGCCTGGAGCCGAACTTCGTGCCCAGCCACCTGCAGGTGGTCGCCGAGATTCCCAAGACCGCCTCGGAAAAGCCCCAGGAGCGTTTCCTGACCGCCGCCTTCGAGCAGGATCGGTCCAACGTCCATAGCCGGTGAACGTGGTCGCCTGTGCGGATTCGCCCCTGTGCACGCCTTGGGGTAGGCTAGCGTGCATGTGGCGTGCTCCTTTCGGTGCCCGACGCGCGGCGTTCGGGATGCTCTGTGTCGCTCTCTGGTTGCCCGCGGCGGCCTGCCAAGACGGCCAAGACGATGAAGGGGCGAAGGCCTCGATGGAGGCCGCCGGGCCGCAATCCGACGCCGCCGTCGTCGAGGACGCGGGCTGTTGCGACGGCGGTGGCGAACTGTCGGCACCCGCCTTCGACGCCGATTTGAGTCACACCTTCGACGCCATCGAGATCGGCCCCGGCGAGGAAAACGCCGCGCTGTGCCAGAGCTGGACGCTCGGCAACGACACTTCGCTCTGGGTCAACGCCGTGCGTTCCATCAATGATGGCGGTTGGCATCATTCCAACTGGATCTTCGTGCCCGACACCATGTTCGGCGACGATGGCACCTGGCCCTGTGCCGAGCGCGGCTTCGACCAGATCATCGCGGCCGCTTCCGGCGGCGTCTTTTTCGCCCAGTCCACCCAGGCCGAGGGCGAAGAGCAGCGTTTCCCCGAGGGCGTGGCCTTCGAGCTGCCCCCGGGTACGCGCATCGTCGGCCAGCTGCACCTGTTGAACTTCGACGCGGCGCCGCTGCGTACCGAGTTCCGCTTCGAGGTCGACACCATCGACGCGGCCGAGGTGAAGGTGCCGTTGCGACCGATGGCGTTCACCAACCTGGCCCTCGACATCGCCCCGGCTGTCAAGACCGTCGCCAGCATGCAGTGCGGGCTGCCCCAGCCCGACCTCGACATCTACTACGTATTGCCCCACTACCACGAGCTGGGGCTGACGCTGCGGCTCGAGGTCGTCGGTGGAAGCTCCGACGGCGAAGAGATCTTTCGGGCGGACGCGGCCTTCGGCGACCCCCTGGGCAAGAGCTTCGATCCGCCCATCGCAGTGCGTGGGGCCCAGGCCCTGCGCATCAGCTGCGAGTACGAAAACCCGCGCGACGTCAGCGTGGCCTATGGCATCGGCGACCAGGAGATGTGCGTGGTGCTGGTCTATAGCGACGCCCAGGGGCTCGGCGGAGGCCTGGCCCTGACCGCCGCCGCCGGGCAGATGGTGGGCGATGCCTACGTCAGCGAAGCCGCGTGTCTGGGCGGGATGCTGCTGCCCTGAGGTCGCGATGATCAGCCTGACGCAGACCGTGCGCCGCGGGGAGGGCCGGCAGGTCTTGTTGGCGGGGGCGACGCTGTTTTTCCTGCTGGCGAGCCACTCGCTGATGGAGACCGCGCGCGATGCGCTCTTTTTGGCCAGTATCGAGGCCACGCGCCTGCCCTGGGTGTATCTGCTGATCGCGTCGCTGACGCTGCTGTCGTCCAGGGCCCATCAACGACTGTCGCGCAAGGTGGCGCCGAAGAGGGCGCTGTCGGCCATGTTGCTCTTGGCCGCCGTGGTGACCGCAGCCTTCCATGCCCTGCTGCCGGCACTCGGCAGCGCAGGGCTATATGCGCTTTACGTCTGGTCGGGGCTGAGCACAGCGCTGGTCGTGGTGCACTTCTGGATGCTGCTCGGCGACGTCTTTAGCATCACCCAGGCCAAACGCCTCTTCGGGCCCATCGGTGTCGGCGGCGTGCTCGGGGCCATCGCCGGTAGCGGTCTGGCGCGGCTTTTGACTTCGAGTTTCGAGGCGCGGTCACTGCTTTTGGCCTCGGCGCTCGGTTTCTTGTTTACCGCCCAGCTGCCGCTGCTCCTGCCGCGTCTGCAACATCCGGCGGTGGCCGAAGGCGGCGAACGGGCGAGCCTGCTCGACAGCATCCAGTACGTCTTGCGTAAACCCTACATCAAGCGTCTGGCGTTTTTGTCCTTGTTGGCGGCCAGCGCCGCCACCCTCACCGACTTCGTGTTCAAGCGCACGGTCGCCGCCCACGTGCCGGCGGCCGAACTCGGCTCGTTTTTTGCCACCGCCTACCTGAGCTTCAACCTGCTGTCGCTGGCCGTGCAGGGGGCGGTCGTGGGCCTCATCGTGCGCAGGCTGGACGTCAGCAGCGCGCTTTCGGCGACGCCGGCATTGATGGGGCTCGCGGCCCTTTCGCTGCTCCTGATGCCTGCTTTGTCGATGGCCCTATTGGTCAAAGGCGTCGACGCGACGCTTCGCTATTCGCTCTTCAAGACCTCCCTCGAGCTACTGTTCGTGCCGCTGAGCGAGCGCGCGCGACATCGGGTGAAGGTCTTTGTCGACGTGATCGGTCATCGCGGTGGTCAGGCCCTGGCCTCGCTCGCGATCCTGGCGCTCAGCGCCAGCGCCGTGCCCGATAGCGTGATCCCGCTTTTGCTTTTGCTGCTGACGCTGATCTGGATCGCCAGTGCGCTTTCCCTGCGTCCCCACTACCTGGACGAGGTGCGCGCCCACCTCAGCGGGCGGGCGCAGCCAATGGACTTTCCCGAGCTGGACGTGGCCTCGCTTGAAAACCTTGTCGCTGCCCTCGATAGCGGCCAGGAGGGTGAAGTGATCGCCGCCATTGACGTGCTCGAGCAGGAGGGGCGCAGCCGCCTGGTGCCGGCGCTGATCCTCTACCATCCCTCCGCAGAGGTTATCGAGCATGCCCTGCGGCTCTTGACCCGCAGCGGTCGTCGCAGTGCGGTTTCGACCATCGACCAGATCCTCGATCATCCAGCGCCGCGCGTTCGCGCTGCGGCCATCGCCAGTCGTTCGGTGCTATTGCCGGACGAAGCCCTGCTGCGCCGGCGCCTGGACCTGGAACAGAGCGCCGAGGTGCGGGCGGCCATCGTCGTGAATCTGATCGCTGCCGGCGACATCGTCGGCAGCGAAGCCCAGCAGCGCATCGACGCCTTTGTCGAACACGGCAGTGAGGAGACGAAGCTCGCGTTGGCCCGTGCCGTCGCCCAACGCCACGCCGAGCATTTCGACACGCTGCTCGAGCGGTTGGCCCGGGACGGCTCGGCCGCCGTGCGCTGTGAGGCCATCCGGGCCATGGGTCAAGTGCGCAGTGGCGCCCACATGGACTCGCTGATCGAAGCCCTCGCCGACGAGGCCACGCGCAAGGAGGCACGCACCGCCCTGTTGCACCACGGCCGCGATGCGCTCCGGGCGCTCACCTTCGCGCTCGGCTCCGGCGCCCACTCGCGGCTCGCCCGTTGGCACATCCCCGAGACCCTGGCCGGCTTCGAGCCACAGCGGGCCGCGGCGGTGCTGCTGTCGCACCTGCCCCAGGAGGACGACGGTATGCTGCGCTACCGCAGCATCCGGGCGCTCGAGACCATCATGCACCGCAATCCGGCGCTCGAGCTCGATCGCAAGACGCTGGAAAAAGCCATCGAGTCGTCGGTGGCGCGCGCGTTGCGCTATCTGGAGCGGCGCCTTGCGCTCGAGCGCGGCGCCCGCGAAGTACCGGCTCGCCGCACGCCCGGGCACGGGCTGCTGCTGGCTGCCATCCAGGGCAAGGAGACCAATACCATCGAGCGCCTCTTTCGTCTTCTGGCGCTGCGTTATCCCGCGGAGGACTTCCACCAGATCTACGGCGCATTGCACAGCGACAGCAGCCGGGCGCGGGCCAGTGGCCAGGAGTTGATCGCCCAGATCCTGCGTCCGCCCTTGCGCGAGGCGGTGCTGGCGTTGGTCGACGATCTCGGCGACGAAGAGCGCTTGAGCCAGGGGCGTGCATTCCACACGCCGCGGGGCTTCGACTACGAGGGGCAGCTCGATCAGATGCTCGACAGCAGCAGCGAGACCCTGCAATCGATGACCGTCTTTCACATCGGTGAGCTGGGCCTCAGGCGCTTTCGCGATCGCATCGCGGCCCTGCCCCGCACCGAGACCACGGCCTCGGACATCGAGCGCGTGCTGTCCTTTCTCGAGCGCGAGGCCGAGGCATGCTGACCGCGGCGCCCATTCGCAGCGTTCACGACCGCATATTGTTGCTGCGCTCGCTGGATTCGTTATCGGGTATCGACGAGGCCGGCCTGTCGCTACTGGCCGAGCACGCCAGCCGTCAAGTGGTGCCCCGGGGCCGCATCTTCGAGACCGAGGGTGCCCGTTTGCGACGGGTCAACATCGTGGTCGAGGGGCGGGTCGAGATCCAGCGCCGGGGGCGTTTGGTCATGATTGTCGAGCGCGGTCGCGGCGTCGGCTTTCTCTCGGCGCTGGCCGCCGACGAGCAGGGCATCACCGCGCGCGCGCTCGAAGACTGCGTGATGCTCTCGATTCCAGTCGAAGTCTTGCGCACGGTCTACGAAGAGAACTTCTCCGTGGTGCGGAGAACCCTGCAGGTGCTGGCCGTCTCACGCTTGAAGGTGCGCGGCTACCTGCCGGCCGACCCGCGAAAGCCGCCGCCGGTGGAGCTTGGCGATTGTCCCGCCGGGGAGCTGACCTTCGTGCAGCGCGTGATGGCGGCACGCATTGGTCTATTCGCCCGGGCCAACATGGACGCCGTCGTCGACATCGCGCGCGGTAGTCGCCAGCTGCGCGTCCCTGCCGGCCAGCTGCTGTGGAAGCAGGGTGATCCGGCGCCGACCTACCTCCGCCTGCTCTACGGCCGCGTGCAATGCACGCGCGATGGCGGCGGCCAGATCGAGATCGGGGCCGACTGGATCCTGGGCATCTTCGACGGCATGTCCAACCAGCGGCGCGCCTACAGCGTGCGCGCCCTGAGCGACCTGGTCGCCCTCGAAGCCGACTATGCCGCTCTCCTGTCGGTCTTCGAAACCCACCGCGTGCTGGCCATGCAGCTCCTGGCCGGCATGGCCCGCCCGCTGCTGCTGGGCGAGGACGAGCCCGACCTCGAGTTTAGCTGAGATTGGGCATCCGGCTTTCTACACGCGTGCCCGTCCAATCGAAACGGTCGTGGCGAGCGGCTGCTGCGCGGAAGCCGTCGGCGAGCGGGTCGACGCCTTCGGGCACGACGGTGTGGTGCATGAGCACGATGCGCGCGCGCACCTCGTCGGGCAGGGTCAGCAGCTCGCTGTAGTGGGTGTGGACCGAGCCGCCATGGGCTGGTGCGAAGTTACAATCGTGGAAGATGGCGCCCCTGGGATAGAGCGCGCCGATGTCGCTGCGAAAGGTGGTGTCGGAGGTGAAGTAGAAGACCTCGTCGCCCTCGCCGCGCCAAACTTTGACGCCAAAGGCCGGCTTGATGATGTCGTCGACCGCCACGTGCGGGGTCCAGTTGAGTTCGAAGCATACGCCGCCGATCTCGAAGGCGGTGTCCTGGGCCACGATCGTCGGCTCCACGATATGGTCGTAGCCGTCGCGGCTGCAGCCATCGCGGTCGGTCCACTCGTCCATGCAGGCCCACAGCGAAGTGCGCAAGTCCGTGAGCACGCGCTCGGTGGAGCAGACGGGCGTGCGGTTCCAGTTTGGCCCGTCGTCGTCGCCGTCGCCATAGAAGCGCTGCCAGGCGAGCTGCTCGATGCCGCCGATGTGGTCGCCGTGGAGATGGGTCACCAGGATTTGACGCACCTGCTGCAGACCGATGCCCAGCTCCCGCAGCGACTGCAGTGCCGTCGGGCCGCAGTCGATCAACACCGGGCCCGCGTCTGTGTGGACCACTGCGTTGTTGTGGTAGTTCAGGCGATAGTCGGTAAACGCCGAGCCCGTCCCCAGGAATGTGATCTCCAAGGCCATCCTTCCATCTTACCTCGGTTGGCCCGAAAAGACTGGAAAGCCGCGCCGGACGCGCCCGCTCGCGTCTCCAGGCGAGAACGTGGATACTGCCGATGCACACCATGTCCTCCACCCACAGTCTGGTTTTGGGCTACCTCCTGTGGCTCTTCGGTTTTACCGGCTCCCACCGCTTCTACTACGGCAAGCCGCTGACCGGGACGCTCTACTTCTTCACCCTCGGCCTGCTCGGCGTCGGTTGGTTGATCGATCTCTTCTTGATCCCCTCCATGTGCGACAAGGCCGATTTTCGCTTCGCCCGAGGGCGCCATGACTTCAGCGTCGCCTGGCTGCTGCTGACCTTCCTCGGCGTCTTTGGCGTCCACCGCTTCTACCTGGGCCGCTGGCTCAGCGGGCTGCTCTACCTTTGCACGGGGGGGCTTTTGGGATTGGGCGTGCTCTACGACTACTGGACGCTCAACGCCAGCATCGACGAAGGCAATCGCCTCCCGGCCTGAGGTGCCGCCCGCGCACAAGCGAATCGGTCGTGCCCAATTGATCGGCATTCCGAGGTAGGATCGCCATGTCATGAGGATGAGCGCGCCACTTTCGATGGCGATCCTCGCCGCTTGCGGGGGCGCTGCGCAGTCACCCCCGTCGACTGCCCCCCCGACACGGGCGTCCAGCACGCCCGCGCCGCAAACCGAAACGGCTGCCGCCGAGGTCACCACCGCGGGCGATCCGCCTGGCAATCCAGTGGGGGACCAGGACGGCGATGGCGTCGAGGATGGGGCAGATGGCTGTCCTTGGCTACATGCCCGGGTGGCCGATGGCTGTCCGCAGCGCCTGCGGCTCGATCCGGGACGCGAGAAACTCCTGGTCCAGGGCGATGCTCTGGCCTATGACAGCCGCACCCAGGGGCCGAGCCCCCAGAGCGAGCCGGTGCTGCAGGAGCTGGCCGTGGCCCTGGCGGCCAACCGCGATTTAGCGGTTCGGGTGGAGGTGCATACCTTCGAGCGCTCCGATGCCGAGACCAACTCGCAGCTGTCGCTGGCCCAGGCCGTGGCGCTGCGGGACTACCTGGTCGGCCGCGGTGTTCGCGTCGACCAACTGGAGGCTGTCGGCTGCGGCAAAAACCGCAACATCGCCCCCCAGAAGGGGCCGCGCCGCTTCGACAACCGCCGCATCGAGCTGCGCATGATACGGCCCCTGCCCGAGACCGGTTATCCCTCGGTTTTCGGATGCCGCGAGGCGCCGCGTTCCCAGGCCGCCGAGGTGGCCGGCAACCAAAACGCCGAGACCGCAGCCGCGCCAGAGCCTTCATCGGACGCTACGGTCGCCACCGTCGATGACGAAGTCGAAGCGCCAGCGCCACCAACGCCTGCGGCCGCGGCCCAGGACGACCCCGACGCTGACGGCATCAAGGGCGCCGCCGACCGCTGTCCCCGCGCCCCCGGCGAACGCGCCGAGCGCGGCTGCCCCAGGCGCCACCGCTTCGAGCTGGCCAAGGGGCGCATCGCACTGCTGCGCCGCGTGCGTTTCGAGGGCAACGGCGCGAAACTCAAGCCCCGCAGCGAGGCATTGCTCGGCGAGGTCGCCAAGACATTGACGCACAACCCCGGCGTGCGCGCGCGCATCGAGGTCGCCGAGCGCGACCCCGCACTCGCTTCCAAGCGCGCCGCCGCCATCCGCGACTGGCTCGCCGCCCACGGCGTCGAGGCTGCCCGCCTCGAGGCCGCCGGCTGCGCCAAAAGCGCCGGTGAAGGCGTTCAGATTCCGATCACCGAGCAAGCGCAGCTGCCGCCGCCGCCCGAAGCCTGCCAGGCGCTACCTTGAGGGTTGCCCGCTTCGGGCCCTGAGTGGCAGCGGGCATCCGCTCTCCCTCCTCATTCAGCATCGGGCTTCAAAGCGATGGGCGCAGAGTTCGCTCGAAGCGGCGTCCGTCAGGGCAGCGCACAGCTGCCGGAATCGCAGCGCAGGCCGAAGCTGCACTGCAGGTCGGTCCTGCACTGGACACACTCGCCCTCTTCAACGTCGCAGTAGGGGCTTTCCGTCGGGCAGTGCAGGTCGCTGGTGCACTCCATGCACTCGCGTTTCTGAGCATCGCAGTAGCCACCGTCGCCGCAGTCGCTGTTGACCAGGCACTCGATGCACTCGCCGCTGGCACCGTCGCAGAAGGGTTCGTCGCTGCAGTCTGCGTGCACCAGGCACTGCACGCAGACGCCACGGGTCGGGTCGCATAGGGGCGACTCGCCGCATTGTTCGCCGCTGATGCAGCCGAGGGCGCAGTGGGTGTCACTCAGGCACTGCACGCAGCGCCCGGTCGCCAGATCGCAGATCGGGCCCAGGCCATCGCTGCAGTCGGCATCGCCCGTGCAAAGCGCTGCTGCCACCGCCCCGTCCGGGGCCAGTCCCGCGTCTTGGGCCGGGTCGCTCGCCTGGGCACCGCCGCCGCCACCGGAACCAGCGTTCGCATCCTCGGCTCCGATGGGCGCGGGCAGCCCGGTCGTGGCCGGGCCTTCCAGGCGAATGAGCGGGCCCTCGCCGCAGGCCAGCATCGAAAGTGCGACGAGCATCACCAGCGGGGGGGCCGCCGCCGGCCGGCAGCGGGTCGGCATCACTCGCGGTCCCCGCCACAGGCGTTGCGTACGCGTGCGGCGAGTGGTGAGTGCGGGTGCCGCTCCAGGAAGAGACCCCGGGCCCGGCGACCGGCCTCCAGGCGATCGCTGCCGCAGAGCGCCAGCACTCGGAGGCCTTCGCGCTCCTGGGTCAGCGCGCCACTCGGAAAGTCGCGCGCATGGTCGCGCAGGGCCTGCAAGGCGCGTCCGTGCTGGCCCCGGTGCACCGCCGCGGTGGCGATGCGGATCAGTGTGAGTTCGCGGCCCAGTCCGGGGTCTGTGGCGGCCCGGTTGCTCGCGGTGGGCGGCGCCGGGCTCGCTTGCGGCGCTGCCGGATGGGCCAGCCGGGTTCCCCGGTGGGAGTGGTCGGTGGTCGTCGTTCGCCTGTCGGTGGCATGGGCTTTGTGGGGGCCGTGCGTGCGCGTGCCGACGGCCGCCTTGTTGTCCAGCTTGTTGTCCAGCTTGTGGTCCTGCTTGTGGTCCTGCTTGTGGTTCTGCTGGTGGTCCAGCTTGTGGTCCTGCGGGTCGGCCTGGAGGTGGGGCGCGGCGGCCTGCGTCCGATCGTCGGCAGGCACGTTCTCGCCCGTTGCGGGCGCGCCGCCCACGGCTTGATGGTTTTCCCCGTCGCCGGCGGGCGTGCCATCGGGGCCCATCGCCTGGGCGAGGCCGCCCTGGGGTTGTGCCGGTCGCGCCGCCGGGGTAGGCGCCATCCGATCGCGGGTCGCCGCATGCGGCTCCGACGCCAGCGCCGTGCCCGTGGGCGGCCCGCCTGGCTCGGCCTGCGGTGCCCACATCACGGCGGCGGCCAGTCCGCCCAGCACCGCCAGGCCCGCGGCCAGCTTGAGGCCGGCGCCGCTCGCCAACCCCGCCCAGGGGCCCGGTGGCGCCGCGCTCGAGTTGCCCGCCGTCGAAGCCGGAGGGGGCGCGGCACCGATGCTGGCCATCAGCGCCGCGTGGACGCGCCTGCGGTCTTCGGGGGCCGGCTCGTCCGCTGTGCGGGCTTCGTCGAGCAGCGCCTGAAGGCGCGCCGGAAGCTGCTCGGGGGGCTCACTCATCGCCACCTCCCAGCGCTTCGCGGTAGTTGCGCTCGACGAACCTCACCAGCGCTTTGCGGGCCGAGCCCAGGCGCGAGTAGACCGTGCTCTGATTGGCATCGAGCGCCTCGCCGATCTCGCGCGCGTTCATGCCCTCGAGCTCCGAGAGGATGAAGACGGCGCGACGGTCCTCGTCGAGCGTGTCCAGGAATTCGCCGACGATGCGCGAGGCTTGCCCGCGCACGGCGCCGTCAAAGGGATCGTTTTGCTGGGGCGCCGGGATGCTGTCGTGCAGGGGGGCGAGTCCGCCCTTGCGCCGGACGCGTCGCCGGTAGTCGCTGGCGACCCGGCGCGCGATGGCGAATAGCCAGCTGCGCGCTGACCAACGCGGCTCATAGTCCGTGAGGCGCCGATATACGACGATGAACACATCCTGCGTGGCGTCGTCGAGGGAAGCCTCGGCCACGCCCAGTCGGCGCAGGCTTCGCCAAACGAAGTCAAAATGTGCCGTGTAGAGTTCATCGAGATCGGGTTGAGCCCTGGCGGCGCGCTGGTCCGCGGCCGGTACAACGACCGGATCGAGCTTGCTAAGGGTGCTGGGCACCACACCAGATTAATGGCCAGGGCCCCGTCGATCCACCGATGAAATGCGCGCTGGGTCCGTGGATTTTTTCAAAGGTGGAAGAAAACGGCCAAATCCGCGCGTCCAGACCAGGTCGGGATGCGGTGGAGCAGGGTGCTGCCGCTGTCGAGGGCGAAGCGCGGGCCCCGGAGCGGGAATAGCAGGCCCGCCTGCAGTCGCAGCCCGCCATAGGGCCCGAGCACGAGCCAGCGCAGGGCCGCTGACACCTCCGGTGCGATCAACAGGCCCCCGTGCCACGGCGCGTCCGCAACGCGCGTGCGGGCGCGGATTTGCCCCAGCCAGAGCCCGGCGCAGGGGCCGAGCTGCACCGAGGCAGCGGCGAAAACGTCCTGGCAGCTTCCAAGCCGGGCGGCGAGCAGGGCGAAATCCACCTCAAAGGCCGTGTTTTCGCCCTGGACCCGGACCTCGTTGTTGGGCCAGGGAGGGGTCAGTGCCAGCGCCAGCTCGGGTCGCAGCGAGCCGAGTTCGGCGGCGACGTAGGCCCCGACGGAGACGGCGGTCTGGGGTAGCAGGTGGGCGACGAGGCCCAGCGGGATCAGCCCCAGGTCGAGGCCAGGCTGCCAGGACGTTTTCCGCTCGGGTTCGGGTTCGGGTTCGGGCTCGGGCTCGGGCTCGGGCTCGGGCTCGGGTTCGGACTCGGGCTCGGGCTCGGGCTCGGGCTTCGGGGGGGGGGCGTCGGCGGCGGTCGACGCCGCCAGTGCGGGATCGAGGGCCAAGGCCACCAGCAGGGCCGCCATCTTCGTGGCTTCGTCGCAGTCGGCCGCCCGCAGGCGCCGCGAGGCGGTGTCGGTGTCGCGCTCGACCTGCAACTCGACGCTGAAAGCGTCCGCCTGGGGCCGCAACTGCAGCTCCAGGGTCACCTCTTCAGGCGCCTGGAAGTCCGGGCCCAGCAGGCGCGCCACCTCCTGCATCACTTCCTCTTGATCGGGCGCGCAGTCGCCGTCGGTCGCCAGCTGCAGCGACACGCCGTCCAGCTGTTGCGCTGCACCGGAGTTCGCCAACGAAGCCCAGGTCAGCAATGCAGCGGCGGCGAACTCGGCGCTGCGTCGCGAAGTTCGCCCGGAGCGCACGCCCATGGGGGCTTCATACCACGGCGCAGCATTGATTCCCCAATCGCTGCGCTCCCCACCCGGGCCTACAGAGACCGCACGATCTGGCCTGTGCTTCGATGGGAATCGCGATGGCTGGCCATAGATCTCCATGGTACCGCCCTGGCGTGTGCCCGACTTCCAATTGCGAAGGAGCGAGAACCATGACGCTACGACAGACTTGGCTTGGTAATGCCCTCGCGGGTTGTTGCCTGATGGCGGCCGCCGCGTCGCTCACGGCCTGCTCGGACGACCCGGTTGGCCCCGCCAGCTGCGTTCCCGGTGAGGTCACAGCCTGCAAGTGTGAGGCGGGCGGTTCGGGGAGCACCACCTGCGGCAGCAGCGGCGTGGTCTCGCGCTGCGATTGCGGCAACGGCCTCGAGCCCGCCCTGGGTGCGACGAGCGGCGGCGGCAGCGGCCGCACCTCCGTGGTTGTCGGCGTCAATAACGGCCTGGCCCCGGGCGGCGAGTTTGGAGCGCCCGCCAGCAGCGCTGAGGTTGCCAGTTGCGACGTCAGCTGCGATGGCGTCTGTACCGACAGCGCCGTCTGCGTCGGCTGCTTCGGCAGTACCGATTGCGGTGGCGGTGATCCCATATGCGACACCTCCCGCGCCCGCTGCGTCGAGTGCCAGGGCAGCATCGACTGCGCCGGCAACGAGGTCTGCGACCTGGCCGACGGCGAGTGCGTCACCGGTTGCTCCGGCGACGCCAGCTGCGGCGGCGACCGCCCCTACTGCGATCGCGGCCTGGGCCACTGCGTCGAATGCGTGGGTGATGGCAACTGCACCGACGGCGACCAACGCTTCTGCGATCTGAGCGTGGGTGAGTGCGTCGAGTGCCTGGGAGACGCGGACTGTGGCGGTACCCAGCGCTGTGATGGCGCCCGCGGTCGCTGCATCGAGTGTCTCGACTCCAGCGACTGCGGCGGCGGCGAGCCGGTCTGCGATCCGGTGCGCGGCCGCTGCGTGGAATGCATCCTCGACAGCCACTGCGGTGGCGACACTCCCGCCTGCGACCGCGACGACCACCAGTGTGAGGAGTGCACCCTGGATTCCCATTGCGCGCCGGGCGAGAGCTGCGACCGCGGCGACTGGGAGTGCCGCGGCGGCTGAGGCCCTTGCCGGGGGGGGGGCCAGCGGGCCCGGCCGTTTGCGACTTGAGCCGGGAAAGCGACCGATTTCGCATGGAACTGTCCATCGAATCCGCATGAGCACCTGAGCTACGCTCCCACACAGTTACTCAGTTGCACGCGACCGGGAATCCTGGTAGTCGTGGACGCGGGTGATGTGAGCTGTCTTCGGCCGCGTGGGCGCGTGCTGGGGGCAGCTCCGTGTCATGGAGCGAGTGCATGCCGAAGTCGCGGTTTCCCTGGTTGTCGTTGCGCAAGAAGACCGACCCCGAGTTCCCCGTGGAGCCTCCGATGTGGATGGGGAGTCGCTCCAACGGCGAGTACTTCCACCAGCAGACCTCCCGCGAGCGCCTGATCCGCAAGTTGGTGCTGGAGCGGGCCGACGAAAGCTCGCGCAAGCTGGGCATGGACCGGCGCGAGTTTCTGGCCAGCTCCATGGGCATGTTTACGACGCTGGCGGTGATCAATCAGGTGGGCGGTTGCGGTGGCGACGACGGTGACGGAACCACCTCGACGTCCGTGGCTGATGCGGCCATGGGGTCGGCCCCCGACGCCGGCGCCATGGTCGACGCCGCAGCGGCTGATGCGGCTTCAGGAGCCACGGGCAAGGGCAACGCCATCGGCTCCTGCCCCTACGTGGTCCCCACGGAGGCCACTTGCGAAGAGACCGACTTGCTCAGCGGCGACGAGTTCATCTTCGACGTCCAAACCCACAGTTTCGACGACGGCGAGTGGCGCCAGCGCAACAACGTTTACGCCAGCTTTTTGGGGATTCTGGCCACCTGCACCGACGCCAGCGAGCGGCTCGCCTGCTTCGACGAGCAGCATTATGGCACGCTGATGTTCGTCGAGAGCGACACCACAGTCAGCGTGATCTCCTCCTGGCCCGCCCAGCTCTGCTCCGAGGGCGGTCCCAGTGTCTGCGGGCTGCCGCTGTCCAATCCGGCCATGCGCGAGCTGCGCGACTCGATCAACCGTCGCGCCAAGTCCGAGCGCGTGGTCAATCAGGTGCAGGTGATGGCCAACGATCGCTGGGAGCTGCAGGCCGAGGCCATGACCATGGCGGCCCAGGATCCGGCCTGGGGCGCGGTGGCCTGGAAGGGCTATCCCGGTTGGGGCCCGGCTGACGCGGGCATCGGTGGCGCCGGCTATTTCCTCAACGACGACACCGGCCGCACCTTCATCGAGCACGGGCTTTCACTGGGGGTTTCAAACTTCGCCATTCACAAGGGCTTGCCGATCCCCGGCTTCGACGTCGAGCACAACCAACCGGTGGAGGTCGGCGCCACGGCCAAGGAATATCCCGAGGCGACCTTCATCATCTACCACAGCGGCATCGGCGCCGGCACCGGCAACATCCTGTCGGTGGCGACGCCCGAGCGCGTGCCCTTTGACGAAAACATCGAAGACCCGTTGCAACACCAGGGCGTCAACCAGTTGATCGCCTCGATGCGTCAGGCGGGCCTGGGCGCTGGCGACAACGTCTATGCCGAGATGGGCAGCGCCTGGAGCAACGTGATGGACGACCCGGTCGCCGCCCAGCACTACATCGGCAAGCTGCTGAAGTACTTCGGTGAGGACAACATCGTCTGGGGCACCGACTCGATCCTCTACGGCAGCCCGCAGCCCCAGATCGACGCCTTCCGTCGCTTCCAGATCACCGAAGAGTTCCAGGAGATGTACGGCTACCCGCAGCTCACCGAGCAGGCGAGGCGCAAGATCTTCGGGCTCAACGCCGCTGCCATCTACTGCGTCGACCCCGACGCCAAGCGCTGTGCGGTGACCGCAGACGAATTCGCCAGCGTGCGCCAGCACTGGGACGCCGACTTCGGCCCCCGCCGTTGGGCGATCCAGGAGCCGCTGGGTCCCACCAGCCGCCGCGAGTTTCTGCAGCTTGCCCGCTTCAATCGCGCCCGTCGCCAGCCCGGCTAGGAGACTGGTGTCAAACGAGCGTGCGTGGATCTCGGAGCGCCGTGACCTCGTGGGGGGCAGCCGAGGACCGAGGAAATACCCGCTATTTTCGCAGCGGACTCGGATGGCGCACACGGGGTTACGCCGCCCGGGAGGTGCGTGCGCTCGTTTGACACCAGTCTCCTAGGAGACTGGTGTTTTTCGTGACCGTGTGCGTTTTCGTCGCGAGGGGGATCGAAATCGGCGATCAAGACGGATATTGAGGGGGTATGACCTTGGGACGAGCGCCGCAGCAGGCCAATCTGCTGA
>Ga0224501_10000088_pt1 | contig 100871 bp, 87 predicted proteins | sample SF_Oct11_sed_USG_4_FD_169105 | JGI IMG/M metagenome (GOLD analysis project Ga0224501, IMG submission 169105) | Sediment microbial communities from San Francisco Bay, California, United States - SF_Oct11_sed_USGS_8_1 | ecosystem: Environmental > Aquatic > Marine > Sediment | place: USA...
CACCAGTCACCCATCAGGATCTAGGTAAAACGGTATTGCTGTTTTACCCCAGGCCTAAAGGCCCCAAAAAATCGTTGGTACCAAGCCGCCTCCAAAAGGAATATCACAGAAACCACTTCTATAATGTTGGGTCGGACCAAGCTAGATCATTGTAGTTAAAGTAAAAACACTAAAAAAATGTCCAAAAATACACCTTAATCCGGCCATTTTGCTATAAAAACGAAGATGTTACACTGCGCTCTCTGTAGCTAGAAAGGGAGGTAAGTAGCTATGCCCAGAGCCAATCGTCATTTTATTCCGGGTCATGTATGGCACATCACTCATCGATGCCATGAAAAGGATTTTCTACTGAAGTTTTCTAAAGATCGTTGCTGCTGGGTAAGCTGGTTATATGAAGCCAAAAAACGCTATGGACTTTGTGTGCTCAACTATATAGTCACTTCGAACCATATCCATCTCTTGGTGCAAGACACGGGACACCAGGCCATCCCCAAAAGTATGCAACTACTGGCGGGACGCACCGCGCAGCAATATAACCAACGCAAGCAGCGCCGAGGTGCCTTTTGGGAAGATCGGTATCATGCGACAGCGATCGAAACCGATGAGCACCTGCATCGCTGCTTGGTTTACATCGATTTAAATATGGTCCGTGCCGGTGTGGTAAAACACCCATCCCAATGGAAACACAGTGGGTATCAAGAAATTCATACCCCACCTCAAAGAAAAGCTATTGTCGATTTACAGAAGTTAATGAAACTGTGTTGCTTCAATGATCTTTCTGCTTTTCAACTCAGCCACAAGAATTGGGTCGAAGAAACATTAAAAGAGGATAAGTTAAAACGTGTTGCCATGTGGAGCGAATCGATAGCCGTTGGTAGTAAAGCATTTGTTGAGAACACACAAAACGCATTAGGTATCCTAGCCAAAGGACGTCATTGTGAAACAGACGGTGACAGCTTTCATCTCAAAGAAGAAAGGGTTTTATATCATTTTTACCCTGAAAAAGGTCAATTAAACCTTGAAAATGGGCTTTTTTGGGATGATAAACAATTGGAATCACTTGGTCCGACCCTAGGCCCGCAGATGGACAACCTTGGATTGGCCCTCTGAAGCGGCGAAATCGCCTGATCCCGCTCAGTGCTGGTCCCAAGTCTGGGGTACTAGGGACATCCCCACAAACGGTCGCATAGTCCTCTGAAATCCACTGACACTGGGGCCTCCAGAGGTACCTTACTTTTAGATTCTGAGGAAAACAGGCGGAGTTTTTTCATATTTCTTGACCCCTTTTTCTCTTCCACTTCCATCTTACCCCCTTTCTTTCATAGCTATACTTGGGGTGGAACGCTTACTGCAGAAGAACCAAGGTGGTCTTTGTAAGAGAACCCTGTTTGCTGTCACCGGTCTACATTTGCCTGTGTTGTTGAGGATTTCAAAAATCAACAAACCTATTTCTAGGAATGTCAGCTACATGACAGCCTTCGCAAGTTCGCTTATGGTATACAGATACTTATGGTTCGAGAGTTAAAGAAACCGAGCTGTCATATCACAATATAAATTAATCTACTTTCAACAAAATAAGACTAATAAAATGAACTTACTCGCGTCTGTAGTTAAGAATGGACAAATTTTGCTTGGATCGATTACACTTTCCTTAATCGGCTGTGGCCAAAGTGATACTACACCTACAGTTCCTACTGAACCTACAAATACTGCCCCTACTATTAGTTGTACCACTTTTCATCCTTACTCTGTGAATACAGAAACAAGCATTTCGTGCTCAATTCAAGATGATAATTCTCCCGATCTCACAGTTACGGTTAACTGGGCAGATAGTACAGGCACACAAACCTACAATTTATCTGAATTGCCAACTGATAGTAGTGGGGTGGTACTAAGCCATACTTACACTGTAGAGTCTCATGTGATTAACGGTAATGTAGTGCCCTATGGTGTAACCATAACGGTGGGAGATGATGGTTTAATGTCAGACGGTTCATATTCAACATTGTTGTCAACTGATAGATTGGTCCCATTAACGATAGGTGCAGAGATTCAAGTCCCAACGAATAATCAACCGCCTCTAGTAAGCTGTAGCCCAAATGCTCAATATGGTATTAATGACTGGTCATCTATTCCTTGTTCAGTTACAGATGACATAACAACCAACCCTCTAGATTTCACTAATTTTTTGTTTGACTATTATGAAGGTGTCGGTGGTTTATCGCCGGTTATTGGTACCTCCAATCCTTTGGAATTAACTGCTTTAGTCACATGGAGAAGTATATCTAATCTCGACCAAAATGGTGACTATATTCCTACTCCTGTAGAGGCTTGTGTAACCGATGGAGGCGTGGATGCTTTGCATAATGGAGCTCTACAAGGATGTACTCAATTTGAAGTGGTTGTTGGTAGATATGGTCCGCCATTCGGTAATATGTTCACCAATAATAAAACCATTGGATTTAATGACAGATACGCTACTCATATCGGGGGTGCCAGTGCAACATCCTTTACTTTAGGTACTTATAACCTTCCTGAATTGGGAAGCGTAAATCTTGATATTACAACTAGTCAAGCAGGTTGGTTAAGTTATGTTGGCTTTGAATGCAATAAGAACTGGAATTGCAGTGTAGTTAATAACGGAACGGATGCTAACGCTGTAACTTCCTATTCTATTAGTGCAACACGATTAAACTCTAGCACTATGTCAAGCATTGGCGATATTGATGAACTTGTGCATTTAAAATTTATGACTGCAAGGGTCGGTATCATAACTTACAATGTTGAGAATGTTGTCATGCAAGATAATACCGGAGCGCAAATAACGACTCCTAGAGTGGATACAAGGTTTACGCTTGGGGTTAGTAATTAAGGTTGTTATCTGGCTCTGTCTTAAAATACCTCGGGAACATACTCCATGCATGGGACGCGCGGGTCATGCTGGCCGTAGCACCGGAATGGAATCTAGTGTAACACTCGGTAATTAGTAGGGGGGGCAGTCCCAATTATGATGACGCCCGGCTCCCACTTTCCCACCCATTTGGTCACAGGCTTTTTCAGACATTGATACAAAACCTTGTCCCTTGCAGGATCCGTGTCCTTTACTCACGAACTGCCCCCTTTTCTAAACAGCTAATCTGAACTAGCCTGTTCCGGTGTTCAATCAAACGCCGGGAGCAGCACATGCCTACGTTTTACAGACAAAACCTGATTTATTTATTCCACGAGGCAACGTGCCCACTTGTTCTACTCTGTCAACAAAATGGAATACAGAAGCATTGAGTATTATGAAGCAAGCGACTAGCCCCCTTCGCTTTTTAAGTAACCCGCTTACGAGAAGCTGAACAGGAATCCTCTAGTATTGTGAAACAAGTGTCTTGACCCCTATCATTTCGGGATCGTCATTGGCTTCATTACCACCAAAGGGATCGGTGTTGTCCCAGCGCCAGACATTAACGCCTGCAGCGTTTTCAATGTACCGGGGCGTATTCAAATGATCCGTGTACACAGTATAGACCAATCCGTTTTGGACGGTTGCGACAGGAATCACACCTAAATAGATGGTTTCCTCGGTGGGGGAGAGGGCCATGGGGATAGCAGGATCTGAAAGATCGGGCTTGTACTGGCCGATGAGCTGACCGGATTCATTGTAGGCAAAGTACAGGGTAATTCGGCGACCCTAGCCCCCTTGCATCACCCTTGTATACTTATTATTCCTGATTAGTAGCTGTTATTTTCAATAATGAGTCTTTACTTCGTTTCCGTATTGGTTCTAATGTCATGCTGTCTATAGCATTCTTGACTATTTTCATTTGTGTTTGATTTTGGCTTATATCGTAATAGCCGTAACTTTTCATGGTTTCGAATATAAATAATATTTCAAATTGATTCATTTCGTTCTTTTCTTCTTCTAGTTTACCGACCAGAAACCGCGTTGCTTGCTCTCCTTTCTGAGCAATTATTTTAGCCAAAAACAAGTATGGTGGATGTCTATTCATTCCTGCTAAATACAATTCAAATTGTCGCTCCAAGCTGTATTTTTTGAACTTTTTGGCACTCTCGTTTCGCGACAAACTAAAAAATTCAATATCCGTGTCTTTAGTATGTGCACTGTACAAGAACGGACTACATCCAGCTAAAACATTTACAATTAATACTATTTTGAGCAACTGCATAGGTTTTCGTTTCCAAACTGTTGTTGTATATGTTCACGTATATCATTTTGCTTCTTGGAAGCATCCTTTTCATAGGGTATATTTTTAATTGCATCATTAAAATCCATGGTTTCCCAAAGTTTCTTTAATTCAATAGCGTAGGTTCTCCGGTAGCGAGCTCTACTCAAGAATGTTTTACCGTACTGTACTGAATGTTCAATTTCATGACCTATTAACGCAATTCCTTCCGCAGTGCAAGGATCATACTTTTTGTTTTTAAAATAAATATCGTATCCATTCGTGAAAGCGTCAGCTTCAAAGCTATCAAGAATGTACCAAGGAAAACCTTGGTGGGTTTCAATATTTTCAAAATCAAAACCTGGGAAATGAAATTCCAAAATATCGATAACATGTTGCGGAAGTTTTTCAAGTCCCAACGGGTCGATATTGGCTATCGGATTCCCACCCACATACCCAAACGTATTCAACCCACCTTCCAACCCTATGGGATCAGAAGTTACATACCTTCCCGTCTGCGGATCATAATACCGAAAGTAGTTGTAATGCAGCTGCGTCTCAGCATCATAATACTGCCCCGCAAACCTTTGTAGGTATACAAACTTAATCCCATCCCCATCGGGATCGTCATTGGCTTCATTTCCACCAAAGGGATCGGTGTTGTCCCAGGTCCAAACGGTTCTCGCTGAGCTGTCCTGAATCAATCTCGGCGTATTCAAATGATCCGTGTACACAGTATAGACCAATCCGTTTTGGACGGTTGCGACGGGAATCACACCTAAATAGATGGTTTCCTCGGTGGGGGAGAGGGCCATGGGGATAGCAGGATCTGAAAGATCCGGCTTGTATTGGCCGATCAACTGACCGGATTCATTGTAGGCAAAGTACAAGGTGATTCTGCCGCCACCTGCTTTGGTCTTGGGACTGTTGGGATTACCACCAATCTGATTGGCAATACAGGCCGTATTTTGCCCAGGGATGGGCTTATGCCGCGAAGACATGGATGCCGAGAGCGGTCCTTGTCCTTTTGTGTTACCCAATCCTTTACCGTTACCATTATTACCACCGGTGGTGCCGTTGCAATCCACCGCAATACCGTTGGGGCCGTTGGTGGCGATGATGTCAGCCGAATCAATGATGCCATCGCCGTTCACATCCGCCGGGTTGCCCACGGCGTTTTTCTTCACCCTTTGGCCCAGAGCATTGTACAAGTACTTGGCCGTGTCGCCGTTGTCCACGGCGATTAAACGATTTTTGGCATCATAGGCAAAGGCGAATACACCATTATGAGTGGTATTGCCATTGGCATCGTATTGGTGGGGGAGGGTGTTAATCGCATTGAGCGGGTCCGTGCTGATGCGTTGGCTCAACAGATTGTTCTCCAGCGGATAGCGGTAATCGGTCTGTGACCCGTTTTGGGTGCTTAGGGTACGATTGGAGTTGGCGTCGTAGTCGTAGCTGCTGTTGAAGCTCACCGTACCCGCGTTGTTGGTTGTGCGCAGTCGGTCCAGGGCATCGTAAGTGTAAGCGGCCTGGGTGTTGGCCGAGTCCACCAGTTCTACATTGTGGTTGGCATCGTAGCTTAATGTATGCACCTGGGCCCCCAAAGAATAGGCGCTGAGACGGCCGCTGCTGTCAAACTGTCGCACATAGACCGTACCGTTTTGCGCTCCGCCGGCCCACTGCCAGGACTCAATCGCGCCGTTGCTGTGATAGACAATATTGTCGATAAACAGGCTGCCATTAATGCTGACCGAATGGATGCGGCCACCGGCATAGCCGTAATCCGCCACCGTGCCGGAGGGGTAGGTGACTTTGTTGACCTGGCCCAGGGCGTTGTACGCGTAGGACGTGGTGAGTTCACGGCGTTGTTCTATGCCATCAATGAGTTCCACCGTAATCTGGCGTTTGTGTGCGATCTCGCCAAAACCGTTGTAAGCGTATTCCACCGTGCTGTGTTCATTGCCGTTTAAGGCTCGGCTCACCTGGGCCAGACGTCCCACGCCATTGATGGCGGTATCATAGACAAACTGCTCAATGGCTCCGTCAGCGTAACTGGCTTGCATCGGGCGGTTGAGTGCGTCATACAGATAATCCACCCGTTGGCCTTTGGCGTCGATCTGGGCGATGATGTTACCGGCGGCATCGTGTTCGTAGCGGCTGGTGCCGGTGTCGGGGCTGACGCGACTCAAGCGATTACCCAAATCGTCCAGCACGTATTGGGTGGCGTTGTTTCTCGGATCGGTCACTTGTTGGAGTTGATCCTGGGCATCGTAAGCGTATTGGCTGGTAATATCGCCGGGTTGGGTCACCGTGGTCAAACGTCGCAGGGCGTCGTAGTCGTAACGGGTGACTTGTTGTTTGCCGTCACTGACTTGTTGCAAGGTGCCGTTGGGGGCAAAGTCATAGTCCTGGGTGGCGTTGGGCAGGATAAGCTGATCCAGGCGGTTGTAGGCATCGAAGGTACGGCTGAGGCTTTGTTGCAGTACTTGATTGGCGTCGTAGCGTTCTTCACCCAGGGTATTGCCTTCGGTATCCAGCGTGTAGTGGATGGTATGGCCCAGGGCATCGCTAATGTCCGTGAGACGTTCGGCGGCGTCGTAGCCAAAGGTCACGGTGGCGGCAGCGGCGCTGCCGTAGGCCACGGTTACGGTTTCCACCCGGCCATTGGCCAGATAGGTCCAGTGCGTGGTTCGGGATGCACCGTCATTGCCGGTTTGAGTCACCGTTTTCAGACGGTCATTGCCGGGGTAGTAGGCGTAGCTGAGCTGCAAGCCGTTAGGGCGGATTTCGCTGATCACTTTACCGGTGGCGCTGTATTGGATCTGATCGCGCAGGACAATGCCGTTGGCGGCGGTCACTTTTTTCAAGCGCACCCGGTTGAAGCCTTCGCCGGCATTATTGGGGTAGTAGGTCAGAACCGTACGGTCATCCAATATGGCGTTATCCAAGGGGCCGTCGATTTCGCTGAGCTGATGTAAAGGGCCCAGGTATTTAAACGATGTGGTTCGGGAAACAGCAATGCCTGTGGTATTGCCGGGGTCGTTCAAATCCGGGGCAAAGCCGTCCACCCGAATGGCGGTGGTATTGCCGTTGGCGTCGTAGCTAAAGGTGGTGACTTTGTGTTGTCCGGGCACGACCGAAGGCTCGGTCATGGTTTTGATTTTGTAGTGAAAGCGGTCGTCGTAGGTAAAGTCTTTACGACGCTCTTGCGGCGTTCCGGCGGCTTGAATTTCATAGCCGGGATTGTCGCGGCTGTCGAAATTGCCCCATTCGGTGCGAAGCCCTTGTACGGTTTTGGCTTTGAGGCGATGACCTGCGCTGTCCGCCTCATAGCTGGAATCCGCCTCGCCGCAATTACTGCAAGCCGGGCCGTCGATGCGGCTGATGAAGCGTTTGCCGTTGAGCATTTGAACCTGATAGGTGCTTTGAAAGCCGCGGCTGTTGGTGATGGTGCGGCTGCCGTCCGGGTTATAGGCGACATCGACACGGTCGACGTTGTCAATGTGAGTGGATAGGATGGCGCGGCCCAGGGCATCGTAATCATAGGTCGCCAAGCGGGTGCCCAATTCTTGAGTCATTCCGGTTAAGGCATGGGGAAACAAGCTGTGTTCGTAATGGAACCGCTTGCTGGGGTTGTCGAGGAGGTCGGCGACCGTCCCGTCCGGATAGGTAATGGCGCTGAGATTATTGGCGGCGTCATAGCTCAGCAGCCACTGGCGTTGCGCGTCGTCTTGAACCACGCTGATCCGACCCAGAATGTCGTAACTGAATTGCAGTGTTTTTCCGGTGTCCGAGGAGACTTGAGAAAGAGAGCCATTGCCATTGTAGGAGAAGGTGGTGCTGCGGCCGTTTTTATCCTGTATGGAGAGCAGTTGACCTTGTGCATTGTACACTTCTACGGAATCATCCGGGGTGGTTAATTGCCACTGGGTGGTTTGGCCGCCGCCGTCCACCACAGATTCCAGCTTGGCCTGATCGGCATGGCGGTTAACCCACTGACTGCCGTCTTTAACATATTCCAAGCGGCTGCCGTCGGGGCGGGTAATGTTGAGGGTTTTTGGCGCTTCGTTATTCACTTTTACAGCGTCGCCGGTATGGGCATTGTACATAAACAGGCTGTTGACTTTTTGTGCACCGGCGCCGGTGTTCTGGAGGATATCGCAACGCCCGTTATTGATGCTGGCGTAGGTGTCTTTCCAGGTGGCATCCAGTTGGGCTTTGATATCGTCCCAGCCCTGGGTGCAAGCATCAGCCAAAGAGGATTGCGGTGTGCCTTTGATGAGGTTGTCTTGAGAGTTCAAGCTCGGGGGTGTGCTCAACACGGCGGCTTGGGAATAGCTGTGGGTCCAGCCCACACCGAGGCCGGTGTTTTCTCTAATGGCGCTGTTGTAAGACAAGCTCAAGGGCAAGCTGCCGATGCCGGTGCCGGCAATTAAAGTCTCGCGGTAGTATTTATTGCCGTGGGTGGGGTCGATGGGGTGTTTAATTAAGGTTTTGAGGACGCTCGAAGATTTGTCTACGTTGCCGCTACCGGAGCAAGGCGAGCCGCACTCGCTTTGTTGCGGCGCCGGGTTCATGGCGGTTTGGTATTGGCCGGGACCGGTGATGGTGTCGGACATGCCGCAGTAATTGGTATTTTTACGCTTCCAGTTAACCGGGCCTGCCAGGCATTGGTATTTCTTAGCTCTTATAAATGTTGCACCCTGGACTGCATGGACCTGACATTGATAGAAAAACAAGTTAAACAATACATTCCCACCCGATTCCAAGCGTAGAATATTGTAATCCTCAGTATATCGATAACCCCCGCCAGCCCATCTCAAAAAGCCATAATTACTCGATCGACTGCGTACACTGTCGAAACAATACCCCCTTCTTTCAACCCAATACTGTTTTGTTGCATTTACAGCATCGCCTTCAGTTAAATACATTTCATCTGATACATTTGAGAAATAAACCCAATCGGCGTTGGGTGCTGGTACTAGTGGTATTGAATCGCCAGTGTCATATGTGTATTTGTAATCTCCGCCGTAGGTTGGTTCTACATTTACTAGTTGCAAGTATGGTGAAGCATCAGTTCTAGTTTTCATCGCGGCTTCGGCTTGGTCCAGTGTTTCATACGCCTGGCCCTGATATCTAAAGAGCTTGTCAGCGGCAAAGGAGGTTTGAACACCTGGAGGTGATAACAAGCCAAAAAGGATGATGAGTTTAACTATTGGTTTAACTACGGAATTCTTATCAGAAAGGTGCATGATTATTACCGACTTCTTAACTGCCAATAGAGGAGTTAACGGACAATCTGAGTAACCCTTTAGGGTTTGTTGTTTTTAATGTGCAGGTTGCTGACTAAATAAGTAAAGTTTCTGTCCTGAGCAGAATGTTCGCCGGATATGGGGTGGTGAACGGGAATTTCGGGAGCTCACAATAATAATAATTTTTTCAACTCCCCCTTGTGCTGAACCCATCATGGTGTATACTGTCCATAAAAGCACTGTCCATTAATTCACTGATCAAGAAATCACCATGAAAGATTTGACAGAACGGCAAGTAGAAGTACTGGATTACATTCGCAGTATGATTGAAATCAACGGGATGCCCCCCACGGTGGCGGAAATTGCAGCAGCTTTACAGCTTAGTTCCACCAATGGTGTGCGTGGACATTTGCAGGCGCTGGAACGTAAAGGGGCAATTGAATTGTACCCCGGAACCTCCAGGGGTATTCGGGTGTTGGACGAGGTGGCCGAAAGGGGGTTGCCGGTTGTCGGTCAAGTGGCAGCAGGCAGCCCCATCCTTGCGGAGCAACACATCGAAGAGTACTGCCAGGTTGAGGCCGATGTATTTCATCCCAAGGCTGACTATTTATTGCGAGTGCACGGTCAGAGTATGTGTAATGTCGGCATTTTAGACGGTGATTTGTTGGCGGTGCATCGTCGTGCAAGCGCACGCAACGGTCAGATCGTTGTGGCGCGCTTGGAAAACGAAGTCACCGTCAAACGGTTTAAGCAGAAAGGTCGTATTGTGTATTTGCTGGCGGAAAACCCCGATTATGAACCCATTCGAGTGAATTTGGCGCGCGAACCGTTTGCCTTGGAAGGGATTGCGGTGGGTGTTATACGGCAGTTATAGAGTTTAGACAGTTATAGGGTTTAGACCGTTATAGGTTGGATCTCAATATTTACAGCTTAGAGCATCAGTTATGAATGAACAATTGCAGCAGTTATTGCGTAACAATCAAGCTATTTGGAAAGCCGGTGAAGCCGTTGCCGATCAGCAAAGAGGCATCCCCAGTGGTTATCCTTCTTTGGATGCGATTTTACCCAATCAAGGTTGGCCTACGGGTACATTGGTGGAAATGGTAACCCCATGTTGGGGCGTAGGTGAGCTTCAGGTGTTGATGCCCATGATTCGGTCCATGACCCAGGCTGGACAATATGTTTTATGGATTGCACCTCCCCATGTCCCTTATGCGCCCGCCCTGGTGCAGGCGGGAGTGGATACCCGGTATATTATTTTGGTTACCCCGGATGCCAAATGCCAGGATACTTTATGGTGTATCGAAAAAGCCTTGCAGTCGCAAGAATGTGCTTTGGTATTGGCCTGGTTGGATTGGTTACCCAACTCCATGGTGCGTCGTCTGCAATTGGCGGCAACCGCCAGTAATACGCTGGGGGTATTGTTTCGCCAACGTAATGTGAAGGATTCGCCATCGGCATTGCGTCTGCAATTAAGCTCTGGCAAGGATGGAACCCATATTACTGTATTAAAAGCGCGCCGGGGTTATCAGTATCAGTCGGCGACACTCGATTTTATCTGTCATTGAGTTCCGGTCTTGCGCCTTAAGGGAGTCCTCACACGTATGAGCAACAGAGCGGACACCATTTCGGAGGCCATGGCTTCGAGAACCACGGCTTCGAGAACCACGGCTTCGAGAACCATGGCTTCGAGAACCATGGCTTCGAGAACCACGGCTTCGAGAACCACGGCTTCAAAAGCCATCGCTTCTAACCCGGTTTCGTTCTCAATGTTATACTTAGTGTTGCTCTTGGCTGCATTCTCAGTTTTGTTCTTGGCTTTACTCGCACTCTCACCCTTACTCTCACCCTTACTCTCACCCTCAGTTTCGCTCGCCCGGTCTGTTTGAGGCTTTCCCCATGGATAAGTCTACACGGGTATTGCCTTTTGATTTCTCGTCGGTGGAAAAACCTGCACATACCCGCACCGTTTCAGTGCGGGAACTGTGGATGGCGATTGTTTTCCCTCGTTTGGCCTTGGAACTTTATAGGCCTACCTGCTCTCAGTCTATTGCTGTTGTTGAACAAGTGAAAGGACGGGGCGTGGTAGTCATGGCTTCTGCTGAGGCGGAGTGTCACGGCGTGGTGCCGGGCATGAGTGTGAGCGCCGCTTATACTTTGTGCCAAGGGCTTAAAACCGTCGCTTATGACCCTGTCGCTATTAAAAAAAAACTACAACGTTTGGCCGCATGGGCCAATGGTTTCAGTTCAAAAGTACATGTGCAACTACCACAGACTTTATTGCTGGAAGTGCAGGGCAGTTTGCGTTTGTATGGTGGTTTGCAAGCGCTGCAAAACCATATTAATGAAGACTTACGCCAGGGGGCTTATACCTTTCAAGTAGCCGTAACACCAACACCTATTGCCAGTTTTTTACTGGCTAACAGCGGTCGGGCCGTGGTGGTACAACAGATGGATTCTCTGCGCTCGGTTTTGGGGGGGGTTCCCATCGAGGTTTTACCCATCCCCGCGAACAAAAAAAAACAGCTGTACAATTCCGGGCTGCGACGGTTGCGGGATGTGTGGCGTCTGCCTAAAGCGGCCCTGGCACGGCGTGTTGGACCCGAATTGTTGTTGTATCTCGAACGGGCCTTGGGGGAAGCCGCAGATTTACGGGAAAGTTATCGAGCGTCAGAACGCTTTGAAGCTGCTTACGATTTAAGTTATGAGCTGAATGATAAGCGACAGTTGTTGGATATGTCCGCAACCCTGTTTGCCAAACTGGAAAAATATCTGTGGCGTCGGGATTGGCTGCTGTACGGTTACAGGATGCGTTTTTTGCACCATACCCGAGAGGCTACCTGTATTCGTATCGCTTTGCGTTATCCCAGTCGGGATCAGCAGCATTTACAAGCTTTGTTGCAAACTCGTTTGGAACCCATGGAGTTACAGGCTCCGGTGATTGGCTTGTTGTTACAAACGCGGCAGTTTCTGGCACACGAATCCCACAGCGACTCATTGTTTACGACCAAGGCAGGAGGGATGGGGGGGCAAGGGGCGCAGCAAAGCAGTCTGGAGCAGTTGTTACAACAATTGCAGACTCGTCTGGGTGCTTCCGCCATTCAATATCTGCATGCTGTGGCGGAACACCGGCCCGAATACGCTGTACGGGTGTCTGCCGATGCGTTGTCCTCCTGTATGGCTGAACAACTGAATCGCCGGCCTTTGTGGTTATTGCCCACTCCCCGGTTATTGCGTTTTCGGGCAGGGAAGTTGTGGTACGAAGGTGAACTGTCCTTGTTGTCCGGTCCGGAGCGGATTGAGAGCGGTTGGTGGTCCGGTGCTGATGTGCGCAGGGATTATTATATTGCCGCCGATCAACAGCATCGGCGCTTGTGGGTCTATCGGGAACTGCGTGGCGACAAAGATTGGTATTTGCAGGGTTTGTTTGCGTGACTGGCTTGACTGATTTTGCTGACCCCATTCACTCGGCTCATTCAAGTCACTTGTCCTATGTTGAGCTTCATTGTATCAGCAATTTCACTTTTTTAAGGGGGGCGTCCCATCCCGAGGAGTTAGTGAGCCAAGCGTTGCAATTGCACTATCATGCCTTGGCGCTGACGGACGAATGTTCGCTGGCCGGTGTGGTGCGGGCTCATGTGCTGGCCCGGCAGCATCAGTTTAAACTGATTATTGGCAGTGAATTTGTGCTGGAAAATGGAGTTCGCTTGGTGCTACTGGCCACGGACCGGCTCAGTTATGGACGTTTATCCCGTTTGATTACCGTGGCCCGGCGCAATGCCGCCAAAGGTGAATACCGCATAAACCAGGCGCTGTTTGAACAACACTGTCCCGTGGGCTGCCTGGCTTTATGGTTGCCCGATATCGCAGCCACTGACTTCGCCGCACAGGGCCTGCGGTGGCTACAGGGTTTGTTTCCGGGAAAAACCTGGATAGCGGTGGAGTTGTTGTTGGGGGGCCGAGATCGGCAACTGCTGCAACAGTTACAGCAGTTGGGGCAAGAACTTCATATTCCTTTGTGTGCTGCGGGTGATGTGCATATGCATCATCGTAGCCGTAGGGCCTTGCAGAATGTATTAACCGCCATACGCTTGGGAAAACCCGTGTCGGAGCTGGGTTATGAACTACAGGCCAATGGTGAACGGCATATGCGCAGTTTAAAGCGGATAGCGCAGTTGTATCCACTGGAGTTGATCCGGCAGACTGGGATCATTGCCCAACAGTGCCATTTTTCCCTGGATGAATTGCGTTATGACTATCCCAGTGAACTGGTTCCGCCCGGATATACGGCCAATGGCTGGTTGCGACAGCTAACCGAACAAGGGATGCAACGTCGTTGGCCGCAAGGGCCCAGCAAAAAAGTGTTGGGTTTGATTCAACACGAACTGGATTTGGTTCAGGAATTAAAATACGAGCATTACTTTTTAACCGTACATGACATTGTGCTGTTTGCCCGTTCTAAAAATATTTTATGTCAGGGCCGGGGGTCGGCGGCCAACTCTGCTATTTGTTACTGCCTGGGGATTACCGAAGTGGATCCGGGGCGCATGGATTTATTGTTTGAGCGGTTTATTTCCCGCGAGCGTAACGAACCGCCTGATATTGACGTGGACTTTGAGCATGAGCGGCGTGAGGAGGTGATTCAGTATATTTACCATAAGTATGGTAGAGAACGTGCCGCGCTGGCCGCTACCGTCATTACCTATCAGCCTCGCAGTGCGGTGCGCGACGTGGGTAAGGCTCTGGGTATGAGCCTGGATCAGGTGGATCGTTTGGCCAAATCCATCTATTGGTGGAACAACAAAGAGTATGCCGAAGAAGAACTGCAAGCCAATGGCTTTTCGCCGCAAAGCCCGGTGATTCGCCGATTGATTTTTTTGACCCGAGAGATATTGGGTTTTCCCCGGCACTTGTCCCAACATGTGGGCGGGTTTGTGATCAGTGAAAGCCTGCTGTCTACATTAGTGCCGGTGGAAAATGCCTCCATGCCCGGGCGTACCGTGATTCAGTGGGAAAAAGACGATCTGGAAGCGCTGGGCTTATTAAAGGTGGATGTTTTGGCCTTGGGTATGCTCAGCGCCATACGCAAGGCGTTGGCTTATATCAGTGAATGCGATGATCGTACCATAACGCTGGCGGATATCCCGGCTGAAGATCCGCGAGTTTATAAAATGATACAGCAGGCCGACACCATTGGTGTGTTTCAGATCGAATCCAGAGCTCAAATGAGTATGTTGCCGCGGCTGAAACCCCGTAACTATTATGATTTGGTTATCCAGATTGCGATTATTCGTCCGGGCCCTATTCAAGGGAATATGGTGCATCCGTATTTGGCGCGGCGCAATGGCACTGAAGCGGTGACTTATCCCAATGCGGAAGTGGAGCACGTACTGCAACGCACTTTGGGTGTGCCCATTTTTCAGGAGCAAGTGATGCGTTTGTCTATGGTGGCCGCCGGTTTTAGTGCCGGTGAGGCGGATCAGTTGCGCCGTAGCATGGCGGCTTGGAAACGTAAAGGCGGCCTGGAGCAGTTTGAAGCAAAACTGTTGCAGGGCATGCAGCAACGGGGCTATAGCGAAGCCTTTGCCCGGCAGATATTCCAGCAAATAAAGGGCTTTGGTGAATACGGTTTTCCCGAATCCCATTCCGCCAGTTTTGCCTTGTTGGCTTATGCGTCCTCCTGGATTAAATATCATTATCCCGCTGCGTTTACTTGTGCATTGCTCAACAGCCAGCCGATGGGATTTTATGGCGTGTCGCAATTGGTGAACGATGCCCGACGTCATGGTGTCACCGTACTTCCGGTGGATGTGAATCACAGCCGTTACGATTGTCATTTGGAAAAAAAATCATCCGGCTTTGCCTTACGGCTGGGATTGCGTATGGTGAAAGGCTTGAGTCATAGGGCTGCGCATGCCGTATTGCAAGCGCGTAGTGTACCTTTTAACAGCGTTCAGGAGTTGATGTCTCGGGCGGCGATTGCGCGTAAGGATTTGGAGTGTTTGGCCGCAGGAGGCGGACTCAATGCGCTGGCCTCTGATCGGCATCGAGCTTATTGGGCGGTCAGCGATGTGAGCGTAGTGAATGCGGCCGCAACAAACCCAATTGGGACGACTGCTGCCTTGTTTCCCACCGGGGAAACCGAACCCGAGTTCTTGTTACCCAAGCCGACCGAAGGTGAGAATATTATTGCCGATTACGCCTGTTTAGGCTTGAGTTTGGAGCGTCATCCTTTGAGTTTATTGCGTTCTCGTTTTGAGCAACGCAAAGTGTTATGTGCTGCCGCTTTGTGGGCTTGTGCTAACGGAGCATTTGTTGCCACAGCAGGGTTGGTGATATCCAGACAACGACCCGGATCAGCCGCCAATGTGATGTTTGTGACTCTGGAAGATGAAACGGGCTATGTCAATGTGGTGGTGTGGCCCCGTTTGGCCGAACGTTGCAAAAAAGCGGTATTACGTTCCCGTTTATTATGGGTACAGGGGGTGGTGCAAATAGAGGATGGGGTATTACATCTGATTGCGCGGGATCTGCGGGATTTAAGTAGCTGGCTGGGCCGTTTGGACAATAAATCCCGGGATTTTCACTAATGCAATTCCAAAAACTGTATTATTTTCAAGGATGTTTTCATTAAAATGGATAAAATGTTAAGCTTTGGTTTACGATTGAATGTTTTGCGTTCAATTTCTTTTCATTTTACCCAACCTGGGAAATGCTTATGGATAAAAACAAAGTCACCATCAGCCCCAGTCAGGCTAAGTTGGTATTAAAATCACTGCGGGAAGTGGAAGATCGCTTGCACGTGGTGTGTCGCATTTGTGATGACAGTCAGGAAATCAAAGATGCCGAAAAACAACTGGCGGAGCTATCCAAGTTAATTGAGTCAATCGATACGCAAACCAAGTCTCCCAAACCCCCTGTTAAAAAACGCAGCAAACGCAAATCCGTGACCAATTGAATCCCAAAGTGTGAATTTTTAACAGTATTTGGATCGTCCCTTTGCTACATTTAAATAAGGATCCCATGATTAATTTTCGGGTGAAGTGCGAATAACTGTAACAATATTGAAATACGTTGAGTGGCTCAACCGTGTAAAATCAATAGGGTAGCCTGTTAATGTTAACGGGTTACTTTATGAAAGCGATGTGGCGCGAAATTCGCACTGCATTATTTATCTGTTTGTGTATTTGAATTGCAGTAATGTTTGATCGATACGAAATACTTCCAATTCCAGGATTTAGTGATCCTTTTAGTTCCATTACCCATTTAGTGGCCGCTGCTGTATTTTTTGCATTGGGCGTGGTGCTGGTGCTGCGTGGAAAGGGTAGCGTCAATCGCCAGATAATGTTGGGTTTGTTTGTATTTTCTGTTGTGTTTCTGTTGTCCATGAGCGGGGTTTACCATCTCCTGGCACCGGGTGGAACAGCCCGTGATATTTTGCAGCGCATGGATCATGCCGGTATCTTTTTTCTAATCGCCGGTAGTTTTACTCCCGTGCATGGGGTGTTGTTTCGCGGCTGGCGGCGTTGGGGTATTTTATCGCTGGTATGGGCTATTGCTATATGCGGGATTGTTTTCAAATCCATATATTTTCATGAGATGAGCGAGTGGCTGGGCCTGAGTATTTATTTGCTCATGGGCTGGATTGGCGCACTCACGGGTTTGTTGCTTTACCGGCGTTACGGTTTTCAATTCATCAAATTATTGATCTACGGTGCTTTGGCCTACACATTGGGTGCCGTACTCGAATTTCTGCGCTATCCTATCATTGTGCCGGGCGTGGTCGGACCGCATGAGTTATTTCATGTAGCGGTATTATTCGGTATCGGTTACCACTGGGCATTTATCAACAAATTCTCCGATGGCATAACGCCACCATCAAAATTGTCGCACGCATAGCCCCGCTGTAGATTCACCATCGCTGTGTTCGTGCAGTCTGTCGCCTATATTGATGGACCGCTTTTTTCCCATGTGTAGCATTAGTAAAATTAGCAAAGACCGGCTTCGATTTTTTCCTTTCGTCCAAGTGTGCTTTTTTATGGAGGGCTTAGGTGATTCCCGCAGTGTTCGATTGAGATATTCTGAGTCAGAAAACAAGATGATTGAGTTGGCATACGATAAGAATCAAAATAAGTTTATCCGCACAAACTCTGATGTAATGTGAAGAGAATAGTGTCCTTTTATTGCGGCCACAACACACCAAGTGCAACTGTAGCTTGGGTTAATGCGTGAGCTGCTCGTGTATGTGATGTTTATGTATGTGTAGGGTGGAATAGTTTACGTATTCCACCGAGCAGACTTAATGCCTGCTCATAACAAGCGAAAACCACTTCCTTGGATTCAATTTTCCGCTTTGTCCCACGGGCATGTGTCAAGCTCACTTCGGCCATAACACCACCATAGAGATGATTGCCCACAGCACCACCGTGGAGCTTAAGAGCCAATCCTGAAAGAAGGCGTCGGCGGGTGATTCACCGGCGTTGTGGGTTTCCACCACGTACCAATAGCGGAACAAGCCAAACAGTACCAGCGGTATGGTCAGCACCAATTTTGAGTTTTCTGTTACAACATACAAACTGTAAAATACCAATGCGCCTGTGGCGGACATTTCGGCGTAACGCTGCACCAGCGTTTCCGAATACAGTTTCAATACCGGTCGTTGCAAATTTCCGGAACACAGTTCCTGTTTGCGCTTGATGGCGGCCAGATATAAGGCCAGAGTAAAGCCGGTAATGAACATCCAATCGGATAATGGCACCTCAATGGCGACGGCTCCGGCGTACATGCGTAACACAAAACCCGAGGCAATGGTAAATAAATCCACGATAGGGAAGTTTTTGAGGCTGTAGGTGTAAGCAATGGTGAGGAGTAAATAGGCCAGCAACACCAAGCCCAACTTTGCATTGACGATAAAAGCGGTGGTAAAAACAGTAAGCGTCAAAATGATGGCAACGAGTATCGCCTGTTTCACGGTGACGCGTCCCGATGCCAGGGCCCGGGTTTTGGATTTTTTCGGGTGAGTTCTATCCTGTTCCAGATCGTGAATGTCGTTAACGATGTAGGCAATAGAGGCGCAGAGGCAAAACAACAATACCGCCAAGCCCAGGTCAATTACCGCATCATTCTCGAGAAAGCGACCGGAGAAAATAATCGGGGGTACAACAAATATATTTTTAATCCATTGTTTGGGGCGCAGCAGTTGCCAATAAGCACTCATGTTTCAGTCTCACTTATTCGAAGCGGAGTCCAACTGGATGAGGTAGTTCGCCACTTTGTTTTTGTCATAGATGGGTAGGTCCGTATTGCTTTGTGCTTTGATGAGAACAATGGAAAGACGGTCAACATATACTACTTGCCAATTATTATCGATAAGCAGGCGTTTGACCAGACGGGGAACGCGTCCCAGTACGGGCTGTTGCAGATAAAACAGTACCGTATTGACCTGGTATTTGTTAAATACGTCGGCGTAGTCGCCATTCCAGGCGCGGCCGTATTCTTTATACACCGAATAATCCAGATTACGCTGATCGATGAAGATTTTGTATTGGGGGGATAAAGCCCAAGAGGCGTAACCGCCGTATTCAAACGCGTTAAAAAGGTTTTCCGCGGGTCGATTCTTCTGAATGAATTCCACGGCTTTTTGGGGAATGTAAGCTGTTTCCAATGGTCCTTTCCAAACAGCGCTACGCAGTATGGCAAAGCTCCCCAGGACAAATAAGGAAACCAACAGCAAGGAGACAAAAACCTTGCGGTGTTTTTGCACCAGCTCATGGCTGGTTTGGGCGTAGTATTTGGCGCCGATAGCCAGCAATAAAAAGCAGAGAAAATGGCTGAATCGAAATGTGGCAAAACCTTCATAGGCGAATCCTGCGGCAAGAACCAGATGGACGGCTTGGGGGCGTGATGTGCCGCGTATGAAGGCTTGCCAGAAGAAATATGCGGTCAACAGCGTGATGGCGACGCAACCGAAAAATATGTGCCACGCCTGATACAGCTTGGAATATTTCCACAAAGGAAAAAACTCATCGATAACCTGCATGAAAGGGCCTTTGAGTTCCACAAAATTGGCTAAAAAAGCATTGGCCCCGTTGGGATTAAGTAGTGTAATGAGTATGCCGGTACTGCATACGATAATCAGCAATTTCAATTGCTGTGGTGTCAGAGAGTTCTTCCCTCGGATGGAATGAATGATCGCGAAGAAAAGATAGGTAAATAAAATCACCCAGCCGATAATAAAACCCCGGTGCAGATTGGCCCAGGCCAGCATCACGATAGGGATTAGAACAGCATACTGATGCGGTCGTTGTCCCGCTTTTAATGCATCGATGAACCTTTCCAGTAGATAGAATACCCATACGGCTCCAATAAAAGAAAAAATATGCGGCCGTAGCTCATCCAGGCGAAAAATAATAAAGGGCAGGGGACACAACAATAGAATAGCAAATACCGGGTCCACGTCACGGTAGCGCAAGTATTTGAGCAATAGTATGTATGGGACCAACAATAGTAAGGTTTTATAAAACAACAAGCCCCATATGCCCAAAAGCGAATGGACGAAATAGAACGAAACCTGGCCCAAATAGTACGCTTTAAGTATGACGACTCGACGAATGTCATCATCGCGTGCATAAGAGTAGGTAAAGGGGTCGGTTGAAGGTAGGGATAGTGTGTCCCAAATCCAGCGGCCGTTGTTCATATGCCACCAGAAATCACTGAGCCCCAAGGGGTAGCTGTGAAATAAAAATACCAGGCATAGAAACAGTAAAGACAGCAGTTTCCATTGCCCGGCCGGCGATGGGGTGGGTGTGAGAGTAGAGGGAATTAGTTTTGACCGATTCATATGAGGAGTGGATTATAATTCAAGCGCTTAAAGCTGAATAGAGATAGCGAAGAATTTACCGGGTACGACTTAGGTGCTTTAGCGGATCAGGGATTGTGCTACACTTTTGGCGATTAATTTTTGCGATTAATAACATACGAGCGAATTAAAGGTGCAGCATGGGTTATCGACATTTTTTTCTTATTTTTTGTTCTTTCAGTTTATTGAGTGCGTGCGGTTCCAGCCATAAACAGTACAATAAGCGTACAGCAGGAAAGTTTCCTATTTACGGAAATTGGTGCGGCCCGGATCATCCTGTTGATACCAGTAAGGCACCTACGCCAATTGATCATTTAGATGCATCCTGCCAGGTTCATGATCTGTGTTACGAGGAAAAAGGGTATTTTGATTGTGGTTGTGACGCGCAGTTAACCGCTTCCATACGTCTGGGCTTGGAGCAGGGGGTCTACAAAGGCAGTGAGCGGCATATGGCCCGCACGGTACACAACTATTTTAAGGCGTCACCATGCAATGGCGATACCAAGGATAAAGTAGCACCCACGAGGGTGTTGCAAAAAGCCTATAAGTCCGGTGAGGAAGCAGCCATAAATATATGGAATAAGTTTGCTGATGAAGATGAAACAACGAAATAAGTGACGAGAACGGTAACCCGGTGAGCACAATCATAAATAAACTGGCACGTTTAAGTCGAGCCAGGAAAGCCTGGCTGGTCGTGATTGCGGTTTCCGTAATTGCCTTTATTCGTGTTAGTGGCCGGGAAAATTTATTAGACAACGAGGGTACGGCGGGTAGCGGGGGTAAAACTACTGAGTTATCTCAGCGGCAAGCGCCGCAAGTACATTCCGCTGTTGAAGCAGGAATCCCGTCGCTGTTTGATACCGCACCCGACCGTCAGTCTGCTGTATCGCCTACTCTAGTACAGGATAACAGAAGCCTGGCAGCAAAACCTGCGCCGTTGTCAGGTGCAGATGAGTCGACACAGCTCATTCGCGATTTTATGAGTGCTTGGAGCGGTAAACAGCTTGAGGAGATGGAACGGGTTTGGCAACAGATTACCCAATGCCATGATTGTTTGCTGGCGATTCGTGACTTGATGATGAACCAAGGTGTGCCCAAAGGGATGTTGCTGGAATTGAGTTACCGCATCATTGAGCTTGGAGACCCTATGATGTTGCCGGTGTTTGATACATTAATCAGCGGCGCAGTGGAAAAAAATGTCGCGGCTGTTGTGGTGTTGCAATTGGTGAAAAATGGCTCTGATGCGCACATACGTCAGTTAATGCGTTCGTTGCAAAATCTGGCCGTCTCCGGTGCTGCCCCATTGGCTTCGCAGTTGAATTGGACCTTGACTAAGTTGAAAAACCCAAAGGGAATCGCGCCCATTATGGATGCCTTAGTGCAAACAGGTGCAGCAACGGAATTCAATGAGCAATTGCATACTGTATTAAAAAACATGGTGGCGGGTATGGGGTACGACGAGGAGATGGCATTGGAAATCGTGGATTATTATGGACGCAGTGATCCACAGGCAAAGGATCGCTTAAAGGACATTGTATATCAAAACCCCGCGGTATTGGCCGGCTTGGCTAGCCGAGCCTATAGCGATGGTTTTCATTCAGAGTTTCAGCAGTATGCTAAAGCCATCGCGCAAGTCAACAACGTGAGTGCTGTTGATGGCTTGATGAAATTGCAGAAACAGGTGGCATATTCGCCGGAATATTTTGTTGAACTGATGCACGGTTTGATTGAAAACAAATCCAACAGCGAAAATCTGCGTCGTCTGGAAGATTATTTACGCAACACGGATAGCGATCTTAACACCAAAATTATTGCTGCAGAGGGATTGTTGGCAGTACAGCAAAACCGAGAAGCCGGATATATACTGGAAAAAGTGATTAATAGCTCGAGCTATGATGACACTGAAATCGTCACATACATCCACAGCCGCTTAAACTGAAGTCTTATCGGTCTACCCTTAGGTACTGTAGTGCGCAGCCTATGCGTAGTCCCCCTTGTATTTGCGATTTTACTGACGTTTAAATAGAGATTTGGGATATTGATCTCTACGTTAAAATCAAATATAGATAAGCAATGAGAGACGGGACACTACAGCCAGTGCTGCTGAGCTTCCAAAATCACACCAAATTACGAGTTTAATCTGTGGTTTTTAGGAATCGGCTTACGTAGTTTAGGAATATTACTGAGTCTGTGTCAGTGCTTATATGAGGCGATTTTAAGATAAATATCTATTAATCGCTTCAATGACAAATAAAAAATAACAATGTTCATTGCAGATACTTAAGTGTATTCTATGTAATGTAAGTAAGTAGGGGGTATCGGTTTAATCTTGGAATCGATGCGCAAGATTTTTTCTGTTTGTGTGTGAGGACAAGGAGAAAAAGATGAAGTTTGTTTTTGTTTGGGTGGCACTACTAACGGCACTATTGCTGAATACGTCTGTTCTTGCCGATGAAGGATTTCCGGGGCGCGTTAAGTATCCCAAAATCCCGGTGATGGAATTGAATGAACTTTACCAGGCCAAAAAGAAAGTTGTTATTGTCGATACACGTTCTCAGTACGAATACGAGACACTGCGTATCAAGGGAGCAATCAATATTCCCATCGCTTCAACTTCCTTTGAAGACCAAGTTTTACGGTTGCGTGAGAAAACCGATAGACCCATCGTTTTCTATTGTAATGGTCATCGCTGCATGAAATCTTATTTGTCAGTGAAAAAAGCCCAAGAGGCCAAGGTGAGCAACGTTTTTGCGTTTGATGCGGGTATTTTCGACTGGACCAATGCCTATCCTGCCGAGTCAGAGTTATTGGGACAATCGCCCGTTCGCAAAGACATGCTGATCGCCGGCAAGCGATTTAAAGCTCGTTTGTTGGATCCTGACGCTTTTAGTGAATCCATTATGCGGCGCAAACACAAATCGATGGTGCTGGATGTCAGGGATAAATTTCAACGTGCAGGCGTGGGGTTTTATCCAGGTATGGAGCGGTGGGCCAGCTTGGATGATCGTAAGAAAATAAACAATTTTATCCAAAAAGCGAAAATGGAGAACAAGACCCTGTATATCTATGACGAAGTAGGAAAGCAAGTGCGGTGGCTTCAATATGCCTTGGAACGAGCCGGCGTTAAGGACTACTATTTCATGGAAAAAGGCGCCCGCGCTTATTATGATATGTTGGCCAAGCTAACCTGGAAATAATCTCTCCTTGAAAAGTATTACATTGGGCCTGTTGGACGATCTGAGCCGACAGGCCCGTTCCTCAAAACGCTTAAGAATTAATCACAACCTGCACGATCATCTGGGTGACAAGATTCAGCGCCTGTTGAATGCCATGGAGCCCGGTACCTACGTCCAACCTCATCGGCATAAGGCCGATCGCTGGGAATATTTTCAGCTTATCCGTGGTGAGGCCCTAATAGTATTATTTGATGTCAACGGCAGAGTTGTGGAAAAAATACATCTTAGCCCTGCCAATATTCTGGCCATCGAGATTCCGGGCGGTTGTTTTCACACCATTAGCTCTCTGGCTCCACAAACTGTTTTGTGGGAACTAAAACCCGGTCCGTACCATGCGGATTCAGACAAGGAGTTTGCCCGTTGGGCTCCGTCAGAGAACCAAGAGTCAGTCGGCCAATTTCTTGCATGGTTTGAAAGTAGTCGCAAAGGAGATTTGCCCCCGTCCTAAACGGATTTCCCCCACAAAGGAGGTGGGTGGTTATATCCCCCTTTGTCAAATATTTTGTACTTTCTATCAAATACATAGCCGCTAATTATTTTTCGATCCAGGGCAAAAGTTATTTCAAAATCAGCCGAAATTACGTATAGGCGGTTTCTCTTCAACTTTCGGAGTTTTCCCAGGTAACACCATGAAAATAATGCTTGAAATTAAAGAGCTTAAAAAGGGTATGTACGTATCCGAATTGGACCGTCCATGGTTAGATTCACCGTTTTTGTTCCAAGGCTTCCGTATTACCAATATGCAAGAGCTGGAACAGTTGGGAAATACTTGCAAATACGTCTATGTGGATCCCGAAAAGAGTGTGGTACCCATACGCTCTAAAGGGGTTACCGTGAGGCCTGCATCCCCAGCTTCGGATAAACCGCGGCCAAAAGTAAAACCGGTGGTTGTGACACCATATAAAGCCGATTTTGAATCGGAATTTCCTAAGGCCAAACAGATTTATTTGCAGACTCTGGATCGGGTCAATGATTTCTTTCAGGACGTACGCGTCGGTAAGGCGCTGAATGTAAAGAATATTAAAAAAACTGTTGTTTCAGTCGCCGACAGCGTTATCCGAAACCCGGATGCCCTCATGTTGCTCAGTGTGCTACGGAACCGAGATAACGAGTCGGTGGCTCATTCTGTTAATGTGTGCACCTTGAGTTTGATTTTTGGACGGTATCTGGGATTGGATAAGAAACAATTGCATGAACTGGGAACCGGTGCGCTATTGCATGATATTGGTGAGTCCAAGGTTCCCCGTGAAATATTGTTGAATCACAGCAATCAAACGGCGGAAGAACGAAAGTTGATGGAGGATCACACCCTGCACGGTGTGGTTTTACTGCAAAGAATTAAAGGATTACCGCCGAGCACAATAGAAATTGCTCGGGATCATCACGAACGCGTCAATGGCTCAGGCTATCCGCAAAATTTGCAGGGTAGTCAGTTGGGTTTGTTCACCAAAATGGTGGCCATTGTGGATGTTTATGACAGTGTCACTTCCGGATTGTATGGTAAACCGTCCATTACCAGCGAAGAAGCCTTAAAGAACATGTACGTGTGGCGTGAAGAGCTGTTTGATGGAAATTTGATTGAGAATTTTATTCAGTGCCTGGGAATTTACCCCATTGGCAGTGTGGTGGAGCTGGATCGTGGTGATATTGGCATTGTGATTTCCGCTGATCCTGCCAAACGCCTGTTTCCCCGTCTTATGCTGGTAAGGGACAAGGAAAGAGAGCCTTACGAGCCGCCTACGGTCATTAATCTGGACCATTTCCGCGACAAGGATACCTCCTACGAAATTCGTCGTGTTGTGAAACCCGATGTTTTTGGAATTGACGTGCGCAACTACATATTGCAGGAATTAAGTTTACAGGCTTGATTACTCGTGCCAGCGCTCGAACATAACAGCACACCAACATAGCAGAACATAGCCGCACACCAACACACCTCAAGCTAATCGAAGTGATTAGCTCAACCAAAGCACACAGATAAGCGAACGAAAGTTTGGAAGTGTGTTTGAAGTGTGTTTAAAGTGTGTTTAGATATTTGTTAAGAAGCTATAGTCTAGAGGCAAACGCTAACCGGCATATTTTGGGCCGGTTGAAAATGGCACGATGTTATCATCATCATCGTCATCATACTCTTCTTCTTCATTATCCCGGTTGACCGCTCCGTAGACATGTACGGCAGTGGATTTACCTCTGATGTGTTGTGACCCGAGGTCCACGAAACGATCTTGAGAGTCCCTGTTTAATTCTTGATACACTTCCTTAGAAGTAATTAGTTGATAGCCCAGGCGTTTGCTGAGGCCGTCCAGTCGGCTGGCGGTGTTTACGGCATCACCGATAAAGGTATATTCATAACGATCCGCTGATCCGATGGTGCCGGCTGCTGCTAAACCTTTGTGTACGCCGATACCGATATGGAAGGTACTGCCATCGCGCATTTTGATGGAATCGGAGTGCATCAGTATATCCCAGGCGGTATCAATGGCGGCCTGAATGTATTCCTCGTTGTTATCAATGCCGAAGACCGCCAAGATGGCATCGCCCATGAATTTGTTTATGATACCGCCGTGTTCGGTGACAATATCGGAAATCTTGGTGAAATAGGCATTGAGGAAGAAAATAACTTCTTCCGGTGGTGTGTTTTCCGCATAACTGGTAAATTTACGTAAATCGCAGAATAATATTGCAATTTCATATTCTTGTCCCTGTTTCAGGTCCTTCTCGTCACCGGTCAGCAGCTTATGCATAATGTCGGGGCTGACGATTTTTTCCAGGGTTTGTTGCGCTTTTTGTTTTTCCCGCAATTGATAAATCATGGAGTTGGTTTGATGAGCGATGACACCAAACTCATCCCGGCTCAATACCGGCACCAAGGACTCCAGATTTCCTTCTTCCACGTTACGAAGTACGGCCAATTGGGTGTCAAAGAAGTGTTGTAGATTGATGGAGAAAGAATAAATCAAACGTACTGTCAAACTGACAATGAAGCCGATAATGAACAGAGTATCAACGATGAACGCTTGTTTTAGATCATTCATCGTCAGATCCAGCAAAGAACCTTCCAGATTAATATAGCTGTACGCTGTCATGGCAATTGCAATGATGACAACCAGTACGGTAACACTCAGAAACAGATTTAAACGATGAGCTACTGCTGATGACGCAGCGTTTAATTCATAGCCAAATCGCTTGGACTTGACGCATAAACGTTCGCGATTGAGGGCATTGTCTATACTGGCAAAATATCCCAGAATGGCTGCCCAGACAAAGAACTTTAGCGCAACCAGTTGAGGAACTTGATAGTAAAAATATTCAATGCCTGCGATGCTGGTGGCGATGACGGTATACAGAGATAGATCAACAATGAGCTGCCGACGGGGTTGGTCCAAGGCATCTGTGTTGGTGATGCACCATTTTTCGAGCTTTATGTATAATAACGCGGCAAAAAAGAAAGGCGCAGCGAAGCACAGGATCAAGCCTGAGTCCGGGGGAACCTCAAATTGTGTGTGGTTTCTAAACGCGAACACGCTAAGTATCACGATACTTAGCAGGTAATACGCGTAAACCTGGTATCTACTGGATTGCGTCATCGCTATATTTATCGTCCAAAACTTAAATTCAAATAGGGCTGGATTTGTGCTCAAATAGCACCTGAGATAGGATGTGCCATTCGGTAAAAACGGAATATTCGAAATAACAATAGCTTAGAGAGTATTTTTTAAATCATAAACAGTTATTACCGTTGTAAATTTTATGAATCAATTTGCGGTTAAATAACCATAAAAATAAAAGAGTAATTCGGTTTTGTTAATGTCTTTATCGGCTCGTAAGCAAAATATTTTCCGATCGGGAATTCTTCGATCCTACTTCAATGTACGGGTGGTCGGTTTTGCTTTGTTGGTGTTATCGTTGTTAGTGGTTTTTGTGGTCTACTATGCCAAATTATCTCTTAAAAACAACAAGTTAGCAAAAGAGCCGTGGGAATACACATTTCTTATTAACGACATCATGCGGCAGTTGCCAACTTTAAATCCGGTAGAAAATTCCAAGCAATATTTTTACCGTTTGGTTTACAGTCAAACACTGGCGCAGAATGTTATGAGCTATCATTCCCGAGCAACAGCAACGGAAATAATTAGTTATTATCAGTTATATTTTAATGCCTCCAATTATTTGTCTCGTTACGCACCCGGCGCAGAACATGCGGTATCCTTTCGGGGTTTGGGCAACGGGTTTGATGTTTACGTGAAAGAATACGAAACGTATCGCCATGTGTTTATTGAATACTTTCCCTGATTTGGACCTTAGGATTTCAATTTTCCAAACGCCGCAGCCATAGCGGTTTGCGGTGCTGCGGATGGTTTCGACTTGGCTGGTCTCGACTTCGATGTCTTTTGGGCGGGTTTGGATGCCATATCGTCTGCGGTTGCTGAGGAATTCATGCTCAGTGAAATGCGTTTGCGTTGCACGTCCACGTCTAATACTTGCACCTTTACAATATCCCCGGCGCTGACCACCTCATGAGGGTCGGATACAAATTTATCCGACAGGGCGGAAATATGGACTAATCCGTCCTGATGTACACCAATATCCACAAAGGCTCCAAAATTGGTCACATTGGTCACTACACCTTCCAGGCGCATGCCTGCACGTAAATCGGTAATTTCTTCCACGCCTTCCTTGAAAGTGGCGGTTTTGAATTCGGGGCGAGGATCCCGTCCCGGTTTCTCCAGCTCACTCAAAATATCCTGGACCGTGGGGGCGCCAAAGCGGTCTGTAACAAAGGCCTCCACTTTCAAGCCTCGTAACAGTTTTTTGTCGCCGATGAGCTGATGAATTTCCCGCCCCGTGTGGCCAAGAATGTTATTAACCACTTCGTAGGACTCCGGATGTACGGCTGAGGCATCCAGTGGGTTGTCGCCGTTGACAATTCGCAGAAAGCCGGCGGCCTGCTCATAGACTTTTGGACCTAACCGGGGCACCTCCAGCAGTGCTTTTCGATTGGCAAAGCGCCCGTTTTTGTCACGATACTGAACTATGTTTTTGGCTAAAGTGGAATTTAAGCCTGCCACACGGGTTAACAGGGGAGCTGAAGCTGTGTTTAATTCCACACCTACGGTGTTAACGCAGTCTTCTACTACGTTGTCCAGGCTGTGCCCCAGTTTTACTTGATTCACATCGTGTTGGTATTGTCCCACGCCGATGGATTTGGGATCGATTTTAACCAGTTCTGCCAAAGGATCCTGTAAGCGGCGTGCAATGGAGATGGCGCCCCGAAGTGACACGTCAATGTCAGGAAACTCCTCTGATGCCAAAGGTGAAGCGGAATAAACCGATGCCCCGGCTTCGGAAACCACCAGTTTTTGTAAGGGGACGGATTTGCATAATTGGATTAAGTCAGCCGCCAGCTTGTCCGTCTCACGGGACGCGGTGCCATTGCCGATAGCAATGAGTCTGACAGTGTGTTTCTCGACAAAGTGGGCCAATATGGCCAGGGATTCTTTCCACTGATGTCTGGGGGCGTGAGGATAAATGGTTGCCGTATCCAACAATTTTCCCGTCATATCCACAACGGCCACTTTTACGCCGGTGCGAATCCCGGGATCCAGTCCAATCACTGTTTGATGGCCTGCGGGGGCCGCCAACAAAAGGTCTTTTAGGTTGAGAGCAAAGACATCAATGGCCTTTTTCTCGGAATTGTCTCGCAGGGTTTTTTTCAATTCCAATTCCATATGGGTGGACAATTTAATTTTCCAGGCCCAACGAACGCTGTCGCACAACCACTGATCAGCGGCTCGGTTTTGCTGTTGAATCTGAAACCGCCTCGCAATCATGGATTCGGGGATAGTGAAGCTTTTGGGGTCAACATTTTGATCGGGAGACTCAAATACCATGCTGAGCTGCAGCATGCCTTCTTTTTGGCCCCGGAACATGGCTAACATACGGTGTGAGGGAATGGATTTTACTGCCTCCAGGCTGTCAAAATAGTCGGAGTACTTAGCTGCTTCAGTTTCCTTGCCTTTTACCACTTTGGATTGCAGCAAAGCATTGTCCCAGCTGAATTGACGCAGTTCTCCCACTAATTGCGCATCTTCTGAAAAATGCTCCATTAAGATATGTCGCGCACCTTCCAGTGCCTGATCCGCCGATTCTATTTGTTTTTCCTCATTGAGGTATTCAGAGGCAACACGGTGAGGGTCTTGTTCAGGTTGTTGTAAGAGTAGGTGTGCCAGGGGTTCCAGTCCGGCTTCACGGGCGATTTGTGCCTTGGTGCGCCGTTTGGGCATATAGGGCCGGTACAAGTCTTCCAACTGGGTCTTACTGTCCACCGAGTTGATGGCGTGTTCCAGTTCTTTGGTCAACTTGCCTTGTTCGGAGATGCTTTTGAGAACGGTTTGACGTCTATCGTCCAATTCCCGTACATATCCCAGACGTTCCTGCAAATGTCGTAGTTGGATATCGGATAATCCACCGGTTGCCTCTTTACGATAGCGGGCAATGAACGGTACTGTGCAACCCTCGTCCAATAAGCCAATGGTGGTGACTACTGCGTTTAGTGGCAGTTCCAGTTCCTGAGCTAAGCGTTGTTGCAATGTATTCATAGTAAAAGAAAGTTACCGTGTGATAAAACTACATTATTATTAGTGAGTTCCCTGGGCAATATAATATATCTAAGGAAATATTTACGAAACCTCGGGAAATACTATAAAGATTGTGTATTATGGATAATATTTATACATTTTCGCCGTACAGCTTGTTTAAACTGTGCAATGTTTTGACTTTACGGTGAAATGGTATAATGATTCTAATTTTTTGCTGCCACTCTTTAGTGGTTCCGAACAAGGATACGATCGGGACTGGAAACTTACAACGATAAAATAAATAAATAAAGAGACATGACCACATCCGTATTGATCAAACTGGAGAATCTGAGCAAATATTATACAGAAGGTGAAACTCAACGTTTAGTGTTTGAAGAGCTGAACTTAGAGATTCATGCCGGTGAGTTTATTGTGCTGTTGGGGCGTAGTGGCTCCGGCAAGTCCACCTTGCTGAATATTATGAGTGGAATTGATGCACCCAGTTCCGGTAGGGTTGTGATCGATAACAAGGATCTGACTGCGCTGAATGAACACGACCGCACGGTTTTTCGGCGCAATAACATTGGTTTTATCTTTCAGCTTTATAACCTCATTCCCACCTTAACAGTCCAGGAAAATGTACTTTTACCTCTGGAGCTGACCGGACGATTAAAAAAAGCTCACCATCAACATGTTGCGAAACTGCTGGGCGCGGTGGGTTTGGCGGATCGAGCCAAAAGTTTTCCAGATAAACTTTCCGGTGGGGAACAACAACGTGTTGCTGTGTTGCGTGCTCTGATACACCAACCCTTGTTGTTGTTGGCTGACGAACCAACAGGAAACCTGGATACGGATACCAGTCGCAAAGTGATGAAATTGTTGACTACGCTGGTGCGCAAGGAACAAAAGACCCTGGTGTTGGTTACCCATAACCAGGAACTGGCACAATCGGCCGACCGAGTTTTCAGAATACGGGATGGTCGCCTGATACAGGTTAACATGGGTGGCTCTGCATGAACTTGTGGAAAGTGGCAATACGCCACTATACCCATCATCCCTGGCAAATATTGCTATCGGTGATAGGCATTGCTTTGGGCGTGGCAGTTGTTGTCGCTATCGATCTGGCCAATAGCAGTGCCAGCAAAGCCTTTGAGCTATCCAGCACAGCGGTAACCGGTGCCGCAACCCACCAGATTGTCGGTGGCCCCGATCATATTGACGAACAGTTGTACAGCACCTTGAGGGCTCAGGCCGGATTGGAATTGATCGCGCCCATTGTAGAAGGGTATGGCCAGTTCAGTACCGAACAACTTCCCGAAGGACCAACTCTGCATATTCTCGGAGTGGATATATTCGCCGATATGAATTTTCGTACGCATATAGGCAACACTTTCGGCAGTCTCGATGTGGTGGAGTTTCTCACCAATCCAAAAGCCGCTATTTTACTGGACACCACGGCGGCGCAATATGGACTGGCCTTGGGTGATGAATTCTATATGACTGTCCGCGGTATCAAATACTTGTTCGAAACCGTCGGTTTGGTGAGAACCGAGGACAGCATGAATCAACAAGCTTTACAGACCATTGTGATTGTTGATATTGCGACAGCCCAGGAAATTCTGGGGATGCAGGGGCGATTAAGCCAGATCGATGTGCAATTACCTGAGGGCGAAGCAGAATCCATCAAGCAAAGGATACTGTCTCATTTACCTGAAAACGCCTCACTGGTTTCCGCGAATGCCCGTACCCATGCTCTATCACAATTAAGTAATGCGTTTCAGACCAACCTCACCGCCTTGAGTCTTCTGGCATTATTTGTCGGTTTGTTTTTGATTTACAACACTATGATTTTTTCCGTGATCCAACGCCGTGAGATATTAGGTTACTTGCGAACCTTGGGGGTGACGCGTTCGGAAATTTTTAAATTGATCTATGTGGAAGCGGGAATCATCGGCTTGATCGCCACGGTGCTGGGCGTATTTATTGGAATTTTGTTGGGCAGCGGTTTGTTACACCTGGTTACCCGGACGATTAACGATTTGTACTTCGTGGTAACTGTTAATGAATTGAACATTTCCAATGGCTCAATTATTAAAGGTATGATTCTGGGGATGGCTGCTACCCTGGCCGCTGTGTTCATTCCGGCCTATGAGGCCACTAAATCCACCACTCGCAACGCGTTTTCCCGGTCGGCCATGGAGATTAGCTTTCTTCGCACCATGAAAGTGTCTTCCTGGGTAGGCTATGTATTGTTGCTGGTGGGCTTAAGCATATTGTATTTGCTCAGTGACAGTTTGCCGGCCAGTTTTGCGGCTTTGTTTATTATTGTTTTGGGCTTTGCTTTACTGGTGCCCATCATGACCCTGGCATTGTTGAAAATGCTGACGCCATTGATGCGAGCCTTGTTCGGGGAGCTAGGCAATATCTTCACCCGCGGTGTGTTAACGTCCTTCAGTCGTTCCGGCGTGGCCATAACCGCCTTGAGTATTGCGGTGGCCACCAGTATCGGCGTGACCGTGATGATCGATAGTTTTCGCAATTCGGTAGTGGTTTGGCTGGATGCTACCTTGCAGGCGGACATTTACGTAGCACCGGACGGTATTGCGTCTGATTTGAATAAAGGCGGCTTATCCATGGTGTGGGTAGACCGTTTCAAACAAATTGAGGAAATAAAAGATATCGGGGTTTCACGTCGAGTTCAAATTTATACTAAGGACGAACTTGTACAGATACTGGCAGTGAATATGCCGCGTCGCTCGTTTTCTAAGTTTCGCATAATCGAAGGCGATCAGGAAAATGCGATGAACGACTTTTTCGATAATGACGCAGTGTTGATTTCCGAGTCCTTTGCATTTCATCATAAGCTAACCGTGGCGGACCATTTGATGTTGCCTACGGATCAAGGTGAGCATCTATTTAAAATAGCCGGCGTTTATACCGATTACGGTTCTGAGCGGGGTGTCGTCGCAATGAACCGAAAGACGTATTTGCGCTATTGGAACGATAAGAGTATTTCTTCGTTGGCAGTGTATGTGAAGCGAGATGACAACATTGCAACGGTGATGAAAAAAATGCAGGAAATTGTAGATAAAGAGTTGGCAAACCCCTACAAATTAGTAAAGGAACAGCGTTTATTGATTCGTTCCAATGAGGTTCTGCGCGAAGGTTCCATTCGCATTTTTGATCGGACCTTTGCTGTGACTCAGGTATTGCGTTTGCTTGCTATTATCGTGGCGTTTGTGGGAATACTCAGCGCACTTATGGCCATTCACATAGAAAAAAGCAGAGAGATTGCCTTATTAAGAACCATCGGTCTCACTCCCCGCCAAGTCTGGTTTGTGATCAGTGGCGAGTCGGGGCTTATAGGCGGTCTGGCCGGCATCCTGGCGATTCCATTGGGCCTGGCACTGGCAGCTATTTTGATTGTGGTGATCAATCGCCGCTCCTTTGGTTGGAGTATGGATATAACTCTGGAACCCATGGTGTTGTTTCAATCCGTATTTTTAGCCGTGGTTGCTGCCTTGCTTGCCGGTGCGTTTCCGGCGGCTAGAATTTCCAGGGTTCAGCCTGCCGACGCTTTAAGGGAAGAGTAGCGCATGATCCGTCCTATACTAATAACTGTGTTGGTGGCGCTCTTGATTGTCGCCTGTGATAAAAAAACCGTGAGTCAGGATGGTGCCGGCGTACTACAGGTGGCCGATATACTAAATGCGGACTCCAGTGGGGGATTTGCCCGTGTCCACAGAACCAAGAAGTTTGAGTTTCCGGATGATCATCTGGCTCATCCCGAGTATAAACATGAATGGTGGTATTTCACCGGAAACCTCTCGTCTCAGGCAGGACATCGTTTTGGGTATCAACTGACTTTGTTTCGGTTCGGCCTGATTCCCGATAGCCAGGAAATTTACAGCAGTGACTATATGTCCAGCAGTGGCAGCAGTAAGTTTCATTCCTCAAACTGGCGGGCCAATCATTTCTATATGGCACATTTTGCCATAACGGATGTAAGTGCCAATAAATTTTCCAGCTATGAAAAATTTTCCCGTAAGGCACTGGGCTTGGCTGGTGCGCAAGCGCTGGGGAGTGCTAAGGATAGTAAGGGTATAAAATTGTGGTTGGATGATTGGCGAGTGGAGTCTCAAGGGGATGGTGTGTTTCCGCTAAAGGTCACTGCTTCCAAGAATGATCTTAAGATCGACTTGTTATTGAAGCCGGAAAAACCCGTAGTATTGCATGGCTTTAACGGATTGAGTCAAAAAGGAAAAAAACAAGGCAATGCCTCATTTTACTACTCCATAACCCGCCTGGACACTCAGGGAACCCTGGCCGCTAACGGGACCACTTACAAAGTATCCGGAAACAGCTGGTATGACCGGGAATGGTCTACGTCGGCGCTGGAAGCGGATCAACGGGGTTGGGACTGGTTCTCTCTGCAACTGAGTGACGGTCGGGATATAATGTTTTATAAACTGCGCCGTAAAGATGGTACTTCGGACGAGTTTAGCAGCGGAACCTTGGTGGGGTTGGGTGAACAATATCGCACTTTACCCGCTGAAGATGTGGTGGTGGAAGTAAAAGATTATTGGGTCAGCCCACACTCCGGTATTAAGTATCCGTCCGCATGGACCTTGACCATACCGAAAGATCAATTAGAACTTAGCATTGAGCCCCTGGTGGCAGATCAGGAACATAATTTGGTGTTCCGATACTGGGAAGGGGCAGTCAAGATCAGTGGCTATCAGTATAAGGGGAATTCCAATAAAAAACTCACCGGCTACGGTTATGTGGAGTTGGCAGGGTATCAAGCCCCAGTGCAATAATTCTTATAAGTCTTTTTTGCTACACTTACACTTACTGAAACTTTGTTTAACTCTGAAAAAAAGCTCTCATATCTCATCCAACGGGTTAATTCGGAGTTCTTAAATTTTGAAATTCGGTAAAAAATAAGGCATGAAAAAATTCATTGGTAATTCGGCAATGGTTGTTTGCATTGCGCTGTTGCTCAACGGTATGGCCCATGCGGTGGTGCCGCTGCGAATATTGAAATGGACGGTGCAAGCGGCAGATGACACGATCGCCTCCCATACCAAAGTGATTAATTCCGGACGTTTGCAAGGTAGTGCTTTAGTGAAGCGCTATTGGGAACGTGGACGCCACTACGTTTCGTTGAATCAGTATGCACTGGCTATTACGGACTTCGGCTCAGCCATCAAATTGGACCGTTCTTTTGCGCAGGCGTACATAGACCGGGCTTTGGCGTATGCCAAGCAGGAAAACTACAAACTGGCATTTAACGATTTACACATGGCGGGCAAAATAGAACCCAACAACAGCCATGTTTATGCCACACGCGGGGCGATGTATTTTTTGTTAGGGCGGTATCAACAGGCACAAAAGGATTTTTTATTGTATCTACAGATTAAACCCCGTGACATGTATCGCATGTTATGGTTGGTTTTAAGTGAGAAGTATCAAGATCCGTCCAGCAAAAGCGTGGTGGCTTCAATGGTGCAGGGGCTGGATTTGAATGCCTGGCCGGGCGCTTTGCTGCGTTTGTATTTGAATCAGGTTACGGCCGAGGATTTGGTAAAAGTGTTGGCCGGAGCCGAGATGAAACGCGGTCACAAGTGTGAAGCTTATTACTATCTAGGGCAGTATTATCTTTTGCAAAATGATCGGATCAACGCCAAACGCCTATTTCAGCAGGCAATAGCCACCGGTGCCACGGATTACACTGAGCACCAGTTTGCCATGGCCTATCTAGAAAAATTGGAGCGCATCAATCCTTGACACTAATCCGAGTCGATTGTTGACTGAAATACCGCTCAGTACAACAATCGCTCAGTACAACAATAGTACAACAACCGTCTGATTCAAATCGGATTTAGAAGTGTCCTTCCTGTTGCATTGCCACCAGGAAGATGATGAATAAGACAACCCAAAGTGTGACAGATAGCATAACTTTCTCCTATTCAATTAAATAGTCAATAGTTTTTATGTCGACCGTACCACTCCGTGTCTTTAGGTTTATTCCAGATTATCGGATAATGTCAGTGTAGCAGAAGATGGGGAGTGTGCAGCGATGCCGGGTAGAATGGAATTTAGCTTTGATTATCAAAGTGTTAAAGGGAAAACGCCAAAAAAGCAACAAGGCGGTTTTAACATAGTAATTTTAGGGGATTTCAGTGCTGACGGAGATGGTCAGAGGGAGTTAAAACCTATTTGCATGGATTTGGATAATTTTGATTCGGTGCTCCAAAGTTTATCACCACAGCTTAATATCACCTTACCCATTCCTTTTGGCGAAAATATACAGATAACAATCAATGACCTGGACGATTTTCATCCGGATCAATTGTATTTGAAACTGGATCTGTTTAAACCCTGGCGGGAGCTGCGGGTGCGGCTATTGGATCCGCCCCGGTTCGCAGCTGCCGCAAGCGAATTGCAACAAATGCTGAATCGGGAAATTAACGGTGCGCTCATCGAGCCGGAACCCGCTGTGGCAGTGCAACAGGCGGACACGGCGGCTGGGGAGGGAGGCTTGTTTGATCAGCTTTTACAGGATCGTCCCGCCACTCTATCTACCGACAAAGTGGAAATCTCACCACGCAAAAGCCAGATTGATTCGTTTCTACAGAAGGTGATTTCACCCCATGTGGAAACCGGAGCGGATCAGGATTTGCCACGCTTGCTGACCCTGTTGGATGAAGAAGTTGCCAAACGCATGCGCTGTATTTTGCATCATGGGGCATTTCAGGCCCTGGAAGCCAACTGGCGCTCTTTGTATGAGACGGTGACCCGTCTGGAACTGAATTTGGATTTGAAACTGTATGTGTTAGATCTCAGCCAGAACGCTTTGGCACAGTCACTGTCCTCTGACTCGCTGCAGGACTGTCCGCTTTATTCCATGCTCGTGGAGCAAGCGGTGCAACGCCTGGATGGCGAGCCCTGGGCACTATTAGCCGGTTTGTATTATTTCGGGGATAACGATGTTGATATGGCAGTGTTACAGAAAATGGCAGCGTTGTCCGAACAGGCAGGCGGGCCGTTCCTAAGTGCCCCGGCAACCAGTTTGTTGTCCGGCCTACAACAAGGTAATCTACATTGTGCGCAGGCTTGGCAGACATTACGTTCACAGGAAAATGCCCGACATCTGGGCTTGATATTGCCTCGTCTGTTGTTGCGCACACCTTATGGCCAATCCGCTGAGGAAATTGAACAGTTTCGCTTTGAGGAACTGGAGTGGGATCGTTCGGGTTTACCACAACACGCTGACTATCTATGGGGAAACGGTGCGCTTGGTGCCGTCATTTTATTAGGGCAGGGCTTCAGTAATGCGGCTTGGCAATTTCGTCCCGAAGCCTGTTTGGACTTGGGCGATTTACCCTTTCATAGCTATAAACACGACGGTGAAGCGCATATGAAACCCTGTGCCGAAGTGTTTTTAACGGAACGGGAAGGACAGGAATTACTGCAATTGGGTTTTATACCCTTGTTGAGTTATCGCAATCGCAACGGGGTTCGCTTGATGGGGTATCAATCCTTATCCAGTTCCGGGGCAAGCATCCAAGGACAATGGGGCTGAACCGCCGCCTCAATCTTCGGGCTGATCGGTTTCTTCTTCCTCGTCAGCAATGGACTGCATGGCTTCAAGCACGTGCTGTTCAAAGCGTTGTGCTTGCGCTTCGATTTCCTGTAAGCGGGTTAAATCTTCGTCCTTACGGCGAAGTCGGTGTTTAATGGCATCAATAAACATAAAGTACTCATCGCTAGGGTTGCTGGAGGTGCTTTTGTTATAGTCGGATACTGCCCGTAAAACTTTACCGGAGACTTCGATGGGGCAAAAAATAATCTATGAAGGTCAAGTGGTTAATGTGACGACGCAAACCACCGTTTTACCCAATGGGCATGAGTTTGAAATGGAAATTGTACATCACCCCGGTGGGGCCGCCGTGGTGGCGGTCAATGACAAAAAACAAGTTTGCCTCTTGAAACAATTCCGTTGTGTTATGGATGAGTGGTTGTGGGAATTGCCGGCAGGTAAGATTGATCACATGGAAGACCCTCTGAATACGGCAAAACGGGAGTTGACGGAGGAGACCGGTGTTCTTGCTACTCAGTGGCAGTCGTTGGGGTACTGCATCAGCTCACCCGGTGTGTTTACAGAAAAAGTACATCTATATTTGGCAGGGGATTTACACTTCTCTACGGCACAACCCGAGCCCAGTGAAGTGTTTCAAGTGCACTGGATAAATATGCAAGAGGCTTGGCGCATGGCCGAGGCGGGGGATATTAGTGATGCAAAATCGGTGGTAGGATTATTTCGGGCTCTGGTTAAAATTTATCCTGGTCTTGCGCAAATATAGAAAAAGAAAAGCTTTTATAGCGAGAATCCATATAACTTTATCTGTAAAGCCGTGATACACTAAGGCCTTACTTAGGTGTTATACGCAGGGGTAATGCAAACACTACTAATCGCGTAACTCAGTGGCACATAGGTTGATCAGGCCTACGTTGCACATGGGAGCGTTAAGAGCTACGTGATGTTGTTATTAGACCAAAAGTGAAAAAGTAGCGGAAACTGACTATGACAGCCAAAGCGAATCATTCGCTCTATTTTGTAAACAAGTGGGTGGATTTTTTCTGTATAGGGGGTTCATCTTTCCTGCTGTTTGTTGCTTTTTGGTTGTTTTACACAGATGCGCGCACGCCACAGGTGATCACCCTGGCCATTATTCTGCAATGGTTTATAAACTGGCCTCACTTTTCAATGTCCACCTACCGTTTGTATCAATCCAAAGCCAATATTGAACAATATCCGGTGACGGCTTATGTGATACCTTTTGTTGTTTTGGGCGGCTTATTACTATCTTTTGCCTATCCTACCTTGGTTGCACCTTATTTTGTTAAGTTGTTCATGTTGTGGTCACCGTACCACTACAGCGGACAAACCATTGGGATAACCTTTCTGTATTGCATGCGTGCCGGTATCAAGCTGAATGCGTTCGAACGCCGGGTATTCATCAGTTTCATTCTGTTGAGTTATTTGCTCTCTACTGTGCGTGCTGAAGTCAGTCGTGACGGTTATGATTATTACGGGGTTAAGTACCCCAGTTTTTCCGTACCGCAGTGGCTGGCAGATACCATGGAAGTGGGAATGTGGGTTGCCATGGTATTGTTTGTAGTGGCTGTCATCTTTTGGGTTCGTAAAAACAAGCGTATGATTCCACCCATTGTGTTACTTCCGGCAGTCACCCAATATCTTTGGTTTATACAAGCTGTGTACATGCCATCCTTTCAGGAATTTGTACCCTTGTTCCACAGCTTGCAATATATGTTGATCGCATGGGGCATACAGCTGAAAGAGAAAATGGATCTAAAACAGATCAAACCATCCAGAACATACGCTATCCTGGAAACCAGTCGCTGGTATGCTATTAATGTCCTGGGCGGTATTGCTTTGTTTTATTTGTTTCCCAAAATAGGTGGGGTGTTTGGAACTACCACTTTTTTCGCAATCGCCGTTACCTCTGCTGCGGTACAAATACATCATTTCTTTGTTGATGGCGTGATATGGAAACTGCAAAATAGAACCGTGTCGCATCCACTGAAAATGCAGTTGACCGATGTAACCGGAGAATCGGGTGATGCCAAGTTGAATCCTACCTGAGGAATTTCTCATTAACTCCGTGAATGACCTTTATGAGAACAGAATCGTTAATTACTTTGTTGCAAAACGTTGGAATATTCACGATGTTCCCTGTGTTTTTACTCTCGGGTTTATGGAATATGAGCATGGATGCGGAATCTTGTCGTCTCGTAACTAAGCAATCCGATCCCATCTCCGCTCATCCGGGGATAAATCAAAGATTCCAAATTGTTCGGGGGAGCATAGATTGAGTTTACCAGCGCTTAAACAGCATGCCGTTGTAGTGAAATTACCAGTGCTCTTACTTGCGATGCTGTATTGCATTGTTGCAAGTGTGTCCCCGCAAGCGGTGGAGTATGACAAGGCTCTGAGTATCGAAAAACAAAATGATCAAAGTACGAGCGCAAAGAGTACAAATTCACAGAGTACAAATTCACAGAGTACAAATTCACAGAGTTTAAATGCACAAAGCGCCAGTCCAGGGGATCAAAACGCCGCGAAAACCACCAGCCAAACGGTGCTGACACAGTGGCAGGAAACCGGTGTTGCGGATCCGCAAAATCCCAAGGTATCCAATCAATACATTGTGCTGTCTACCAATTATGGTCCCTTGCTGTTGGCTTTGTATCCCGATGTTGCACCTCAGCATGTAACACACATACTTAACATGGTGCGAGCGGGAATGTACGATACGACTGATTTTTTTCGTATCGAGCCGGGTTTTCTGATTCAGTTATCTCAAGTGGAGAGTCGTAGTACACCGCTGAGCGTATCTCAGCGGCAGTTGATCAAACAAATTCCTGGTGAGTTCAGCCAAATTAAACACCGAAAAGGTAAGCTTACCATGGCGCGTTGGGATAACAACGTCAACAGCGCTTCGAGTTCTTTTTGTATTATGTTGGGAGATGCACCGCATTTGGATGGTGCATACACCATTTTCGGACATTTGGAGAGTGGTGGCTCGGTGGTTAATAAAATGCTGGGAGGGCGTATTGACGATCAAAATCGACCCAAAAAACGAATCCAGGTCGATAGAGCTTATGTGCTGACTGATCTTGTTGCTCATTATGCAAAATATCCTTTTGATCCTCCTGAAAAAATAGGTGATCAGAATGAAATTGCGGCAGCTACCCAGGCGTTAAAAGCGGCTAACCCCTTGGACTATTCTTTGGAAAACCCACTGATCAGTCTGATTGCTATTTTAGCGGTGGTGATGATTGCGGTGGGCGTATTGGGTTTCTTTCTATTTAAGCGTATTTCGAAAAACCGTTTGTTGTCGCTGTTGCTGGTTAATGTTTTGATCAGCTCTTTTATTTTGTTATTGATATTTGTTCCTGTAGGCCACGATAATTCTTGGGTGGCTGCTTTGCTATTCATGGCTGCGTTTGGTTTGTTTCAGCTTATGAGCCGGTTTGAAAAAAATAACTAAAATTTAACTCCAGCGCTTTAGCGCGGGCAGAACAAGAACAAAGTAATAATATAACAATAAGGAGTCTCGTATGAAAACACCATGGGCAATGATCTTAGTATTCCTTTTTACGACGTCTGTATGTTCTGCCAGAGAAATATCCGGTGTAGTGTTTCCGGAATCGGTTTCTGTGCAGGGCAGTAAACTGGTCTTAAACGGCGCGGGTATACGCAGTAAATTTTTCTTTAGTATTTATGTCGGAGCTTTGTATTTGTCGGAACGTGCTGCAAAGCCGCAAGACGTTTTCGATAATGCCAATAGCAAGCGAGTCGTGATGCACGTATTGTATAAAGATCTGGAAGCGGCAAAAATTACGGCGGCTTGGGACGAGGGTTTCAAGAAAAATAATAGCTCCAAGGATTACGAATCACTACAGGATCGCCTGCAAACTTTCAACAGTTTTTTTAACGACAGTAAAACCGGAGACGTGATCCTGTTGGACTATATTCCTGACAGTGGAACCCGCATGACGTTTAACAATGAGTTGCGCGGTACCATACCGGGCAGGGATTTTTACACTGCGCTGTTAAAAGTTTGGCTGGGTGATCGTCCGGCAGATAGCAATCTCAAAGAAGCTATGTTGGGTCAGGATTAAACCCGGGTAATTCGGCGGCAGCGTTGGCGATTTTAACGTCACAGCCAACGCTCTATAAAATCAGTGATAAAGGTTTCGGGTTTACTGCTGTAAAAACGTTCTTTTTCTTCGCCGTCACGAATCAACAATACGGTGGGAAATCCGCGTACCTGATAACGGCCCGCGATTTTCATATTGTCTTCTTCATCCACATCCATTTTGAGAAAGTCCACCGACTGGGAGTATTGTTGCGCCACTCTATCTAAGATAGGAGCCAACACCAGACAGGGTGGGCACCACTGAGCCCATAAATCCAGCAACACGGGTTTGTCGTAAGAAGCCTGAATTACATGGGTTTCAAAATCATCCAAATTAATACTTTTCATAGGCTTCTGATTATATCCACGACTCTGGTGGAAGGGTGCTTTGAGGGAGATTTTTCTGAGATGGGTTCTGCTTGCCGGGTTGCGGTGATTTGCGTTGAGAAAAAGGAACTTCCACAGAAGATTGGACTTTTTGGCGCAAGTTGAGCAAGTATTGCTCCATTCTGTGTGCATTTATATTCGTTTTACCCGGTTTTTCTTTAATTAAATCAATACTGCGTAAGATTCCATCCAAGCCGGTCACTTGGGTGTAATAAGGGCCGGGCAATAGCAGAATTTCATCACCCAGGTGCCAGAAGATATCCAGCTCCCATTGCATGGCTTGACTCAAATCCACAGGGGGGACTAAGGGCACTATGTCCTTTTCTGTGACCAGTCGCAATATGGGTAGATGTGCGAATCGGTTTGATGCTTTGCGATCACTGAGTTTGGGTTGTCCGAATGTGGTGACACGTTGTATTTTGAATCCCTCATGATCCAGGTACATGGATAGCAGCACAGCCACTGCGCCGCCCAAGCTGTGACCGACAGTTGAGACGAAATACGATTTATTTAAACGTCCGGCGATTGCCGCGTAGACGGCATCTGCCGCTTCGGTAAAACCTTGATGAGATCGAATGGGAATATGATCATTTTCAATTAACTTGGCATCCAGATCGGTGATGGTATTGCCCAGATTATCCGTGCCGCGTACGGCGATCAAGGTAGAGCGGGTATGACGGTTTTCTGCAATAAAAAAGCGTAAGGTGCCGTTTAAAACCCTGCCGGTGTGTATCAAGTGGTATCCGTTATCGCGGCAAACCTGTTTAATTTCAGTAGTGGTTTCGTAGGCCGCGTTGGCAAAGCGCGCCAACTGATAGACCTGCGCCATGTCGGGTGTCTGGGTTGCCGTCGCCTGACTGAAGATGCCAAACGCAGCAGCGATGCACAGCAATTGCCGTCTTACGTCCGGCCAACCCTGCGTCGCCAATATTTCCCTGTAGGTATTCAATGACTAATTCAACATGGTGCTTTGCAGCAATGTATATCCGTTTTGAATCGCCGCCGCCACAGACTGGCCAAAACAAGCAAACACCAGGCAAAGCTTAATGCCCCACCGCCACTGTCACCGCCGCGGGGTGGTTCATTGTCCCGGTTTACGGCGGAAATGGAGTGTACATTGCCGAGATCGTAACTGCTGTCATTGGAGCTTGAGGATGAGATCTGTACTTGATAGCTGATATCACCATCCGGACTAAAATCATCTTCTCCTCTGACCGTGACTTGTTGGGGGGTATTGTAGTTACTGGGGTTGAATGTCAGGCGAGTTGTTTGGACATACGAGCCTGAGCCATTGTCCAGTACACGAGCCTCGGTGATGTCAGAACTGCTAACGTCGATGTACACATTACCCCCCAAAGGTGCTTTTTCGAGGAAAATTTCTATAGTGGCTGTCGCCCCCTCTTCGGTGGTGACCAAACCCCCGGTAGGCGTGACAATGATCGCGGACGAAACATCGATATTGATCGCAGGGATCGGGGCGACCTGCATACCGGCGTAGCTGGGATCACCGGAAACCAAAAATTGGATTTGATAGTTGACATCGACACTGTCCCCATCACTGGCTCCGGTGATGGTTACGGTTTGTGGCGTAGACCAGTTGCTTGGTGTAAAGGTGAGGTTAAGACTGTTATTCGTGTTCACAGTCCCTTCCGTAGGATCGGAGCTTTGGACCGTGATGACGACGTTGGTCGCCGGTTGGGTTTGTAATGCCACCGTAAAGGTGTCTGTGGTGCCATCCTCGGAGGTTTGAAGTTGCGCCGGGGCAGTGACCGTAATGCCCGGGTTGGCTACTGATCCGTTGTCTATGTTGGTCACCAATACGGTTTCTTGCAGACCGGAGTTATGATAGGGACCGTTGGTGCTGGTGTTGCTGACAAAAACGGATATTGAATCCACTACATCCCCATCACGAGTCGCATCATCCAATCCGGTTATGGTGAACGTCTGTTGGCCCCAGTTCGTGTCAGTGAAGGTAATACTTTCAGGCGATACCTGATGCTCTGTGGTATCGTAATTCGTGCTGACTACAACTACAGTGCCGGGTCTGGGAGGGCTTGTTAATTCCACTTGGATGTCCACCGAACTTCCGGTTTCATTGGTGATCAGGGCGGTTCCTGCCGTCACCATCATGCCGGGTGTTTCATTATCAATATTGGTTAAATCTATGCGATCGATAACCGCGAGGCTGTAAACCAAATCGGTAGATTGGGGGCTGTCGAACAGAATGCTGTAGGGTCTGTTACCGTCAACATAATTATCGTCCTGACCTCTTACAGTCACAGTTTGTGGTGAAGCCCAGTTCGTTGGTGTAAATATCAGCTGAGCCGACGGTGGATTGCTGATATTGCCTTCACCAGGCAGGTTGCTGAGCATGTTTAAGGTGACATTGGCTGTGGGTTGTGACCTCAGTTGTACCTGAAAGGATGTTTCCGCTCCATTTTCAGAAGTTTCCGTTATTGTCGGCTGGGTAACGGTTACGCCCATTGTTTCACCATTGGGCAGGTCATTATCCAGATTAATCATAGTGAAATTTTGAGTAGCAATGCCTGCGTTTTGGTATATGGCATCGGTGGTTAGGGTGTTGTCGGTTTCCAGTAAGAATTCCAGTTGATATTCCTGATTGCCATCCACAATAGTATCGTCTATGCCCTGGACGCTGATGGGTTGTTCGAAGTTCCAGTTGTCAGCGTTAAATATTATGGGCAGGGTGACGGAAATGGATGCTTCGTCGGCATTAATGCCGGTGATGCGGGCAGTTATTGCCACCTGCGTTCCAATAGTGGGTCGGCTGGTGAGTTTTATAAAAAAATGTGCCGTCTGGCTTTGTTCCGTCGTGATCAATTGATCCGGCGCTCTAATTGTAAATCCCGGTGAGGCAACATTATTGACGTTCCAGTTAGTAGCCGTGACAGAGGCGGATAAGGCGCCATCACTTAGACTAATTTGTACGGGTTGGTCAGCATCCGTGAGATTATCGGTCTGACCTGACAACGAGAGCGTTTGTACGGTATTCCAATTGGTGCTGGTAAACGTCAGGGTTGTGGGGGAAACTGAGATTTCACTGGGTAGGGAACTGGCTATGTTCAATTGAACAACGGCGCTGGGTGGGGCGCTGAGAACCACACTTAAGGTCACCGTATGGCCTGCTTCAGTGGTAATGATACCTTGGGCAGGATATACGAGAATGTCAGGCGTTGTTGTAGCCTCATAAGCACCACGGTCGCAGGTGCCGCTGCGCTGAGCGCCGCGCTGATCGTACAATAGTGTACAACTGCCGCTGTCGATGGCTGCACTGCCGCTGTTCAAAGCGTGGCTGAGTCCCGGGCCGCCATTGTTTGCCAAAGGGCCTATGCCCAGTTGGACTGCAGTGGCGTTGCTGATGTCAGTGGTGTCACTGCCGTTGAGAGTACAATTGGTGGTATCACCAATAAGATTATAACCGGCGGAACTGATGCTGTTGCAATTGGCTGGACTGGCGTTAACCGAATTATTGGCTAAGATGGAATTGCTCAAAGTGAGATTGCCCAGGTTGTATATTCCGCCAGTGCCCATGGTGCTTTGGTTATCCGCTATTGTACTGCTGTGTAACGTTAAGATGCCGGTGGCCTGATTGTTGATGGCGCCACCGTTAACTTGTCCGGTTCCATGGCTGGCGCTATTACCACTAAATGTGGTGTTGCTCACACTGGCGTTACCCATATTGTACAGAGCCCCGCCGCCTTGATTGGCTCGGTTATTATCAGTGACTTGATTATTGCTGAAACTGCTGTTGTTGATTTGCAAACTTTGAGTGGAGTTGCTGTCACCGTAGTAATAAATCGCACCGCCAAAACGCGTGGCACTATTGTTTTGAAACTGGCTGTTGTTGATGTTGACTATGACATTGTTTCCGGCGGTGGCGATGGCGCCACCGATTGTGGCTTGGTTGTTGTAAAACACCACATTGTCGATAGTGAGAACGGCGACCTGAGTGGTGCCGGAGATTCGAATAGCCCCACCGGCACCGGAAGATTTCGCGTGGCCGTTGGTTAAACTGAGATTGGACAGTGTCAAACTTTGACTGGCCAAAAAAATACGCGTGCTGTCACCGCCATCCAATACAGTGGCTCCGGGGCCACTTCCGGTAATCACAATGGCTTTGGTTGAACTGATATTGGTACGATACACGCCCGGTGATACCTGGATTTCATCACCGTCCACCGCGTCGGTAAACGCCGATGCTACGTTGCAATAGGGAGTATCTGCCGGCAAACCGGTGCGCGTGTCATTGCAGTCCAGATCGCTGTTGTTGACCTTCAGAATGGCTGCTTGCGTAGACAATGTGCTAAGGGTAAAGAGTGTGGCGATATAGCATACGACCGCGAACCGGCCCTGTGACAGTTTCATAGTGTGCCCCCGAGTGGCACATTAACTCTTTGTATTGTATAGATTATGTGCCACGGTTGTGTAGAAATCCGATGGTCTGTGATACAGCCACCTTGATGCGTCCCCTTGATCCTTAATATACCGAAAACAGGTGGATCAGTGCAAATTGAGGTAATGTTCCCCTGGGCCGGAATTAAACACCTAAATTTCGCTGAATTTTGTCACGATGTTTTTTAAAAAAAGCCGTACGAGTTCGCGGATTATGTTTCACCGGAGCGGGTAGGGTGGCGGCCAACTCGATGGCTTCCTGTTGTGTTAGTTTTCCGGCGGGTTTTCCAAAATAGTACCTTGCCGCTGCATCTACACCATAAACTCCGCGCCCAAACTCAGCAATGTTCAAATAGATTTCCAAAATGCGCTTTTTACCCACGTTTTTTTCCATAGCCCAAGTAATAATGGCTTCGTGTAATTTTCGCAACGGTGATTTCGAAGTGGTTAGAAAAAGGTTTTTCACAGTTTGCTGGGATATGGTGCTGGCTCCATAGACAAAGCGTCCTTTGCGTAAATTGTATTCCATGGCTTTTTGAAATGCCTCCTCGTCAAATCCATCGTGTTTATAGAAGCGGCTGTCTTCTGCCACTACCACGGAGCGAAGCATTGTCTTTGGAATTTTCGATAGTGGAATGGGATTCCACTGCAAGCTCGGCCAGCCTTTGTTTTGCGTTTGCAAATATTCGTAGTCCATAATAATGCGGGATTTTTGAATCGGACCATGAATAAACTGCTCCCAGTCAGGCATTAAGCCCAGCACAAACCCGGTTTCCACTAATAGCAGGGCCAGCAGGAGAACAGCGCCGATTTTCGAGAAAAAGATCCAGCGATCTACTTTGTCAAACAGTGATTTTATCATGGTCGCAACATACCCATTTTCTATGATTCCGTTCCATTGCCATGCAAATAGTTTACCGGAGACTCAGCGCCGGGCTGATTCATTTCGACTAAACTCTGACGCCGGCGCTGGTGTCATTATGAACAAAAGGAAGTTGTTTTTTGACAGAAATGAGGTGAAAAAGTTGTGAACGATTGGAACAAATGGGTGGCCGTTATTGCAGGAGCTGTGTTGTTTACTGCCAGTTACAATACCTGGGCTGCGGATTGGCAAAAACAACGTCTACTGAATCCCGATACGCAGGATTTGGTTCTGGAGAGAGAAGGCCAGGTGTTTATCTATGACGGAATAAGTGATAAGGATATCGCTGGAGCAATGGACGCTTATTTCGAACGTATAGGTTCGATGATGTTTATAAATACCCAATGGTTCAATCCGAAATCCGGAGTGATGGAACAAGACGACGACTGCTGAACTATTTTTTCCCGGCGGCCAATGCAGCTGCCGGAGCCACCTTGGTCTGCTTGGTTGGCGGTTTTTGCAGTGGCACTACCGGTTTCACGCTCCGGAAAGCACGTGTCAACCATTGTTTGTTCATCACCATGACTATTTTCGGGTAATTTTCTCCAAAGTAGTATTGAGCCGCACATTGTTTCATTACTTCCGGTTCCTCCACGCTGGAACACCCCAGCTCGGCCATTCGGGCTTTAAACGGTGCTTTGGTACCTTTGTGGATTTTCATTGCCTCTTTGCTTAAATGCATCACGAGCCATTTGGATTTATCCATACCCGCCAGTGTGTTACGCACCATTTCAGATATTTTGTTAAACGGTGGCGGGGCGGCTTTGGGGTTTTTCCGCGCGGCGTTCAGTACGTTGGGCCAATATTTGGAATTCAGAAATGTTTCACTGATCAACATGGTCTCTATCGTTTTCAGTAATTCCTCGGCATTCACCATGTCCAGAGCGCCCTTGTCAGCGTGGAGTTCGTCCAATTGCACGCAGCGGCGGGTAAAAAACTCATAGAAGCGACTGAATCCGCTGAAAAACCAGTGGATCAATTGATCTCCAACAGCTCCGCGTTTTTTAAAAGCACGGGCATATAAGGGCCACACATGGCGTAGCTGGTTGACCCAGTTGATAATGGGATTATGACGTTTGGAATATTGAATCAACTTACGCCGTACAGCAATAGCAAAGTACTCCGGCGATAAGGTTTGTGCCAAGGGTAGACCCACGACCAAGGTGTTATGGGACAAATACGGGAAACCATTACGTGGTGTTTTCAGTAATTCTATATTGTAGCTATCGGAGATGACCAGCTTGTGCACTTGCACCAGCTTGTACGCGTCTTCCACTTCTGCAATCACTTGAAAGAGTTCTTGCGCTTTACCCGGTTCAATGGCAAGACCTTCGGGTGTCTGGAATTTTATAGTGGCTATTCGATAACTTATGAAAATGCCGAATGCCATGATCCCCAAGCAAATTCCGATGGTAATCATTGCCGGAATGGAAAGAGGTAAACTCTGGCTCAGAATCAATAATAAACTTCCAAGGACCAGCAGAGGAAAACTGTATAAAAACAGATGACCGACTACGGCCAAGGATATGGACAGGATTTGATACAGGCGCTCGAACCGGGTGGCGAATTGGTACAGCCGTTCGTTCATGGCGTTTTTTATTCGTTGATTCAGTTTTTTCAGCATTGGCATTAGCCTATAGAGGGATAAACATAATAACGGTTTCGGCTCTTCAATCTCCGTGACCCGAGTCACAAATCATATTACCGCCATTAAAACAATAGCTTGGCCTGACGCTGGAAATAGCATCCCTACCGGCTTAGTCGGAAAATTTGCCAATCGTGCCCGCCTGTTATAACTTATCGTTTTAATTTGATGATTCTTTAAAACACCATGACGGAAAAACCACCGGAAAGTAGCCAAATGGCTCGAATGGTGATGAATTTGCTGGATGATTGGAATTTGTCCAATAGTGACAAACTGAGTCTTTTGGCATTTCCAGCATCGATACGTTCTCGATCACTGCACAAATACTCTGACGGTACCCCATTGCCTGATGATCCTGAAGTGCTGAAACGGGCGGAACATCTTATTGGTATTGCTGATGCCTTACGTACCAGTTTTCCACTCAACGAGCAAATGGGTACATTTTGGTTGCACAAAATCAATAAGCGTTTCAGGAATCGAACCCCCATGACCGCTATGCTACAGGATGGTCTCAATGGTATTGTCTCAGTTCGGGTACACTTGGATTGCTCCTATGATTGGGAGATCAGTGTCCAACCCATTGATACGCAGGAATAAAGTTATCATGCGGTGGGGCTGCCGCGGTTAGAATATTCTATGGGCATTATTCGGAGTGTGTCATTGGTTTTGATGCTGGTTGGTCAAGCCTGCACTCAAGGCAGTGCTGTCCAAATAAAACCGATCGACAGTGATGCTTTACAGACGACACCCATTTCCCAGCTTACGGCCCGGGAACGTCGTTTGGCTGCCGCAATAGGGAAAAGCATTCACACTGCATGTGAATCCCATGCTCAGTGTAAAACCGTAGCTCAAGGGTTCAATCCTTGTGGGGGGGTGGGGCACTATCGTGTTTATTCCACTGCAACTACCGATGTTGAAAACCTTCAAATGCTGCTTCGTCAATACAATCAAATTAATAGCTTTTTAAATAAGAAAATGGCTCGTATGGGGGCTTGTGTTATCGTGGACAAACCGGCCACAGTTTGTGTCGCTAATCAATGTGTAACTCGTTCTCCTATGTTGAAGTAAGCCGATGTTGGAGTTAAAACTGTTATTGCTAATTGGCGTAGCTAATGGCGCCCCCATCCTGGTTAGAAAAATACTGGGGCGGCGTTTTCGTTACCCCGTGGATGGTAACGCCTGTTTTATTGATGGTCGGCCCTTGTTGGGTTCATCCAAAACCTTAATCGGTTTGCTCAGTGCCTTGCTGCTCACCCCATGGGTAGCTGTCGTTATAAATTTGCCCATGCAAGTCGGTTGGGTCATTGCCTTTTGGTGTATGGTGGGGGATATGCTTTCCAGTTTTATAAAAAGGCGTGTCGGATTACCCGTACATGCGCAAGCCACAGGGCTGGATCAGATTCCGGAAAGTTTGTTCCCGGCTTTGGCCTATCAGTACCACTATGGACTGAGTCCCGCCGGGTTAGCGCTGGTAGTATTCGGGTTTTTCTTTGCGGAAATATTCTTGTCGCGTTGGTTGTATCGTTGGCGTATACGCAATAAACCCTATTAGTCAGCCGGTTCCACTCAGCGGGAAAAAGTATGAAGGGTAATTTCCGGCCGACAATTAAGGCGTACGTTCACAATGGACGTGCCGGCGCCAACAGACGTGTAACCCTGCAGATTTTTATAGCGCCAGTCGCCTTTGCCCACATAACGGGGGCACTTGGCATCGAGGGTGATTGGTATACCACCGGGCAGGCATATTTGGCCACCGTGGGTATGACCACACAGCATGATATTGAAGTCGGCGTGCGCTGCTTGGCGGAAAATTTCCGGAGTATGGCTTAACAACAAGGATACGTCGCCTTCGGGAATTTCTTTTAAAGTTTTTTCCATGTTGTCGACTCGAAAGTAGTGAGCATCGTCAATACCCGCCAGATAGAAACGGCTGTCGTTTCGATCGATGGCCACGGTCTCGTTTAACAGCATGTGTATGCCCATTTTTTCCAGTTGCGGAACCATGCGAATGCTGTCGTGATTCCCCAATACGCCATAGACGGGGGCATTTATGCTTTCCATGATTATCTTCATTCCATCCATAGCGCCTTTAATGGAACCAAATGTGTTGGCTCGATAATCTCCTGTCAACACACAGATATCATATTGTAAAGACGCGATTCGCCGGGCTAATTCACGTGTGGTTTCAAAATTCATGTCCACATGCAGATCGCTCAAATGCAAAAGCGTGAAATCCTGCAAGCCTTGGGGTAAATGAGGGATTTTGAACGTGTTATGGTTGAGTTTGAAATTAGCAGCATTTTTCACTCCGCGCCAATACAAGCCGGAGAGTTTCAAGCAATAGCGAATTAACGCATGAGTGGAATACCAGTTTTCCGGATGAAAAAAATTCAATCCGCCGCCAAATACCCTGGGATCTGAGGCCACTTCAATGCCCAGGCGCAGTTTCGCATGGGTTTTGCCCAATCTTTTTTCAAGATAGAGCAAATCTTCCGCTAAGTCTTGGTCCAATGAGATGGCCGGGTTTTCAGTTTGCATCTTGCATCATAAGGGTGCACAACAATGGGGCTGTAGGATATGCGCATTTATCACACGTTTCAACATTTTAAATTCAATGGCATTGCACCGAAACAGTGCCGTGCAAATGGTTTGTTACGTCGATAGGTTGTGGCATCGCTTCCGCGTGCATGATACTCTCTAACGCTTTCAATATTCTGAACAATAATAGATTGTGCTGCCCATGTTAAATGAAACGGTTACCGTAGTATTAGCCGGAGGTACCGGCACTCGCTTAGCGCCATTAACTTTGGATCGGGCCAAACCCGCAGTACCCTTTGGCGGTAAATATCGCATTATAGACTTTGCTTTGAGCAACTGTCTCCATTCCGGACTACGACGGATTTTAGTCCTAACCCAGTATAAATCTCATTCTCTACAAAAGCATTTGCGTAATGGGTGGTCTATTTTTAATCCGGAGTTGGGTGAATACATTACAACGGTACCGCCACAAATGCGTACCGGTGAGAATTGGTACGAAGGAACAGCAGATGCCATTTATCAAAATCTGTATCTGATAGAACGTAGTGGGGCACAGTGGGTTTTGATTCTTGCGGGGGATCATATTTATCGTATGGATTATGAACCGATGTTGAAGTTTCACAGAGACAGCGGTGCGGGTTTGACGGTAGCATGCATGACGGTACCTATCGATGAAGCCGGTGCTTTTGGTGTATTAAGTTTGGATGAGCAAAAAAGAATTAATCATTTTGCCGAGAAACCGGAGCAGCCCCAAGCACACCCAACAGAACCCGGTATGGCGTCTGTGTCCATGGGGATTTATGTATTTTCCACGTCGCTCCTCCTCGATGTTCTGCGTCGTGATCATGGACTTGATGATAGCTCGCATGATTTCGGTAGTGACATCATCCCTCATTTATTGGAAGGAGGGCAGGTCTACGGTTACGAATTCGGTGGTAGCGACGGCCGGGTATCCCAGGATCGTTATTGGCGTGATGTGGGCACCATTGATAGTTATTATGCAGCTAATATGGATTTGCTAAAACCGTTGCCCCCTGTCGATTTGTATCAAAGTGATTGGCATGTACGGACCTACGCCGGTCAATATCCGCCGGCAAGGACGGCACCGGGGAGCTTTGGGACTGAAGGTATCTGCATCAATTCCATTTCGTCGAGCGGAACGGTGATTACCGGAGGCAGTGTGCAAAACAGTATTTTGTTCAACAACGTATTTGTGGATGAGGATTCTTTTATAGAGAACAGTTTGTTGTTCGATGGGGTCAAAGTGGGTAAAGGCTGCCGAATAAAAAACTGTATTGTGGACAAGTATGTGAATATACCCGATGGCACCGTAGTGGGGTACGATTTGGAGGCGGACCGAAAATGTTATATTCAGTCGCCCCAGGGAATCAATGTGATCGCAAAAAATCACAAATTTATAAATGAGATAACGATCCCTTGATTATATCTCTAACCGTTATAATAAAATCAGTTTTTTGTTGCAAAGCCCATCTTGTAAATATACGCTTACAACCAACTAACTAAAACTATCTGCTCTGTTTTAGCCCATACTCGCTGCAGGAGTTTCCGTTTTGCCTACATAGGCCCAGGAATAAGGCGGGGGTTTGATTACAAAGGGAAAATATTGACGGGGCTATCAGGGACTTCATCGCAGCTAAGGGGTCACCATCTTGGATGTAAAAAAATCCATTGAGAATACATTGCCATATTTGCGTCGATACGCGCACGCGCTCGTCAGTGATGCGCAGTTGGCTGACGACATGGTGTTTGAGTGTATTGCTTGTCTCACCGACATGACCTATTTGTGGGAACAGCAAGAGGACGGGGCTGCTAAAGCCTGGGTGTTTGGTGTTTTTCATAATTTGCACAACGATTTGATTAACAGTAAGCAACAGCGCCGGTCTTTTTCGCAACACACCGATGCCGCACAATTAAACCTGAACCAACTTACGCCATTGCAGGCCCAAGTATTTCTCTTGGTTGCATTGGAAGGGTTTGGTTATAAAGATGTTGCTACCATATTAAACATTTCCCTAGGTGAACTACTCAATCATATTCACGGCGCTCGTGTATCTTTGCGGGCACAGATGAAAAAGAATCAATTGGTTCCCGCTACATCGGAAGCCGTCTAATGGAAACCACAAACAAGCCCATATCTGTTGCTGAAGTTCACGCATACACTGACGCACAATTAACCGAATCCCAGGCCATTAATGTTGAAGAACGGTTCGTTCGCGAGCCTGGACGTTCGGAGGAAATCCGCGATTATTTACTCATTAACGACAAACTTCACAAGCGGTTCGATTATTTAATTGAAGAGAAGATACCGGATCATATATTGGATGCGTTGTACAGTGGTAAAGCATCGGGGTATTTGCAATCTCATACAGGTAATTCATTGTCACGTTCGCGCAATCTGTTTTCCCTGGAAAGCACTGCGGGAATGGAGTGGTGGTATTCACTGAGAGAGTCGATGTCCTATTACAGTTCTCGTTGGTTACCAAACGCATATTTAGAGCAGCTAAAGAACGTGTGGAAGGGGAAAGAAGCCGAAAATGATGAACCCGCACCACTGAATTTAACAGCACCTCCAGCCCCGGCCAGTCACACGGGACCCAAATCCGCGCAGACCGATGCACACATTGACGTACGAAAAGATGAAGTGCCTGTCATCAAAGATGAAATGCCAGTACACAAAAAAGAAATTCCTGTAGTGGTTCCGGCAGGGGATATTGTGGGCAATAGTGCTGCGCCAGAACCTCCGTACACGGAAAAACCTGAAGCAATAGAATCGCAAGTCTTTCCAAACGTGGAACTAACGGCAGCTTCTGAGCAAGCGCCGGCTGAGTTACACGTAGGGGAACATGACGCGGTTTCCGAACCTGAAACAGTCACCATCATTGAATTAGGACCGCTGCCGGAAGCCATTGAAACCGTAGAAGCTTTGGGTCAACCCGATGCGACTGCAGAAATTCAGTTTGCAGAATCGGTGTTGCCGGCAGATCCGAATTCCACGCCAACGGACAACAATGTTATCGATCTGGATGATGATTCTGTTAAGAATGAAGCTCATGCCCAGGAGTTTGAGGCACCGCTTGGTAGCGAAATAACGATTGGGGCTCAAGAGACCGAAGTACAGGCTGAGACTGAGACCGAAGTGCAGGCTGAAACTGAGACCGAAGTGCAGGCTGAGACTGAGACCGAAGTGCAGGCTGAGACTGAGACCGAAGTTCCGGTGGAGACCGTTCAGGCAGAGGCCGCAGTACAGGCTGAGGCCGAAGCACCACCCGGTACTCGGCAGGATCCTTTGGGACCGACAGAGCCGGTGGAAATTCCGGTGGAAGTAGTTCGCGAAGATCAGAAGAGAGGTGCGAAGGCAGATAACACCGGTGAGAAAAGCCCATACGCTGTTTTATTGGAGCCCCGGCGTATCGTATTGCCGGTCGCAGCTGAGCATATTCGACGGCGACAGGAAGAGCGCGCCTACCGCGATGCAGAAGTTATTGATCATAGCAATAATATATTTGATTCCGTCGGTAAAGCGGTGATGTGGTTAGGAAAGAGCTTTAGTCAAGCTGCGCTTGATCTATGGCAAGCTCTTCGCGCAACTCAGTTGGTACCGGCCATTACTTTTACAGCAGCCGGACTCATTTTGGGGTGGATTCTCAGTGGTGGGGCGGATCAAATGAAAACGGGAGGTTCTAACCTGCAACTGGAACGACTGGTTTTAAATGCCCACCAGTTTTACGCCAAAAACGATCGCTCTTTGATCGAAACTGCGGGCCAACGTTACCAAAATTTGATCTCTTGGCTGGCAAAGCGACTCGGAAAAAATCTTCAAAGTAACGATTTGACAGAGATCGGTTTTAAACGGGTGGGTTCCATCTTGCTGCCTACGGAGGAACAATTTGCCTTATATTCCATTTACGAAAACAGTAAGAAGCAAAAAATCAGTGTGATTATTACTGCCGCCACGATGAGTTCAAAATCAAAACAATGCGTGCAAACATCCCAAGCAATTCCGGTATGTCTTTCCGTGAATGAGGGCTTGAGTTACGCCGTAGCCAGCGATTTAAGTTTAAAGGAAACCCGGCATTTGGCGGATATCATTCAGTACCATTTTTGATCTGAAGAGTTGGCTCATGGTTCGTACTCATAATGTTTGAGGTCTCGCCGCCGGCCGGTGGAACGTTGCACTACCACGCCTTTGACCTCAAAGGGACCATTGAGACTGACGGGGGCGTCTGAGCTGTTTAAGTGCCTGAGTGTGTGTTGCGAATTTTGTCGGGAGTACAGTCCAAACAGTACTTCGCCTTCATACTCCAGAACAGCATACGCACCATCACACAATGGATGGGATGGGTCCACAATAATAATATGGCCGTCGTGGAATTCGGGCAACATGCTGTCGCCAACCACACGTAAGGCAAACGGTTCAGTGGTGTCGGAACAGCCGGGCAGTGCCATGTAATATCCTTCTAATTTACGTTAATCGGTTTGCTGCGGGACAAAGTTTCCTCAGCGACGACGATTGTACTATTCCGGTAATTGTAAATACAGATTGAGTTCTGCGGGCTCCGGGGGTTCGATTCTTTGTCCCGTATATTCGTAGGATTTGAGTTCTTTGATTAGTCGGTGCAGTGATTCCACTGCCTGCGTAGATGGCTCGATGAGTTTTATGCCTGTATCGGTAAAATACGGATTGACGTCAAGTTTACTCCAGATGATACTCGCGCTCATGACCACAGGTTCAATTTTTCCTTGGGCGTTGGGTAATTCCATACTCAAAATAAAGTCTTTATGCACCGCCAAGGGTTTATCACTGATGATCATGGCACCTTCTGTGCTGATATCCACCAAATGACCCAGTAGTTGGCCCGAAGGCTGGGCAAAAACACGCAAATAATACATTAAGTTCCAACGTTCCTGATACCGTACTCGCGCCGGCATGGGATCGGATCTATTCATGAATTTTCCTCAAGTTTTCATCCCCCCGCTGAATATTGTCGTCCGAGCGGACGAGTAATTGAATTTTCTTCTTGGGTTTGGGGGTGGTTGTACAGTAAAACAACAACTTAGAAGTATTTATTCAAGCGCCGGCGAAACTTTATCCGGTCCTCAAGTTCCAACTGACATAGCGCGCTAAAAGAGTTTAAGCCAATGCGTAACTGAGGGAATTGCACTATAATTTACGCGCATTTATACAATGACATAGCTTATGTATGACGATTATTTTGGGTTAAAAGAAACACCGTTTTCCATTGCGCCAAATCCTCGCTTTCTCTTTATGAGCGAACGCCACCGGGAAGCCTTGGCGCACCTGGTCTATGGGGTAAGTGCGGACGGTGGTTTCATCCTGTTAACCGGCGAGGTGGGTACAGGCAAGACAACCATATCCCGTTGCTTGCTGGATCAAATACCGGCTGATTCCAATGTGGCTTTGGTGCTTAACCCGAAGTTGCTGGCGGACGAGCTGTTGGCAACTATATGTGATGAATTGCACATTAAGTATCCGCCGGGCAATACCAGCATCAAGACCTTTATCGATTGTATCAATGAATATTTGTTGGAAACCAACGCTCAAGGCCGTAAAACCGTCGTCATCATTGAGGAGGCCCAGAACCTTACCCCTGATGTTCTGGAGCAATTGCGCTTACTGACCAACCTGGAAACCAATCAACGTAAGTTGATGCAGATCATCATGTTGGGTCAACCGGAGTTGCTGGATATTCTCAGTCAGCCGGAGTTACGCCAATTGGAGCAGAGAATTACCGCCCGGTATCACTTGGTACCATTGTCCCAAAAAGAGACCGTCGATTATGTGGAGCATCGTTTGGGAGTGGCGGGGGCCAGGGAGCGAGATCCCATATTTACCACTACTGCGTTAAAACGAATTTATAAATACACTGCCGGCATTCCCAGGAAAATAAATTTGTTGTGTGACCGTGCTCTGCTGGGTGCGTATGTGCACAATAAGAAGACTGTGGATAGCCAAACAGTGGTCAGGGCGGCTAAGGAAGTTTTTCGCTCCAGTCGCCTGCGGCAATCTCAGGGAGATTCGAAAAATATAGGGCTACAATTGGCTTCGGTGCTGGTGGTGGTATTGGCCGTGGTGAGTATGGGGCTCGCCTTTAAGACGGATATTTTGGCTTTACTGCAGCAGGATTCCTTAAGTCGGGTTTCCGCCGATAGTTTGAAATTGTTGGATAGCCAGCCGGTGGAGGTCAGCAAGTATTATTCATTCAAGGCTATCTTTCGGCAGTGGCAGCATGAGTTTGATTTTGATGGGTCCGATATTTGCCAATATGCGGAAAAAGTGGGTTTGAAATGTTTGCAGAAAAACGGCAATCTTCGTAGTTTACGCCATTTAAACCGTCCGGCTGTACTCACCTTAGTGAATCAAAAAGGTCAAGCTATTTATGTGGCTGTGACGGCTTTGGATAGTCAGTCTGCAATATTATATATTAACGACAATAGGATAGAGATGAAATTGTCGGATGTGGAGTCACGCTGGTTTGGTGACTACACCTTGTTTTGGCGACCGCCCAACGAATACACCGGTGCGGTTTCCCCAGGGGACCGTAGTAAGAATGTGGCTTGGTTAGCGGAACTGTTATCCAAAGTGGACGGGCAAGCAACCACTAAAGGTTCTCAAGCATATAGTGATTATCTGGTGCAACGGTTAAGGGATTTTCAGGTTCAGGCAGGATTGGTGTCAGACGGTATTGCCGGTGCGCAAACCATTATTCATTTAAACACCGCTGCAGGTGCAAAGGTACCTATGTTGATTCAGAAAAAACTTCGCGAATCACCTTTATCGGCACAACCTCATACCGATCCAGTCAGGGAGTATTTTTCAAACCGGATTTCGAAGCAGAACCGCTGGAACAACCGGAACAATAAAAACCATAACGGTCCAAAAGCTTAAGAGGGTCTGCTAGTGTCGTACATTTTAGATGCTCTGAAAAAATCAGAACAGGAACGCGCCAAAGGGGAGATGCCGGATATTAAGGCATTACACAGCAATGCCTATGAGCCTCGCCGTGAAAAACACCCCGTATGGCCCTATGTAATTGGAATCATTTTGTTGCTTAATGTGGGGGTGGTTTATTGGGTAATGTCTCGCCCGACACCCGCGGATGATCCCGAAACCTTGTCGGCTCAGACAACAGAGCCTGACACGGAGACGGAAGCGAATTCAACAACAGAACCGATGGCTATTGCCCCTAGCGTTGCTCAAGTTCGTCAAGAACCGGTTAAACCCATTAAAAAGCCGGTGACAAAACCCTCCGCACTATCTGCATCTACAAACGACAACGTGGTATTTTCTGAGCAACCGCTCAATGTATCTGCTGAGGAGCTACGCCAGGCGCAAAACCCGCAAACCAATTCCGGTTCGGTGGTTTTCGAAAACTCGGGCGCCATTGTTGATGCGGCGGAATTGCCACAACACATTCGAGAACAACTTCCGGCTATTCGTTTTGAAGGTCATGTGTATTCCAGCGTGGCCAAGCAAAGTTCTGTGATGATAAATGGCAGTAAGATGCGGGAAGGGCAGAATATAGGCAGTGATCTTGTTTTGCAGAAAATTACTGTGGAGGGTGCGGTGTTTGCCTTTCGAGGGCACGCTTTTAAATTGGGTGCGTTGCAAGACTGGAATAGTAATAAGTAATTAAACTGAAAATCTCATTGATTTTAAAGAAAAATTACTATTTTGAGATTGGTACCGAGGGTCGGACTCGAACCGACACGGTGTTGCCACCACCAGATTTTGAGTCTGGCGCGTCTACCAGTTTCGCCACCCCGGCATCAGGGCGCCATAGTATAGTGTTGTGACCTCAAGAGCAAGGCGTAATTGCCTGAATTTTGATACTATTGGCCGCCATGCAACGTAGTGACTTCAACTTTGCTCTACCTGAGGAGCAAATCGCCCAATACCCTATGCCTGATCGATCCGCCTCGCGTTTGTTGTGCTTGGACGGAGATAGTGGTCAGTTGCAGGATTCCCAATTTAGACAGTTAGCGGATCTGTTACGTCCCGGGGATTTGCTGGTATTTAATGATACACAGGTAATTCCCGCACGATTATTCGGGCAAAAATCCACCGGCGGCAAAGTGGAGCTGTTGGTAGAGCGAGTGGTTAACCGAAGCCAGTGCCTGGCCCACATTCGGTCCAGCAAGTCGCCCAAAGCCGGTGCAGTGTTGCAATTGGAAGGCGGTATCCAGGCTCAGGTTTTGGATCGCCAAGGCGAATTGTTTCATATTGAAATGCAAGATCACGGTATGGGACAGCGCAGTGTCATCGATTTACTTGAAGCTCACGGTCATATGCCTTTACCGCCCTATATTAAACGGGCCGATGAGGGCGATGATAAAAGCCGATATCAAACGGTCTACGCGAAAAACAAAGGTGCGGTGGCTGCCCCAACCGCCGGGTTGCATTTTGATGAGGTGACGCTGCAAACCTTGAAAGACAAGGGGATTCAACAGGCGTTTGTGACCTTACATGTTGGAGCGGGAACGTTTCAGCCGGTGCGCGTGGATCACTTGGATAAGCATAAAATGCACTCCGAATACATGATGGTTTCCCCGGCGGTATGTGATCGGGTTCGTTCAGTGCGCACTGCCGGTGGTCGAGTGATTGCCGTGGGGACTACGTCCGTGCGTTGCTTGGAATCGGCTTCGCGCAGTGGCGCGATACAGCCCTATGAGGGCGATACGGATATATTTATTAAGCCGGGTTTTCGGTTCAATACAGTGGATGCCATGATTACCAATTTTCATCTGCCCGAATCCACATTACTGATGCTGGTGTGCGCCTTTGCCGGCTATGAACACACCATGAACGCCTACCAGCATGCGGTACAACAAAATTACCGGTTTTTCAGTTATGGTGATGCCATGTGGGTAACACGCCAGGTACAGCAGGGACAATAGGTGCTATCTCAGAAAATTCATCTGACCTTGGTTTTACCCGGCTTAGCCGGGTTGAGTCCGGAGGCGCAACAAGTCCTGGGGACGGCTGTGCCTGATTGTCCGGGTTTAAGTCATTTACTCAGTATTTCCCGCCGACACCGTGGGCAACACTCCCTGGAGCAACAACTACTTAATTGGTTTGCCTGGCCTGCATCCATGGATTGTCCGCTGGCTGCGTTGGAAGTTCGGGGAGAGTTGCCTCAGGCCTACTCAAAGGATGCCTGGTATATGAAACTGACACCGGTGCATATGTTGGCGGATCGGGATCGTTTGGTTTTATTGCCGGGAAAGGAACTCTCTCAAACACAAAGCCAAACCCTGTTTGGAACAATGAATCAACTCTATGCGAACGAACCGTGGCAGCTTCTTCGAGGCCAGTCCGGTGCTTGGTATATTCAATCCAAGCAGGTATATGATGTGCAAACGACGGCGTTAGGGCAGGCTATGGGAGCGGATTTGAACCAGTGTATGCCTCAAGGGCCGGATGGTGCTTACTGGCGTTCGGTGATGACTGAAATGCAAATGCTCATGCATCAGCAATTGTTACTTGAACCGCGACAGGCAGATAGTTATCCCTGTAACGGTGTGTGGTTGTGGGCGCAGGGTATTTTGGGGGCGGGTCCGTCATTGCAGTCATCGTGGACACAGGTTTATGGCGACCACGCTTTACTGCAGGGTCTGGCGACGCTAACAGATACCCCCTTGGCATCCTTGCAACAGGCACAGTCATGGCTACAACAATTACAGCAGCCTTGCTCCATAAACGCCGGTCGACATTTATTGGTGTTGCCCGCACTGCCGTCACTGAATGGGGCGAGCCTGTCAAATTGGGGGGGCTTACTGCAGCAATATGACGAGCAGTGGTTCTGCGGTGTGGATCACGCTGTACAAAAAGGAGCCATCGCCAGTGTGTGTTTGTGGACCGCTGCGGGACAGGAATATCATTGCAAACCCAAACGGTGGCAGCGGATTCTTCCGCGACGGCGCCGGCTTTGGTATGAATACATGACAAGCTTTTGATAATTCGGCTAAACTAGGGCGGTGTTTAGAGACGATGCAGTTATTCCAAATGCGGTAATCAAAAACAACAAGCAATATGAGGCACTGATCTAATGGACATGATTCTGGAAGCAGTGAATAAGGTCAACGGCATCGTCTGGGGTGTTCCCATGCTGGTGCTCATTTTGGGCACAGGTTTCTTTCTAATGGTGGGTTTGCGTTTCATGCCCATTTTTCGCCTCGGTTATGGCTTTCGCATGTTATGGCGCGGTCGTACTGCCGCTGGAGAAGGGGACATCAGTGCGTTTAATGCTCTGATGACATCATTGTCGGCAACAATCGGAACCGGAAATATTGCCGGGGTTGGGGTAGCGGTCTTCGTGGGTGGACCGGGTGCTCTGTTTTGGATGTGGTGTACCGCCTTGGTGGGGATGGCGACCAAATACGCCGAGGCCGTCTGCGCGGTTCGTTTTCGTGATGTGGATGAAAATGGTAAACACGTGGGTGGACCGATGTATTACATCAAGAACGGCCTGGGAGAAAAATGGCTCTGGTTAGGAGTGTGTTTTGCCGTTTTTGGTGCTATCGCCGGGTTTGGAATCGGCAATACTATCCAAGCGCATTCGGTTGCCGAAGCCATGAACGCCAACTTTGGTATCGCGCCGGCATACACCGGGCTGGTACTTATGGTATTGGTCAGTTTGGTGTTGATAGGCGGAATCAACCGCATTGCCGAGGTGGCGGGTAAATTAGTCCCTTTCATGGCAATTGCCTATTTGACGGCCGGTTTAGTGGTGTTGGTCTTTAACGCGGACAAAATTCCCGGTGCGTTAGCCTTGATTTTTCAAAGTGCGTTTACCGGTACAGCGGCTCAGGGCGGCTTTGCCGGCGCAGCCATCTGGTTGGCCATACAACAAGGCGTGGCTAGAGGCGTATTTTCCAACGAGGCGGGATTAGGCAGTGCGCCTATTGCGCACGCTGCTGCCAAAACCGATAATCCGGTGCGTCAGGGTACCATTGCTATGTTGGGAACCTTTATAGACACCATTATCATTTGTACTATTACCGGCTTGGTGATCATCATCAGTGGTTTGTGGACCGGAGGGCAGTCCGGGGCACCGCTATCATCCGCGGCGTTCCAAGCGACTTTACCGTTTGCCGGTGGTGGTACTATTGTGGCATTGGGTATGGCCTTGTTTGCCTTTACTACCTTGTTGGGCTGGAGCTATTACGGCGAGCGCTGTGTGCAATTTCTGTTTGGGCCAAAATCCGTCATGCCGTTTCGACTGTTGTGGGTGTTTGCGGTTCCCGTGGGTGCTTTAGCCGAAATAAAGCCCTTGTGGTTAATTGCGGATACCTTGAACGCTTTGATGGCCATTCCCAACTTAATAGCGCTGTTGCTACTCAGCCCGGTCATATTTACTCTGACCCAGGAATACTTTGCGGACGAAAAGCACCAGAAGGATTAAAGCCTCCACCGTCACACCACAGCCGGTATCTCGCGCCGCCTAAAAATACAACGAAGCACCGTTGTTTTTTCGAGTTGCAATGAGCCGAACAGAACGGGGGCATTGGGTATTCCCCAAATGCCCCCCACCGTTGAGGCGAAAGAGTTGGGGCAACTACCGCAAATCCAAAATACTGCCAAAATGTGTATGGCCGGTACTACCGCCATTCAAATTGGTTAAACTTCCGGAGTCGCGGTCTTGGTAATAGCGTTTCAAGGTTTCCGTCATTACGGGAAACGCCAATTCATCCCAGGGTATTTGGTCGTGTGTGAATAACCGGGTGTCCAGGCTTTCGCTACCTGGACTGAAGTCCAGGTCTTGCAGTTGACCGCGAAACAGAATGTACACTTGGTCGATACGCGGGATATTGTAGACAGCATATAAGCGTAACCGCAGCACTCGGGCATTGGCTTCTTCCAGTGTTTCCCTGGCAGCCGCGGCATCGGTACTTTCCTGGTTTTCCATAAAACCGGCCGGCAAGGTCCAGAGACCGTAGCGTGGTTCTATAGCGCGTTTGCACAATAAAATTTTGTCTTCCCATTCGGGAATACAGCCGGTGACAATTTTCGGGTTTTGGTAATGGATAAGACCGCAATTTTGGCAAATATAGCGGGGCAGATTATCGCCATCCGGAACTTTAAAGCTCACGTCTGCGCCACAATCACTGCAAAATTTCATTCTTGGGCGGTCTTGCGTTTTTTAAATGCGTGAATCACGTACTGGTATTCAAAATGAACCGTAAACTGATCATACATCCATCGGGTTATGGGCGGCTTACCGATAGCGTCGATGACTTGCAGAGGTTCTCCAAATTTTGCGGTCACCTCATCCATGCTCATCCCTCGATCAGGTAACACCACAGAAGGATCGGAGTCTGCGTCCGGGATGGACAATACATCGGCCATAGTATTCATACTGCCGAGTAGTAAGCCCAGCAACACAAACCATTGGATTTTCTTTTTCATTGTTAGCATATCAGCCCCTATATTGGCGGACAGTATGGATATAATAACGCAAAAAGCGTAAATTCCCATCTCTTGATGCTGTGATGGTACTGATATACCTCCCCGCGTTCTAGGAATAATAAATTTCTTTTAATTGTGCCAATATTTCATCGATTCGCTGTACCAAAAAATCTCGTTGTGATTCGGTTAAATCCCGTACCAAATACAAGATTAATTGAATGGTTTGTTGCTCGTTAATTCGTTGTACGGTGGCGTATTTTTCCGTCCAGTATCTGTCTGGGGAAATCAATAATTCTTGCATAATGGATCCAAAATATTCCGGATCATCGCGAGCACTCAGCGCAACTCGGAAGTTTTCCTGCCAGTGCAATCGGTGTTGTATCCACAATTGATTGGCAGGGCGCAAACGCAAACTCCATTTTTCAATGGCTCGTTGTTGTGAGGCAGTCAATTCGCCCACCCAATAACGGGCTTGATCCGCGAACTGGTGGCTGCGCAATCGAGCTTGTTGGCGCACACTGGGCAGTACATATTGTTCCCGTAAACTATTATTTTGTTGCACCAGATTACTGAATAACTCCTGCAATTGCTCTTCCGAGGCGCTTTGTAACAAACGAGTGATATGGGGCGTGGTTTTCGCCACAATATGTGTCCAGTATTGTTCGTAAGCGTCAATTATTTGCTGGATTCTTCGTCCATCCAGATTATCCAGTTCCTCCCTGATCTGAGTAAGGGTATCGATATAACGGGGAATCTGGGTTTGTTTATGCCAGCTCAAATTGGTTTGTATATAGGCGTTGAGTAGATCGGATTGATCCTGGTCCAAAGTGACCAGATCACTTAAATACCACGGTATTATCCAATCCAGATATTTATAGCTGGTTTGGGTGGAGCAGGCCGTTAACGCCAAAACCAAGGCCATGCTGACTACGAAGCCTTTAACGCTGTTAGAGGTTACAGGCAAAGGTGTGCTTACGCATTGACTGCGCTGCAAATTGAGAACATTTTTTAACCAATTGATAATAAACGAATAAATATTTAGCATTTACTGGTCCCGATATTGCAGTGGGTTCGTATCCGCAGTGGGTAAAGCTGTATTATATTGCACATCCAATGCCGGATCACCCATTGGCGGCCTGTATGATCCTCTATTTGTGAACCGAGTCTGAAGCAGGCTATACTGAAACCCTGAAACCACAGTTTGGGGGCATCCTGTGAAACGTTCTGTGAAAAATAGGAATTGGAACTTATCTGCGGCACTGGTGTTGCCATATGCATGGAGTTTCCTGGTTTTTATACTATTGGTTTCCTGTAGCGAGCAGGCGAACACTCCACTTCGCGCCCAGCAAACTTTCTCGGCCGCTGTAGCAGGGGATCTGGCCGGCATCACGGAACGAGTTTCCATCCATACCGATTTAAGCCAAGCTAATAACAATAGCATCAGTTCGGATATTAGTGCGGACGGTCGTTTCATCGTCTTTGACTCCATCGCTAATAATCTAGTTCCCGAGGACAATAACGCGGTTTGGGATATTTTCCTGCGCGACCGGCTTACCGGAACCACAACCCGTTTGAGTCAGGGAATGTCTGCTGAGGCCAATGGCAACAGTTACTTTCCAGCCATAAGTGATAACGGTCGTTTTGTGGTTTTCAGTTCCGATGCCAATAACCTGGTGCCGGATGATACCAATGAGACGGCGGATGTCTTTCTTTTTGATTTATTGCAACAGCAATTGACCCGAATCAGCGTATCTTCCACCGGTGTAGAGGCAGATGGCAAAAACACAGTCCCCATGATCAGTGCCACGGGCGATTTTATTGTGTATCAATCGGTGGCTACCAACCTGATTGACGGACAAAGTTTGTCAGGGATAGAGCAAGTGTATTTATATCATCGCAGCAGTGGTGAAACACAATTAATCAGCGCGAGTAATGGTATACCCGGAAACGGTAGCAGTACCCACGCGTCTATCAATGCGGCGGGCACCTTGGTGGTTTTCGATTCGGCGTCGGATAATCTTCTCAGCGGTGATAGTAATGGCGTGGAAGATATTTACATGAAAAATCTGCAAACCGGTACCTTGGTTCGAATCAGTGACCCGGTAGCAGGGCAGGCAAATGGCGGTAGTACCACCCCGTCTCTCAGTGCCGACGGGTCGGTGGTTTTGTTTCAGTCCAATGCCACGAATTTGGTGGATGGAGACACTAACGGCTTTCGCGATGTTTTTGCTTATCCAATCGACACGCAACAGTTGGAACGTGTTTCCGTCAGCAGTAGCGGTGCACAAGCCGCTAATTACACTTTGGGACGCCCGGACGTCAGTGCCGATGGTCGTTATGTTGTGTTTTATACCGCTGCCGCTTTGGAGACAGGAAAGAATCCTCTTACATGGGACATATTTCTGAGAGACCGCATCAATGCCAGTACGTCTTTGGTCAGCATGAACGATCAATCTATTGCCGGTGACTTCAGCAGTTTCGAGCCGGCTATTTCCGCCGGTGGAAACTATGTTGTATTCGGTTCCGAAGCGGAGAATCTGGTCAGTGACGATAATAACGGAGTATGGGATATCTTCTTGCGCATCATGATCGATGCAAATCAATTACCTGTGGCGGCGGCTGGTGCGGATCGTAGCGTTTATGTGGGGGAAACGGTGCAGTTAGACGGTTCCACTTCCTCGGATCCGGATAACACCGGCCCGTTGCAATTCCAATGGACTCTGGATTCGGTACCAACTGGAAGTTCGGCCGCCTTGCTGGATGCTTCGACTGCAACGCCGACTTTTTTAGCCGATGTTTCCGGTGAGTATATTATCTCTTTAAACGTCAGTGATGGTTTGGATCAAAGCGGCGATCAGGTCATTATTACCGCCAACGAAAATCTACCTCCCAATGCGGTGATCAGCGCCAACGTGATATCAGGATCCAGTCCTTTAACCGTGGTTTTTTCGGCACAAGGCAGCAGTGATCCGGAGGGTTCCCGTTTGAGTTATTCCTGGGATTTTTCCGATCCGGCCAATGGGAGTAACTCCGCAGATCAAGCGCAGGTATCCCACACTTTTACCAGGCCAGGTACTTACACAGTGAGCGTGGCAGTGACGGATGCTTTGGGGAATAGGGATACCGCCAGTGTCACGGTTCAGGTTGAAGCGGCGGCTTTTGCTCCCGGCGCCGATGTAACGACAGGGGCAGCGCCTTTGACGGTACAGTTTTTTGCGAACAGTCCCTATCCCCCTAGAGACAGTATTCACTATCTTTGGGATTTTGGAGACGGCGGTACGTCCACTGAGATGGATCCTGTGCATACCTATGAGTTTGAGGGGACGTACGAGGCTCGGGTTACCATTAGTGACGGGCGCAACAGCATCACCGGTTCCATCACCATTACGGTTACTTCGGCAAGGCAACAAATCACCCTGCAAACGGGTTTCTTACGCGTGGAATCCGACAGTGGAAAAATCAAATGGGTGGCTCAATTTTCACTGGAAAACCCGTTGGCAGCGGATAGCGTGGTGCAAGTGCATGTGGATGGGATATTGATTTTTTCGCAACCACTGGCCAGTTTTCAATCCGTAAGCGAAACAGTATATGTGTACAAGGATGGAAGTACCCGATTGCAGTTGGATCTGAATACGGGAAACTTACGATTGCGACGATCCAATCTGGATCTTGGTTTGTTCGACCCGGGCAATGGGGTGGAGATAACTGTGGATTTTGGGCGGCAGTGGGGGTCGGAGCTGATTTCAGTTCGGGAGATAAGCTTGTGTTCACCTTGTAGGGAGGAGCGCAAAGACGATTCTGATGATCATAACGACTCGTCCAACTCGTCCACGCAGTATACAGAGGTGCAGTCATTTACCGGTTCGAAAAAATCGAAGTCTTGCGCGTGCTCCAACCGCGAACACCGCCACGATAAAAAGAAGAAGGGCGAGTCCGACCACGACGATTCCGCTCATGAGACTGATGAGGAAATTGACAATAAACATCGTTACGAGAATTGTGAGCGGGTGTGGCAATATCGCCTGATGCGAACCCATGCAGATGATAATGAGGACTCTAATCGTCATGACGAGGACCACGACCGTGACAGTGACCGGGATCACAAGCGGAGCGATAGTGAACGGGCGTTATCCGAGAAAGATGGTGGTCTTGGTTAAAGCTTTTGCTTTAAAGGCCAACCAGTGATTTGGCGTTGTGTATTGCTTCTTTTGCAGTTTGATGGATGAGATTCAAGGAATCAGCCGACAGCTTTAAAGTCTTATAGCTGGGGCTGTCTTCTGGTTTTCCTTCACCGTTAGAGTCGTTGAGACTAAGCAAGGCGGCCAGTTTGAGAATATGAGCGCTGGTTTGGTGTGCGCTGCAATGCTGCGGGGCGTGATAACAGCCTATAGGAGCATGTAGTGCTTCGGACGTACGCCACTTTTTTAGCAGGGCGGCTGATATTTGATTGCAGCTGAATCCCAGAGTCTGTTGTTCCTCCTCAAAACCACCTTTGCCTTGTAGCAATGCAGCAGCTTGATCGGGTGCATATAAAAGCAGGATGAGTTTGCCGATGGGTGTCAGTAAACCGGCGGTAAAAAGTTGGGCAGAAACCGCTGCTTCACCACATTGCTCCGCCACGCTTTTTGCGTAGCAGGCAAAACGTATGGCATCGTTCCAAAATGTGTTCATGTCCATGAGTTTCTCTGGGACACCAAAAAATATTCGAGTCACCGAGCTTGCCAACAATAGTTGCTGCAATGAATCAATGCCAATGATGGCGATGGCTTCGCGCACCGTGTCCACCGATTGTTGGCGTCTGTACCAGGCACTGTTGGCCAGTTCCAGGGTGCGAGCTGACAATCCCGGTTCATGACTAATAATTGAATTGATGATTTTTAACGACTTGTTTTGCGCCACGGCGTCATTAAGTCGAACAATCGCTTCAGGTAATGAAGGCAGTTCCGGGTTGTCGATTAACTCCTGCAATTGCATACATCAAACTCCTTCTGATGCCGTCGATATTCGAACGTGTGTGTCGTTGGTTTGTGCCTATTTAGTTTTGCTCAACAGTTTTTCCACATCCGTTCGAACTGAATCACTGGCAGCCAAGTATCTATTTATCAGTTTAGATAAATTTTTTACCAGTGATTGTAATTTTTCCTGTTCTGACAATAATTTGGGATTATGGGTGGCAGCTCGCGCAATGGCATAGATTACGGAAGGAGTCGTGCCGTACAATGTACACAACTTATCCAATTTTTGTTGGCCCAATCCTTCGATACCTCGTTCAAATTTTGATAGGGCACCTTTATTTATGCCGGTCATGTTTTCAATGTCGGTTAAACTGAGACCGCGTGCCCGTCGCAGCGCAAGAAGAGTTGCTCCTACCGTCATAGTTTTACTGAAGCAACTGTAGTGCCAGGTTGAGTTAATCTCAACCTGTGAATGTAGTATATGGGGAAGGGGTGGTAAGAAACCGTCGCGCCTGTGAAAGGCTTTAACATATCCGAGTGTTGATGCTGTCTTTCATGGGCCAGCATTTTGATTTATTTTAATGGAAAAAGCAATGCTGACTGTTTTGGTGTGGCATTTTGGGACGATTATAACCTCAGAGGACTGCAAGTCAGGTGACGCTGTTTCCGGTGTATATATTAACTGATGTTGGGAGTGGCCGATGGAAAGTTAATTGGAGTACCGTTTCAGGACGCGGCAGTGCGATCATCCCGGTCCTTTGTGATTAACAACCGGACTAATTTATCTTGGGGTAGAGGTTTGCTCAATAGAAAACCCTGAACGATATCGCAATTCTTATTGCGTAAGAATTCCAGTTGTTGTTTGTTCTCGACTCCTTCGGCAATGACTTTTAGATTCAAACTGTGTGCCATGGCAATAGTCGCGGCAACAATGGATGAAACGCTGTTGCTATGAGGCAGTTCTTTAACAAACGACTGGTCTATCTTTAAATAGTCAATGGGGAATCGAGTTAAGTAACTGAGCGAGGAGTAGCCGGTACCAAAATCGTCAATGGCGAGTTTTATGCCCAGTTGCTTTAGTTCCTGCAGAATATTAAACGTTTTATCCAAGTCGCTCATGACAGTGTCTTCCGTGATTTCCAGTTCCAGTATTTCAGAACTGATTTGTTTCTCCAACATGGCTTGGCGAATTTTCTCCACCAGGTTGCCTGTATTGAAATGATGTGCGGAGATATTGATGGCGACACGAATCAGGGGTATGTTGTTTTGGATACGGTTGTGTATTTGTTCAATGGTTTTGGATACTATCCAATTCCCTAAGGGCACCATCAGGCCGGTGTTCAATGCCAGGGGTAGAAACTTATCCGGTGTCAACAATCCCAGCTTGGGGTGGTTCCAACGAACCAGAACTTCAGCACATACTATGGTGTTTGTTTGTAACTCGAATTGAGGTTGATAATACAGTTCCAGTTCGTCTTTTTGAAATGCGTGTCGTAAATCGTTTTCCAGAACCAGTTGTGACAGGGTGGTGGCATCTATATCTTTTGAGTAATACAGGTAGCCGCCTTTGCCCATAGATTTCGCATGATACATGGCCGATTCCGCATATTTCAATAAATCACCTGCGTTACGACTGTCGCTGGGAAAAAGGGCAATGCCCAGGCTGGCAGTTATATTGATCTCATGGCCGCCGATTTTGAAAGGCAAAATAACCGCATTTAGCAGCGACTTGGCCAGTGGATTCACAATGTTGACCATATTGTTACTGGTTGGGATGTCGGACATGATTACAACAAATTCATCACCACCAAAACGCACCAGGGTATCGGTTTCGCGTATACAATGTTGAAAACGTCCACCCAGCAGTTTTAGTATATTGTCTCCTGATGATTGCCCCAGGGAGTCGTTAATTGCTTTGAAACGATCAAGATCAATGAGCAGGATGGCGATCTGGGTGTGATCCCTTCTGGCCCGCTGCATGGCTTGTTCCAGCCGGTCTGATAATAGTTTTCGGTTGGGTAAACCTGTTACCGAATCATAGTTGGTTTGCCGATAGACCCTGTCTTCCCAATCGGCATTGGTCAGGGCGACGGCGATTCGGTCCGACAGTTCCCGAGCGTGCTGGAAATCATACTGATCAAAATCCACTTCTTCATTGTATGCAACCACGGCGGTGGCATGCAGTTCATTTTTCAAATAAATGGGGAGCATGACCAGGCATCGTGCACCCTCATAACTAAGATCCTTTAGAAACAGAGGGAATTCGTTTGTGTTACGAACAAAAATGTAACGGGGATTACGTTGCAGCAATTCGGTTTCCGCAGTGCTGAGGGCGACGCTGGCGTGATAGATGGATATTTTGGCCGCTTCGTTGTTTAGTTGCGTACTGGTTCTATAGATCAAGCTTTTGTCAGCTTCCGTAATATCTTTTATTCGATCCATTACGGTTTCGACAATATAGTTGGCATCCAGCGAGGAGAGCATGATCCTGTCAATTTCAGCAACGATCTGTAGACTTTTGAACTGCGTGTCCAGTTTTTTTGCCATTTTGTTAAAGGACTGTGCCAGGTCTTCAAACTCATCACCACTGTGAATTTCCACATTCGCGGTGAATTTGCCTTCGGAAATCTCTTGTGTCCCTTGTTTCAGTTTTTCCAAAGGAATGAGGCTTTTCCGAATCTGATGGCTGCTCAACAAGCCAACTAGTAATATGGACAGCGCTATCAAAGGTGGAAACAAGTTTTGAAATCGTTTTAGAGGTTTTAGTATGCGAGCTTTGGGGGTCGACAACACAATGGTCCAATCCGGGCTTTGGAAAGCGCCTTTGAGAAACAGCGGTCGGACATAGGCGGTGTATTCCATATCACCATAATCCCAATCAAAGGAAGAGTGGGTCTGCGCTGCAGATAACACGGCCGGTGTTTGATCCTTTATCAGTTTAATATTGTTTGTACAGAATAGAATTTTGTACAAATGATCGAGAATGCATACTTCCGTGTCCGAGGGCAAAAAGTGATCGATATCCCAAAGATAAGATGAGCTAATATGGGTAACCAGTAATTGGCGACCGGGGTTAACTTGTTTTATTAAGTAAAATTCTCTGTCACCGTTCTCATTGATCTCCGATACCAGTACATGGCCGCCACTACTCAAACGGTTATGTTCACTTATGGATAAAGGTGGTAAATCCGGTTTGTCCCCCAAGAGTTGCCAGCTTTTACCTTTCTTATGTAAGCTGATATTGCTGAAGAGCCGGTCCAGGAGACGGTCTTGTTGTATTTTCTTTTGTATTGTACTTTGCTCGGATTCATTTGTTATTTGCAAAGTATTGAAGCGGTCCGTGACTGTTGCCATGTTTTGTAGTTTTTCAAATAAACGCAGTCCAATGGCTTTACTGCTTTGGTGCAAAAACTGAGTGCTTTGCTTATCAATAAGCACACCGATTTGTTTATAAGTCATTAAGGTGAGTACGCTTACAGGAACCAATGCGGATAAGACGAACAGAATAAACATTCGTCGTGTGACTTTGCTTTGGAATAGCGTGATGTTAAAGCGCATGGCTGGAATACTAGTAATCTGAGGCCAAACCTATGTATTTTCCATTATTGGCCCTGACAATATCGTCCAAGGCACGTTGAGCGGAAAAATTGGAGGATGTGACACCATCTTTGCCGACGCTGTACAGATCATAGTCGGAATTGACGGGATTGAGATTGCGATCTTTTCTTAAAGGGCCAACACCGGTGGTGACGGTGCTTATATTGAGGTAGCGGTAATTGTTACCCCATGGGTCTTGGTAGGTGTCAAAGCCTATATCTGTCAGGGAATTCGGGAAACTGCTGGTTTTGAGATAATATTGTTCGATCGCTTGGGACACTTTCACTAAATCCGCTTTGGCAACAGCGATATTGCTGCTGTCCACATAGTCCTCGTAGGCGGGGATGGCGAATGCCACAATAATGGCCATTATGGCCAAAACTATCATTAGTTCAATTAAGGAAAAACCTCTGGACATCATAAAATCCCAATAAATAGAAAAGCTTAGAACGATGATGGTTGGCAAGCTCCAACGAACCGGTGGCCGCCGGTTCTGTCACGTTTTCTTATTTCATCAGTTCTAATAACGGATATGTGAAATAAATCTTAAGTGGTATCTGGGATCGGAGGTCGAATAATGAAATTTATTGAAAACAGATAGTTAACGGCTCTTCTATTTTTCTTGAAGTCGGGGAATGAGCATGGCCAGGTTGCAAGGGGAGGTTCGGTGATCCAACTGAGCTTCGATTAACTCATCCCAGGCGGTGGTGCAGGCGCCGCTGGAACCCGGCAGGCAAAATACATAAGTACCGTTGGCTACCCCCGCCAGGGCGCGGGACTGTAGCGACGAGGTTTTAATGTCGCGATAGGAGATGGAACGGAACAGTTCGCCAAAGCCTTCGATGGTTTTGTCTAATAATACAGCAATAGCTTCAGGTGTGCCGTCACGACCGGTGACGCCGGTGCCGCCTGTGCTCACAACGACGTTGATACCGGCTGCTGCTATCCAGGCAGATACCACGGCGCGAATCTGATAAATATCGTCTTTGACAATTTGTTTGTCAGCCAAGTGGTGTCCGGCCTGTTGCAGACGCTGAACCAGAAGACGACCGGATTTGTCATCCGCATCATTTCGCGTATCAGACACAGTGAGAACGGCTATGTTTAGCGGGATGAATTCTTTGCTCATGTTATATTCCTGGTCGGAGTCGTTTATTATACGCGCTTACACGCAGATAAAACCAGACAGACAAAACCAATCCGGCAAAATAAGGAAGTACGGAGCGTATGGAATTTACCATTGTTCGCAGGAAAACCGGCAATAAAAATATAGTCTTAGATTCGCACCCGGTATTGAACCGGGTGTATCAATCACGCCAGGTGGAATCACAACAGGAATTGCAATCTTCACTACAGCAGCTGTTGCCCCATGAGGCTTTGGGTGGCTTAAGCGCAGCAGTTGCGTTATTACGCCAGGCATTGGATCAACAACAGCGGGTGTTGGTGGTGGGGGATTTTGATGCCGATGGTGCCACCAGCACCGCCGTGGCTGTACGGGCCTTGCGATTGTTTGGTTTGACATCAGTGTCTTATTTGGTACCCAATCGGTTTCATTTTGGCTATGGTTTGACAGAGGAAATCGTTGATCTGGCCCGGGATTATACGCCGGACTTGATCATAACGGTTGACAATGGCATCTCCAGTCACGCAGGTGTGGAACGGGCAAAGGCCTTGGGGGTTAAAGTGTTGGTGACGGACCATCACTTGCCCGCAGCAACCTTGCCGTCGGCAGACGCTATTGTGAATCCCAATTGTATGGGCGATGCATTTCCCAGCAAGTCTCTAGCCGGGGTGGGTACTATATTTTATGTGATGTTGGCCTTAAGAGCGTCACTGAGGGAGTGCGATTGGTTTCGTCAAAAAGGGCAAGTGGAGCCTAATCTGGCGCAACTTCTGGATCTGGTGGCTTTGGGTACGGTTGCCGATGTGGTCGCGTTGGATAGGAACAATCGAATTTTGGTGGCGCAGGGTTTGGCCAGAATACGAAAAAACCGCTGTTGCGCCGGGATTCAGGCATTGATCCAGGTGTCCGGTCGACGTCAAAACAGTGTGGTGGCTGCGGACTTGGGTTTCGCCCTCGGGCCTCGTTTGAACGCAGCGGGACGCATGGAAGATATGTCCATCGGTATCGAATGTTTGTTAACGGATAGTCCGGAGCAGGCCTTGGCCTTAGCGCGGGAGCTGGACCGCTTAAACCAGGATCGCAAACAGGTCGAATCGCAAATGAAGCGCGATGCGATGGAATGGTTGCAGGACATGCATCTGGGGGAGGAGCAGGATTTACCTTTGGGTCTGTGTTTATACGACGGTGCCTGGCATAAAGGGGTTATCGGAATCCTGGCATCAAGAATCAAAGATGAAGTGCATCGACCGGTGATTGCTTTTGCTGATGTGAGTGATAAGCCCCAAAATAGTTTAATTCAGGGATCGGCTCGTTCCATTAGCGGCGTGCATATACGCGATGTGCTGGATGCGGTGGCGGCTCGAAAACCTCATTTGTTGAAAAAATTTGGCGGCCATGCCATGGCGGCCGGATTGACTCTGGAGCGGCGGGCCTATGAGGAATTCTCCAAAGAGTTTGCTGCTGAAGTGGGGCGCCATATCAGCCCTGCTGACATCGGCCATACTGTAATGACTGATGGCGAGTTACCGCTGGAGTATCTGAACCTGGAACTGGCTCGCCTGATTAAGTTCGGTGGTCCCTGGGGACAGGCTTTTCCGGAACCGCTGTTTGATGGTGAATTTGAATTACTGGAACGGCGGGTGGTGGGTGAAAAGCATCTAAAATTGAGATTGCGACCCAGTCAAGGTAAAACAGAGTTGGATGCGATCGCTTTTGGTGTGACCGATGAACACTGGCCTTTGCAAGTGCAAAAAGTGTTACTGGTCTATCAATTGGGAATCAATGAATACAACGGCAAAGTCTCCTTGCAGCTGTTGGTGCAACATATTAGGCCTCTGGAAGGGGGGCGCCCTGCCGGGACCGCAGTAAGGCGGGAAACCCTTGAGACGGTTTAGTGGTGTGTGCAAGCCTTTATGAATGCAGCGCGCTGGTGTATGATTGCCCGTTTTTGTTATTGACGATATCACTATGATAGAAACTGCATTAATTCATGCGCGTATTAAAGATATGACCGCCAGGGTGGATGCCCTGAGGGGGTATCTTTGACCTGGATACTAAGAGCGAACGGCTGGTTGAAGTAACGCGGGAGCTGGAAGACCCGAAAATATGGAACGATCCGCAAAGAGCTCAGACATTGGGCCGGGAACGTGCCCAACTGGAAATTGCTGTTACCGGCTTGACCCGCTTACAAAAAGGTTTGCTGGATGCCTCGGAGTTACTGCAACTGGCCGATGAGGAAGGGGATGAAGATACCGTAAACTCGGTGGTCGCCGATTTGGATTCCTACGAGACAGAATTGGATTCCTTGGAATTTCGCCGCATGTTTTCCGGTGAAATGGATGCGAACAGCGCTTTTTTGGATATCCAGGCGGGTTCAGGCGGAACCGAAGCGCAAGATTGGGCGGAAATGTTGCTGCGTATGTATTTGCGCTGGGGTGAAAAGCGTCGCTTCAAAACCGAATTGATAGAGGTTTCCGAAGGGGAGGTGGCGGGTATCAAAAGTGCCACAATTCGCTTTGAAGGAGAATATGCTTTCGGTTGGTTGCGTACTGAGACGGGAGTACATCGGCTGGTACGAAAATCTCCTTTCGATTCCGGAAACCGCCGCCATACTTCTTTTGCATCGGTATTTGTATCGCCTGAAGTGGATGATGATATTGATATTGAAATCAATCCCGCCGATTTGCGCATCGATGTATATCGCGCCTCCGGTGCCGGTGGTCAGCATGTTAACCGTACCGAATCGGCTGTGCGTATTACCCATATACCCACCAATGTCGTGGTGCAATGCCAGAACGATCGTTCCCAGCATAAAAATAAAGCCACTGCTATGAAACAATTGAAGGCCAAGTTGTACGAGTTGGAAGTGCAGAAACGCAATATGGACCAGCAGGCGGTTGAAGACTCCAAAATGGATATTGGCTGGGGCAGTCAGATACGTTCGTATGTGCTGGATCAGTCGCGCATAAAGGATTTACGAACAGGAGTGGAGACAGGCAACACCCAGGCAGTATTGGACGGTGAATTGGATCAATTTATCCAAGCCAGTTTGAAAAGTGGTTTATAAGTTGTAAACGATACCTTCACCTTTAAAAAGAACAGTATCAAAAGAATTAGAGACTATGACAGACGAAAACCAGGGCAATAAATCCGAAGATAACCCCATCAGCGTTGAGGATACAAATAAACTCATTGCCCAGCGTAAGCAGAAACTGGCTTCCCTGCGGGAAGAAGGTGGTGCTTACCCCAATACATTTCGTCGGGATTCACTTGCTGCGGAGATACACGATCGTTACGAAGCCGGCAGTGACGAGGATTTGGAACAGAATCCGGTTCGAGTCAGTGTGGCCGGGCGCATGATGACTCGGCGAATCATGGGCAAGAACAGTTTTGCCCATATTCAGGATATGACGGGAAAGATTCAATTGTACATATCCCGCGATGTATTCGCCGAAGGGTTTTATAATCAGCAATTCAAGAAATGGGATATAGGTGACATCATCGGTGCTGAAGGCACGGTGTTTCGCACCAAGGCGGGCGAGTTATCCATTCGTGTGGACCGAATTAAGCTGCTGGTAAAATCCTTGCGGCCGTTACCGGAAAAATACTATGGGTTGTCGGATACAGAAACCAAATACCGCCAACGTTATTTGGATCTGATCATGAATGAGGAGACGCGAAGAACTTTTCGCATCCGCTCTGCTGTGATCAATTTCATGCGGACTTATTTGAATGAGCATCAGTTCATGGAGGTGGAGACGCCCATGATGCATAGCATCCCCGGTGGAGCTACGGCGCGACCGTTTAAGACCTTTCATAATGCTTTGGATATGGAATTGTTTCTACGGGTTGCTCCGGAACTGTATTTAAAACGCCTGGTGGTGGGTGGGTTTGAGCGGGTATATGAGATTAACCGTAATTTTCGTAATGAGGGCTTGTCCACGCGCCATAACCCCGAATTTACCATGGTGGAATTTTATCAGGCTTATGCCGATTACCAGGATTTAATGGATCTAACCGAGGACATGCTGCGTTCCATGGCACAGCATATACTAGGGACTACCCAGGTGTCCTACCAGGGTGATAGCTATGATTTTGCTTTGCCATTTGCCCGCATGACAGTGCTGGAGTCTATTTTGCATTTTAACCCGGATTTACAGCAATCGCAGTTAAACGATCTGGACAGTGCCAGAGGGGTCGCTGAGTCCTTAGGTATTCCGCTGAAGTCCACCTACGGTTTGGGTAAAGTTCAAATTGAAATATTTGAGAAAACCGTAGAGCATCGATTAAAAAATCCTACTTTTATTACGGCTTATCCAACGGAAGTTTCTCCATTGGCGCGTCGTTCGGACAGCGACCCTTTTGTAACGGATCGGTTTGAATTTTTTGTGGGTGGTAGAGAATTGGCTAATGGTTTCTCCGAGTTAAACGATCCGGAAGACCAGGCTGCCCGCTTTCGGAAACAAGTTGAGGAAAAAGACGCCGGTGATGACGAAGCTATGCACTACGATGAAGACTATATAGTTGCACTGGAACATGCCATGCCGCCGACCGCCGGAGAGGGTATTGGCATTGACCGCTTGGTGATGTTGCTGGCAGACGCGCCTTCCATTCGGGATGTATTGCTGTTCCCGCATATGCGTAAATTGTGAGATGAAACCGGGAAACGGCCCCCGGTTTTGTAAAATTTGAGTTTCTTAAATGCGGAATAGTCTCTAGACACTGTTGCAGGTGTCTTATTTATAGTCAGTTTTGAACTTTTCGTGTAGCAAATTCTTCATTTCCAAGAATTTGGTTATTTCATAGCACTTACGTAAATCTTTGCTATCTTTAGTAGCAATGTTTCCAAATTCCGCACATCAACCCATACAATCTCGTAGCAGATGGTTAATATGTCACCAATAGCGAAGAAACTGAACATATTATTGGTTGAGGACTCTCAGGATGATTTGTGTCTGGTGTTACGCGTACTCAACAACGGCGGGCTGGATGCCAATTGCGTCCGTGTTGAAAATCGCGGCGAAATGCTGTCCGCGCTACAGTCGCGACAGTGGGATGTGGTCTTATCGGATTATAACCTGCCCGGTTTTAGTGGTACTGAAGCTTTGCAATTACTACAAAGTACGGGGATCGACCTGCCGTTTATTATTGTGTCCGGTGCTATAGGGGAGGAGACCGCAGTAACGGTAATGCGCGCCGGCGCCCACGACTACATCATGAAAAACAATTTGGCTCGCTTGGTTCCCGCCATTGAACGGGAGTTACGCGAAGTCCAGGTAAGACGCGCCCGGATTGCCGCCTCAGAAGATCTGCGCCTGGCGGCGAAAGTATTTGAGAGCAGTGTAGAGGGTATCGTTATCACTGATGCAGAGACTCGCATACTTAGAGTGAATAAAGCCTTTACTAATATTACCGGTTATACCCAGGCAGACATTCTGGGTCAAACCCCAAAAATACTGCGCTCCGGTCGCCATAGTGAAGATTTTTATAAAGAAATGTGGCATTCCATTAATGAAAAAGGCTATTGGCAGGGTGAAGTGTGGAACCGGCGCCGTAGTGGTGAAATTTATCCGGAATGGCTCAGCATCAGTGTGGTGCGGACTGAGAATAACGAAGTGTCGCACTATATTGCCGGGTTTACGGATTTGAGTGCACAAAAATGGGCCGAAGAAAGAATCCAACATTTAACCCACTATGATGCATTGACCGACTTGCCCAATCGCACTTTGTTCCGCTCCCGTTTTAAGCAACCGATGGTCAACGCTTTGCATAATAATCGCAGGGTTGCTTTGTTGCATCTGGATCTGGATCGGTTTATCAAAATCAACGATACCTTAGGGCATCATACCGGCGATCGTTTATTGCAACAGGTGAGTCGACGTTTGGTGGCCAGTATCCATGATCGCGATTTTGTATCCCGTTTCGGCGGTGACGAGTTTGCCATTGCCTGCCCCGACCTGGATCAAAGTGTGGAAGTGGATGCCATTGCGCATTCTGTCATGAAGGTTTTTTCCGAACCCTTTTGGGTCGAGGGTAGAGAAATATTTCTGACTCCCAGCATCGGTATCGCTATTTTTCCGGATGATACCCAGGACTACGACGAGCTGGTTAAGTTTGCGGATACAGCCGTACATCACGCCAAGCGTCAGGGTGGCAGCTACCAATTTTATCATAAAGCTATGAATGTGGATTCCGCAGATCGTTTGAAAATGGAAAGTGCCTTGCGGCGGGCGCTGGATCGACAGGAGTTCGAGTTGTATTTTCAGCCGCAAATACACTTGACTAGCGACAATATTATTGGTTTTGAAGCTCTGTTGAGATGGAAGCCGACAAATAACGAAATTGTGTTACCCAATCAGTTTATTCCTTTGTTGGAAGAAACCGGTTTGATCATTTCCGTAGGCGAATGGGTGCTGCGTTCCGCCTGTTTGCATATCCGTAGATTGATGGATACCATCAATATGCCTATTCCCATTGCCGTAAACTTATCGCCCACACAATTTCGCTACAAAGATTTGGTGGGGATGATTCGAACGGTATTGGATGAAACCGGTGTTGATCCCTGTTGGTTGGAGCTGGAAATTACCGAAACCAGCGTCATGGAAGACCCGGAACACGCCCTGGAGACCTTAAAGAGCCTCTACGATATGGGTATTCGTTTAGCCATTGATGATTTCGGAACAGGTTATTCCTCCCTGAGTTATCTAAAAAAGCTACCCTTGAATGTGCTTAAAATCGATCAGTCGTTTGTCTCTGATATCGTACACGATAAAGATGATGCCGCCATTGTGGATTCCATTATCGCCATGTCACATCGTTTAAATCTGAAAGTAGTGGCCGAGGGGATTGAAGACAAAGCTCAGCTGGAGTTTCTACGGGAGCACGACTGTGACATAGGTCAGGGCTTCCTGTACGCTCAACCTATGCGCGCGGATCAAGTGGTGGAAATGCTGGTAAAAGAACGTCGACCGGAACAACGGCAACTGGTTACTATGTGATCTGTCGCTTGTGCTATCCCGCAATATCCTGGCAATGAAGTTAGCGCCCTTGTATCCAAGTTGTTGCTGCTGCGAATTTATAGTAGATTTAGGGAACGGCTGATTCACTGTTACATTATGAGTCACCTCTTGCCTAAAGGGGGAGTCGAACGGGAGCCAAAGGAGAGCTATGAGCGACAGAGTTATATTGTTGGTGGAGGATAATCCAGATGATGAAGCGCTGACTCTGCGGGCCCTCAATAAAAACAATATAGCTAATGATGTGGTTGTGACCCGTGACGGTGTAGAGGCGCTGGACTATTTGTTTTGCACCGGACCTTATGCTGATAGGGATATAACCGCACAGCCGCAATTAATCTTATTGGATCTGAAACTACCTAAAGTGGATGGTTTGGAAGTTTTAAAAAAATTACGGTCCGACGATAGGACCAGGCACGTACCGGTGGTGGTTTTAACATCGTCCATAGAGCAAAGGGATATAGTGGCGTGTTACGATGATGGCGCCAACAGTTATATTCGCAAACCGGTAGACTTTGAAGAGTTTCTTCAGGCGGTTAAACAATTGGGGATGTACTGGTTGTTAATGAATGTATTGCCCGGTGAATGAGATTCCCTGTTTGTGCAAAATTCGTTTAACCCTGTAGCAACTCCTTAATCAAGATAACGTCCTTTTTAGCCGCGTCCAGTAAAGCCATACTGCGATCCACGTCAATATTTAATTTTTGCATAGCAGGAATGGTACTCCAGTCCAAACCTTGATAGTGGTGATCACCGGCATGGCTGTGTAGATTGGCTACCAGAACCACATCCACTAAATCCGGTTTTTCCGAATCGCGCAATAAATTTTCATGCTCCACCGCAACTGCAATAAACTGTTCGCCGGCATTCCAGGTTTTTAGAATGATTTTCCCCAATTGACCGTGAAGCTGTTCCATAATGGATTCGAGCAATGGTTTATTGTGGGCTAGGGTCGGGTTCTGTGTCGCCTTTGATAAAATAGGTAATTTGCCAATATCGTGCAACAGTCCTGCCAGCATAGCTTCTTCAGCAGACAGCCGGGTGAAGTTTTTAGCCAGTATGTGACTGATTGCGGCCACATGGCAACAGTGTTGCCACAAATCGCATAGAATCTGGTGTAGGACGACGTTGGGGCTGCGGAACAATTGTTTTACCAGGAAACTGACAATGATGGTGTGTACCAAAGTGTTACCCATTCGAGTAATGGCATAATGCAAGTTGTCAATTTTGGAGTTGCCTCGAACTAAGGGGCTATTCGCCACCTGTAGAATCCTGGCAGACAATGCCGGTTCCACTGCCACAAATTTGGCCAGCTCTTTGGCGTTAATATCCTTGTCATTAATACCCTGGTAAATTCCCGATGCCACCTGGGGCAAGACCGGTAGGCTCAAACGGTCCTTTTTTAGATCCAGAAGAATTTGATCCAGCAATTCGTCCAGGGTGGATTGGGGGGAATCCGACAGTTTTCCAGCACTTTCCATATGGGAGTGTCTCTCACGATTTCTTACCCTCTAATTCGACGAAATAGGGCAAATCTTTAATGGTGATGAGGCTGCCGTCAGGCAATTGAATCGAGTCCGATTCGGCGTTCTTGGTTTGTATCACCGCTAGAAAATCCGCGCCTCCATCGGGTGCGGGTTCCGCACAAACCACTTTACCGACACTCTGTCCTTGCGGATCATCCTTGGTATGCAAGTTTTCACCGGCGTGGGGCACGGTTTGGGTGTGAGCATGTGCCAGATACATGCGGCGTTTTTGCTTGCCCAGGTAGTGTACACGGGCTACAACTTCCTGGCCTGGATAGCATCCTTTTTTGAAGTTGATCGCATTGAGACTGTGTAAATTTAACATTTGCGGCACAAAGTCTTCCGATGTGGCCGGGTAGATTTCCGGTAATCCAGCCTGAATACCATGCCAGCGCCAACTGTACGGTCCGGTTGGATTGGCCCCATCTTGCAGCTGTGACCATGCAGTTATGATACTTTCTTGCGAACCCAGGATTAAATACATAGGGCCCGTCTGGGATACATGGATAAGAGTCAAAGGGGGGATTTGGACACACTGATCTGTTTGTGTCGGCAGATGCGCCTGTTGCAGCAGCGTTTGTTGGAGCAACGCGTCACTTCCCGGTCCGTAGCATCCCATGATCGCCATTTCATTGCTCACATCTTCGATTACAACCTGGCTCATCAGTACGAACATTTTCAGTCTTTGCTGTGTGGGTAATATCCGTTCCCGTGGCATGAGCAGGAGATAACGGTCCGCTTGCCGCACCAGCCGGAACAAGGACAGCACCCGACCCTTAGGGGAACAATAAGCGCTCAGCTGGCTTTGTTCCAGGGTGGTCAGTCGAACATCATTGCAAAATTGATTTTGTATAAATGTGTCAACATCGGCCCCGCTCAAAGCCAGTACACCATAATGGCTCAAGGGGCTGATCATCGGTTCTTTTACCGTGTTGTTCGTCTGTTCAAAATGAACGACCTCGCCATCATCGATGTGGGCGTTTTGAGATTGCAGAAATTCTAACCAGTGGTTCATGTTTTTCTCTTCGGTGCTTGGCAAGGTCGCTATTGTACCGTTTTTGTCAAGCGAATGGGACAACGTTTGGAGGACGTAACGTGAAGACTAGAACTTTGCGTAGACTGGTATACACTACTAAGTAATGGACAATACAAATAAAAAACCAATTTTTCTGAATCTATTCCAAATTCGAATGCCCGTAACGGCGTTACTCTCCATTTTGCACCGAGCTGCAGGAGTGTTGCTCACCTTATCTATTCCCGGCCTGTTGTATATATTTGATCTGTCGTTGCGCAATGAGCAGGCGTTCAATTTTATTAGCAATCTTCTGAACGGCGTCATGGCAAAAACCGTATTGATTCTATTCTTATGGCTATTGTGCCATCACTTTCTGGCAGGGTTGCGTTTTTTATTAATCGATATGGATATCTGGGTTAAACGTGCGCCGGCCAGATTCAGTGCGTGGTTTGTACATATTGCCGCCTTGGTTATAACCTTGTTGATCGGTGGGTGGATGATATGAGTGCTTCTGCGGGTATTCGCACCTGGTTAATCCAACGCATTTCAGCTGTATTTTTAGCGCTATACTTGTTGGTGTTTTTGGTAGCCCTGCTGCTTGATCCGCCGTCCAGTTATAGCGTGTGGTTGGATGTCCTGAAGTCGCCGGTAGTGACAGTCGCTTTAGTGTTGTTTTTGGTGTTTCTGTTGGCACACAGTTGGGTTGGTTTGCGCGATGTGGTCATGGACTACATCAAACCTATGGGGTTGCGCTTGAGTCTGCTGGCTCTGCTGGGAACTTATCTTGCCGCATGTTTGATCTATGGAGTGAGTATCTTAATGAGGACGCTGTGATGGTTGTAAGCGCTGCTGCAATTTGGTTGGCATGGAGAAGCATGTAATGACCATCAACAAAAGACGTTTTGATGCTTTGGTGGTCGGTGCCGGCGGTGGAGGACTGCGTGCAGCCTTACAATTATCCCGGGAAGAAGCGACCGTCGCCGTCGTATCCAAGGTCTTTCCCACCCGGTCCCACACAGTTGCCGCTCAAGGGGGAATGAATGCTGCATTGGCAAATGTGTCCCCCGATAACTGGCATTGGCATATGTACGATACCGTTAAGGGTAGTGATTACCTGGGGGATCAAGACGCAATCGAATACATGTGCCGTGCCGCCGCCCATTCGGTAATCGAACTGGAACACTCCGGCGTTCCTTTCTCGCGCTTAAACAACGGCAAGATCTACCAGCGACCCTTTGGCGGTCAAAGTCAAAATTTTGGGGGCGAACAGGCGGCGCGTACCTGCGCCGCGGCAGATAGAACCGGACACGCGATATTGCATGCCTTATATCAGCAAAACATTCGCTCCAAAACCCATTTCTTTGATGAATACTTTGCGGTTGACCTGATTCAGGATAGTGAAGGCTTTATTCTGGGTGCCGTGTTGTTGGACATTAAAACGGGTGAGCCTTTGGTGATCGAAGCCAAAACCACTCTCATTGCCACAGGCGGAGTGGGGCAACTGTTTCGCACCAATACCAATGCCCGTATCAATACGGGGGATGGTATGGCAATGGCTCTACGAGCGGGGATTCCCATACAAGACATGGAGTTCTTCCAGTTCCATCCCACGGGCATTGCCGGAAAAGGCATGTTGATTACCGAAGGGGCCAGAGGGGAGGGCGGGTACCTGGTAAACGCCGAGGGCGAACGTTTTATGGAGCGTTATGCACCCAACGCCAAAGATCTGGCCAGTCGGGATGTGGTGAGTCGAGCCATTGCTATCGAAATTAGAGAAGGGCGAGGCTGCGGGCCGGGTAAAGACCATGTCATGTTAAAACTGGATCATTTGGGTGCCGAAGTGATTAAGAAACGCTTGCCAGGTATTCGAGATATGGCCATGACCTTTTTACATTTAGACCCTATTGAGCAAGCTATACCGGTATTCCCTACTGCCCACTACACCATGGGTGGAATTCCCAGCAACCGTTTTGGAGAAGTGGTGGCGCCTCTGGGGCAGGGGGCGGAAGAGCCGGTACCGGGATTGTATGCGGTGGGGGAGTGTGCCTGCGTTTCTGTGCATGGGGCTAATCGCTTGGGAGGTAATTCCCTCTTGGATATCATCGTGTTTGGACGAGCTGCGGGTAAGCAAATCATTGATTACCTGAGGGAGAATCGCACCCACCGCGCTTTGGATGAATCCAGTGTCGATCGAGCAATGGTTCGTTTGGCGCGTTGGGACAAGCGCGGGGCGGGGGAATCCGTCAACCGGATTCGGCAACAATTACAGCAAACCATGGAACATTACTGTGGCGTGTTTCGGGATGAGGCTGTGTTGCGCGAAGGAGTGGAAAAGGTACGGGAACTGCAAGCCCGAATGCATGAAGTCAGAATAGAGGACCACAGCAAAACCTTTAACACGGCAAGAATCGAGGCCATGGAATTGGAAAACTTGATGGAAATCGGTATGGCGACCGTGGTCAGTGCCTTAGCAAGAAAGGAAAGTCGGGGAGCGCACTCACGGGTGGATTTTCCTGACCGGGATGATGAACATTGGATGAAACACAGCCTGTACTACAGTGAAGACAACCGCCTCGACTACAAACCGGTGCGGACCAAGGCCTTATCCGTGGAATCCTTTCCGCCCATAAAACGTGTTTATTAATACCGAGGGCAGCCAACAGTTGGTGAGATAGAGCGCAGCGTAGAGTGTATAGACATAAGAGTGTATTGAAATGAAATTTTCCATTTACCGCTTTAACCCTGAGACGGACAGCAAACCTTATATGAAGGACTACGAATTGGAGTCCCTACAGTCAGGTATGATGCTGTTGGATGCTTTGAACAGAATAAAAGCGGAATTGGATGAATCTCTCAGTTTCCGCAGCTCCTGTGGAGAGGGAGTCTGTGGTTCCGACGGTGTGAATATTAATGGCCGCAACGGATTGGCTTGCATAACGCCGCTCAAAGGATTGAAGCAGCCGGTCTGCGTTCGCCCCATGCCCGGTTTGCCGGTGATCCGCGACTTGGTTGTGGATATGGAGCAGTTTTATAATCAGTACCGTGCGGTAAAGCCCTATTTAATCGTCAACGATCCGGAACCGGAGGTGGAATATTACCAAACACCGGAACAAAGGGATTGCTTGGACGGTTTGTATGAATGCATCCTGTGCGGTTGTTGTTCCACGTCTTGCCCCTCTTTCTGGTGGAATCCGGAAAAATTTCGTGGTCCCGCCGCCTTATTACAGTCCTGGCGCTTTCTGGCGGATAGCCGCGACCAGGCGGCCGATGAACGTTTGCGTGATTTGGAGGGAGCTTATAAGGTGTTTCGTTGCCACACCATTATGAATTGCGTTGACGTTTGCCCCAAGGGCTTGAATCCTACGGCCGCCATCGGCAATATACGTAAACTCATGCTAAAACATTTACTGTAAGTCGATGTTGAGTCGGTGAGGGTCGCTTAGGATTTGGTCATGGATCAACGAGAGAAAATGTCGCAACTCTATTGGCAGTGTCGCCGGGGTATGCTGGAATTGGATACATTACTTTGCGGTTTCTACCCCGGACAATACGATGATCTGAGCACGGCCGAACAACGATGTTTCGAGCATTTGTTACAGGAATCAGACGAGTTATTGTTGGAGTATTTAATGGGGCGTGTAATACCCATGGATCCCATGCGAGCCAGTGTCGTTGAAAAAATACGCCGCTCAGCTTTCAATTGAGCTGCAACCCTCGCGGATTGCAGCCGCCGCTCTAAATCTGTTGGCACTGGGTGCCATTGTATTTCCTGTTTCCTTGGATCTATCCTATGCCGCAAAGATTCTCTGCATTACCTTTGTCTTTGTGGTTTGGATGCGAGCCCTGACCGGCATGGGCTGGTTGAGTGGGTGGTCCTTGCCGGTGTTTGTGCGTAGCGACAGGGTTCATGCCATCCGGTACTTGGGTAGTAACAAATGGCTGTTGCATACACGGGAGCATACGGATCAAATTGCGCAATTGTTGCCGGGCAGCTTTGTGCATCTTCAGCTGGTCGTTTTGCAGTTTAAAACGGAGCAAAATCAACGTTTCAATGTGGTAATTCTGCCCGACTCATTACCAGTTGAGCCCTTCAGGAGGCTTCGGGTGATTTTGAAGACGTTGGCATTTCAAGTGGCAGAAAGTTAGGCGGTTTTAACACAGTGTTTTGTGGTGCCATGCTGTTGTCCAGTTGGGGATAATCCAGCGTGTAGTGTAAACCACGGCTCTCTTTTCTGGCCAGAGCAGATAATACGATCAGCTTGGATACCGTCACCAGATTGCGCAGTTCCAGTAAATCGTTGCTTATTTTAAAATTGCTGTAGTATTCGTGAATTTCACGTTCCAGCATATTGATACGACGCATCGCCCGTTGCAGGCGCTTATTGGTTCTGACGATTCCGACATAATCCCACATAAATCGACGCAATTCGTCCCAGTTATGTGCCACAACGATTTCTTCGTCTGAATTGGTGACCCGACTTTCGTCCCATTCCGGTAATTGGGGTAAGTCCCGGGTTTTGTCCATGTACTGGTTGATATGTTTAGCTGCGGCGGCTCCAAAAACCAGGCACTCCAATAGGGAGTTGCTGGCCATGCGGTTTGCGCCATGCAGTCCGGTGCAGGTGGCTTCACCCACGGCATAGAGGTTATCGATGTCCGTTAAGCCGTTGATGTCGGTCATAATGCCGCCACAAGTGTAATGGGCGGCGGGTACCACGGGTATGGGTTGACGACTCAGGTCAAAACCAAAGCGCAAACAGCGTTCGTAAATATTAGGGAAGTGGCTTTGAATGAATTGTCTGGATTTGAAGCTAATATCCAGATAGACACAATCCAGGCCTTGGCGCTTCATCTCATGGTCGATGGCTCTAGCGACAATATCACGTGGAGCCAATTCGCCTCTGGGATCCACCTTATCCATGAAAGAGCTGCCATCCGGCAACAGCAGTCTGCCCCCTTCGCCACGTACTGCCTCGGAAATGAGAAAGGACTTAGCATGCGGATGGTATAGGCATGTGGGGTGAAACTGGATAAATTCCATATTAGCCACCCGGCAACCGGCACGCCAGGCCATGGCAATGCCGTCGCCGGTGGATACGTCCGGATTGCTGGTATACAAATAGGCTTTGCTGGCACCGCCGGTGGCAATAATGATGGCTTTGGCCTGAATGACGCGAGTTTGCCCTGAGTTCAGGTCCAGCACATAAGCGCCGTATACCCGGTTGGAGTGCAAGCCCAATTTGGCTCCGGTAATCAGGTCTATGGCAATGTGATTGGCAAATACCTGAATATTGTCCCGTTGCTCTACGCCGGCGGTCAGGGTCTGGGATAAGGCCTTTCCGGTAATGTCTGCCGTGTGAATGACGCGGCGATGGCTGTGACCACCTTCGCGCGTCAGGTGGTAGCCTTGGTTTTCATCTTGGGTGAAAGGCATACCCAAATCAATGAGCCACTGTATCTGGTCTTTGGCGTGCTCCACTACATATCGGACCACCGATTCGTTGCACAGGCCGCCACCGGCATTCAGTGTATCCTGAATATGGGATTGGATGGAGTCCATAGGGTCCAGAACGGCGGAAATACCCCCTTGGGCGAATGAGGTACTGCCCGCATTCAATTCACCTTTGGATAATATGGCCACGCGGGTTTGTGGATCCAGATGCAAAGCGGCGCTCAAGCCCGCAGAACCGCTGCCAATAATAAGTATGTCAAATATGTTTGCCTGATGCATGGTGTGAATTCTACGATAGCGCGCTCAACTGCATGATATTACAATAATCTGCTAAGTAAAATTCGCAAGTGAGTGAAATATTGCTTATCATTACTGTTTTTAGTCTACCGGGTTGCCCCGTAGGGTCCGTAAACGGTAAAAGAATAAATTTTTGGCGAACTAACCAGATAGGCTATTGTCTACCCTGGTAGAGTTAACGAGTTCGCCCTACTTCCAGAAGGGGTTTGGCCCAAATGGGCGAACGGAATACAGATCAGTCGCTTGTCGATCGGGTGAAGAAAGGCGATAAATCAGCTTTTGACTTACTGGTACTGAAGTATCAGCACAAAGTTGTAAAATTGATAACCCGATATGTAAAAGACGTTGTCGAGGCACAGGATGTTTCCCAGGAAGCCTTCATTAAGGCTTACCGGGCATTACCAAACTTCCGGGGTGACAGCGCTTTTTACACCTGGATGTATCGCATAGCGATAAATACGGCTAAGAATCATTTGGTTGCGCAAGGCAGGCGGTTACCGAATGTGGATATCGATGTACAGGATGCTGAACAGTTTGAAGGGCAGTCTGCATTAAAAGAGCAGGAGACCCCTGAAGGTTTGTTGAACCGAGACGAAATTGAATCAGCGATATTGTCAACGATTGATAGTTTGCCGGAAGATTTGAAGACCGCTATCACCTTGCGTGAGATTGACGGCATGAGTTATGAAGAGATCGCAGAAGCGATGGAATGTCCGGTAGGCACAGTCCGTTCTCGGATATTCAGGGCACGGGAAGCCATAGACAAGATTCTGAAACCTTTATTAGAAAGAGACTGAGTAAGTCAGGATTGATACGGTGGGCTTGTAATATGACGAAGACATTTGAAGAACAGTTCTCAGCATTCGTGGATGGAGAACTAAAAGATTGTGACCATCTGGTGGATCGTTTACATGCGGACCCGGAACTGAAACAACGCTGGCAACGTTATCATCTGATCAGTGATGCTATGCGCCACAACTTACCCAAAACTCTCAACCCCGATTTATACCTCTCCGTCAGTCAGCAACTCGAATCCGAACCTACCGTTCTAGCCCCCAGAAGTTTACCGAATTTTGTAGCACCATTGATGCGGAAAGTTTCCGGAATTGCCATAGCGGCTTCCGTGGCGGTTGCCACTGTTGTGAGTGTACAAATGTTTACCACCGACAGTACGGCACCCCAAGTTGCCGAAATGCCTGATAGCACTGAGTTTGTCCGATTGAATCCCGCGCCGTCAACGGCGGCTACGGGAGCCCTTCCCATGAGTCCTATTCCGGCAAATGCCACCCAATATAATCCCCAGTTGAATAAATATCTGGTGGACCATAACCAAACCGTAACTCGCTCTCACATTCAGGGAGTGATGCCCTATGCGAGAATCGTAGTCAGTCCGAGCAGTACTCAGGCGAAATAAGTGCGGGCGAAATAAGTGAAATTATTGTTTCTTTTCCTGGCGGGATTTCCTGCAGCATGGGCGGATCAACCCGATCCCGTGACATACTTAAATCAAATGGGAGAAGCTTTAAAGACCCTGAACTATCATGGAACCCTGGTGTATAGCCATGACGGTCAGTTGGAATCCATGCAGTTGATTCACAAGAAAGACAAAAATGGCGAATATGAGCGTTTGGTGCATTTAAGCGGTGCGCCCAGAGAAGTGATCCGAAAAAATGATGTGGTGACCAGTTATTTACCCGATAGCCGCTCAGTGGTAGTGCGTCAACGACGTTTCAACAGTCATCTATTTGCTAAATTGTCAAAAAACATCGGTGATTTTGTCGGGGTATATAATATTCTGCTTGGGGGTACGGATAGGGTTGCCGGACGCCAAACTCATATTATCCTGATTCAGCCCAAGGACCAATACCGCTATGGTTACCGTCTCTGGGTGGACCAAAGCAGTGGCTTATTGCTTAAATCAGAATTGACAGAATCCGGTAAACCGCTGGAGCAAATGATGTTTGTGAACATCGAAGTGTTAAAAAATATTCCCGATACTATGCTTAACCCGGGTGTATCCGGGGAGGCATACACTTGGCACCATAATAAAAAAGATGATCGAGCCCCCTCCGTGAACGCTAACTGGGAAGTGAAGCAGTTACCAAATGGATTTATGGTGACCGGACACTACATCCAACAAATTCAAAACAGTGATCAATCGGCGGAACATCTGGTTATCAGTGATGGGCTTGCGTCTATTTCCATCTATATAGAGGATATAGGTGCTGAAAACCAAGGATATGCAGGTGCTTTTAGAAAAGGTGCTGTCAATATCTACGGCTCAAAATATGATAATCACCAGGTGACCGTGGTGGGAGAAGTACCCCATGAAACGGTGAAATTTATTGCCGGTTCGCTTAACCACACACAAAAATGATCGAGCAAAATGCCACGGTGGTGAAATTGGATCGGGATCTGGTTTGGGTGCAAACCGAACAAAAAAGCGTTTGTGGTCAGTGTGCGGTAAACAAGGGATGTGGTACAGCCATTATAGGTGACTATTTTCAATCCCGGCAAAAGCGTTTGGCCGTATTGAAAACCCTATCGGTAAGTGAGGGGGACCGGGTTGTCATTGGTTTGGAAGAGCAGGCCTTAATCAAGGGTTCTGTGGCGGTTTACATCGTTCCCTTGCTGGTGATGTTTGGTTTTGGACTGTTAGGTGAGGTGTTGCAACAGCAATTGTTATTGCAGTCGGAACTCGTCACGGTCATTTTGGCGCTGCTCGGTTTGGGATTGGGTGCGGTGTGGTTAAGGTATTTCTGATTTTCTATCCGATTGGATAGGCGTTATCAGCCGGTTCTATTACGGTTGGTAACTGACCCGTTGCGGGTGAAAAGCTCTGTCAACGGATAGGGCGATGGCTCTGGATAGTGCTTGGAATTTTATGCAGGAGAAACAGTGTTGGCTAAATCTATGATGAAAGTGTTGAGTTTTGTAGTTGTTTGCCTATTGGCGATACCGGCACAAGCCAGGGACTTACCGGATTTTACGCGTTTGGTAGAAAAATATGGAGCCGCTGTGGTTAACATCAGTACCACTCAGAAAATAAAGCATCCACCGCGTACACCCAAACACAAAATGCCTGCTCCTGGAGAAGTCCCCGAAGGCCCCTTTGGTGATCTTTTCCGACATTTCTTCGGTGAAGAAGGTGGTCCGGGTGGCGGGGATTCCGATGATTTCGATTCTAAATCTCTGGGCTCAGGATTTATTATCTCTGAAGACGGTTATGTGTTAACCAACTACCACGTTATCAAAGACGCCAATGAAGTGATTGTTCGTCTCAATGACCGTCGAGAGTTGGAGGCCACGTTGGTAGGGAGTGATCAGCGCAGCGATTTGGCGGTTTTGAAAGTGAAAGCAAAAAACCTGCCCGTGGTCAAAATCGGCGACTCGGATAAGTTAAAAGTGGGTGAATGGGTGCTGGCCATAGGTTCGCCTTTTGGTTTTGATCACTCAGTGACAGCCGGTATAGTCAGTGCCAAGGGCCGGAGTCTGCCCCGTGAAAACTATGTACCTTTTATCCAAACCGATGTTGCAATTAATCCGGGTAACTCGGGCGGCCCTTTGTTCAATTTGGATGGTAAGGTCATTGGTATTAATTCCCAAATCTACAGTCGCACCGGCGGTTTTATGGGGTTGTCTTTTGCTATACCCATTAACATGGTTATGAACATTGTGGATCAGTTGAAAACTTCCGGGCATGTGGCCCGGGGTTGGCTCGGTGTCCTGATTCAGGATGTTACTCGGGAATTAGCGCCATCCTTTGGTATGGATAAACCCAGGGGCGCCTTGATTGCCAAAGTGCTCCCCAATAGTCCGGCGGAAAAATATGGGTTTGAAGTGGGCGATATTGTGACAAAATTTAATGGCAGGGACATTGTGCGATCCTCAAATTTGCCCCCTTTGGTGGGTTTAACTCCGGTGGGTAAAAATGTCGATGTGGAAGTTTTGCGAAAGGGTAAGACAAAGCAACTAAGCATAAAAATTGGTGAGTTGCCTGATGAAGATACCAAGATAGCTGCGGCACCCCAAAAACCGGAACGTTTAGCGGATAATAAGCTCAACGTGGTGGTGGCCGATCTTACAGCAGAGGAGCGTAAGCGTTTGGAAATTAAGGAAAACGGGGTGATAGTTAAAGAGATTGGTAACGGTCCGGCCCGAAAAGCAGGCGTCCGTAAGGGGGATGTCATTTTGATGTTGCAGAACAAAGACATAAAGAATGCTAAAAATTTCAAAGAGATAGCAGAAGATTTACCAAGCGGTAAATCTGTGCCATTGCTGATCCAACGTCGTGGCGACCCGGAGTTTTTAGCTCTGAAAATTACAGAGAAGTAGTCACCTCAGCGGGTCTTTGTTGCACACAGGGACCCGCCAATCCTCTTCCCCAAATTATCATGCAGCAAACGTTGCCATTAGGTGGTGGCGCCAATTTGATTTACAATAGCGCGGTTCCGGGAATACCGAAAGTGAAAATCTCGGTTAAATGAATAAGTTATCAAATGAAACAGCCTTGCGGGTTAATGCATGTCCTATATGCAATATATTAGAAATTTCTCCATTATCGCTCACATAGATCATGGTAAGTCCACCATTGCGGACCGGTTTATCCAGATGTGTGGCGGCTTGGAAGCACGGGAAATGGCAGAACAGGTTCTGGATTCCATGGACCTGGAAAGGGAGCGGGGCATAACCATCAAAGCCCAAAGTGTCACACTTAACTACAAGGCCAAAGATGGCAACACTTATCAATTAAATTTTATCGACACCCCAGGACATGTGGATTTCTCCTATGAAGTGTCCCGCTCACTGGCGGCCTGTGAAGGTGCATTGTTGGTGGTGGATGCTTCTCAAGGCGTAGAGGCTCAAAGCGTGGCGAATTGTTATACCGCAACTGAGCAAGGCTTGGAAGTAGTACCGGTACTTAATAAAATTGACTTGCCGGCTGCCGACCCGGAACGGGTTAAACACGAAATCGAAGACATTATCGGTATCGAAGCCGCCGATGCCGTCGAGGTCAGTGCTAAAACCGGTATCGGCGTGGATAATCTGCTGGAACAATTGGTCGCACGGATTCCGCCGCCAAAGGGCAATGAGGATGGACCTTTGCAGGCGCTGATTATAGATTCATGGTTCGATAGTTACCTGGGTGTTATTTCCTTAGTCAGAGTGATGCATGGGTGTTTGCGCAAAGGTCAGAAAATGAAAGTGATGTCCACCGGTAATAGCCATTTGGTGGATAAAGTCGGTGTGTTTACGCCTAAGCGCAAAGACTTGCCGGAACTGCGCGCAGGTGACGTGGGATATATTATCTCCGGCATTAAAGATATTAACGGTGTTCCCGTAGGGGATACCATTACCGCAGTAGATAATCCCGCCCAAAAACCTCTACCGGGGTTTAAGCCCATTAAGCCGCAAGTATTTGCCGGTTTGTTTCCCATCAGTTCGGAAGACTATGAGGACTTGCGGGATGCTCTGGCGAAGCTACGCCTCAATGATGCGGCATTGTTCTATGAGCCGGAAACCTCCCAGGCCTTGGGTCTGGGGTTTCGTTGTGGCTTTTTGGGTATGTTGCATATGGAAATCATACAAGAACGCCTGGAGCGTGAGTATGATATGAATCTGATCACTACCGCACCTACGGTTATTTATGAAGTGGAATCTACCAAAGGTGAGGTTATCTATGTGGACAACCCGGTGAAACTACCGGAACCCAACTACATTCGTGAAATTCGCGAGCCAATTATCGTGGCCAGTATTCTTGTACCTCAAGAGTATTTGGGAAATGTGATTGGCTTGTGTGAAGAGAAACGTGGCGTTCAGAAAAAGCTACTGTATTTGGGCAATCAAATTTCCTTAGACTACGAATTGCCAATGAACGAAGTCGTATTGGACTTTTTTGATCGGCTTAAGTCGGTTAGTCGTGGCTATGCTTCCTTAGACTACCATTTTGTACGCTTTTCAACCGCCGATTTGGTTAAACTGGATATTCTTATCAACGGTGACAGAGTGGATGCGCTTGCCGTAATTGTTCACCGTTCCCAGGCGCACTATCGTGGGCGCGAATTGGCGGAAAAAATGCGGGAAATTATACCGCGGCAAATGTTCGAAGTGGCGATTCAGGCCGCTATTGGCTCGCACATTATTGCCAGAACCAACGTGAAAGCTCTGCGAAAAAACGTTACTGCAAAGTGTTATGGCGGTGATATGACCCGAAAACGCAAATTGCTGGAGAAGCAAAAAGCCGGCAAAAAAAGGATGAAACAATTGGGCTCTGTGGAAATTCCGCAGGAAGCATTTTTAGCGGTTTTACATGTGGGAAAAAAATGAAAACAATGCACTTAGATTTTCCGGCCGTGATGGTTTTGGCTGTGTTGATTACCGGCATCATCTGGGCTATAGACGCTTTTGTGTTTGCTCCAAAGAGGCGTCGTCGCGCCGATAGTTTGCAGTTAAATGATTCCGGACCTGATGAAACTCTGGATGAAGCCAGAGAGCGGGTAAGCAAAGAACCGATTTTAGTGGAATATTCACGTTCCCTGTTTCCCGTTATTCTCATTGTTTTGGTACTAAGATCTTTTTTGGTGGAACCGTTTCGAATCCCGTCGGGTTCCATGATGCCAACCTTATTGGCGGGTGATTTTATTTTGGTGAATAAATTTGCCTACGGAATCCGGTTGCCCGTATTGGACACTAAAATAATAGACGTGGGTTCACCCCAGCGTGGGGATGTCGCTGTATTTCGGTATCCGGAGGATCCCTCAATTGACTACATAAAACGCATCATTGGGCTGCCCGGAGACCGAGTGGAGTACCGCGATAAAGTTGTGTATATCAATGGTGAGGAAATGCCGCAAAGCGGCAATACGGTTTATTTAGGCGTCGGGCAAGGTGTTGCCATGTCCGGAGCAAAAATGACCACAGAACAACTGGACACTTTGAGTCATAGTGTACTGATTAATCATCACAGGCCCGCGGATGATTTGACCTTCACGGTACCCGAAAATTCCTATTTTGTGTTGGGTGACAACCGCGACAACAGCAAGGACAGTCGTTACTGGGGTACAGTACCCGAGGCAAATTTGGTGGGACGTGCCTTTATGATCTGGTTTAATTGGGATGGGGCGGTCGATGGCTACATTTCCTGGGATCGAATTGGTACATCTATTCAGTAGATTATGTTAACGGCGCTGAATACGCGTCAAAAAGCCACCTTAGCTGCTATTATTTACGGAGTCTGTGATCAACGTCAATTTTGGGAGTCGTGTAATGCGCAATATAAAAACTCAAATGGGCTTAACCGCTATATCCATGGCATTCCTCTTAGTGGTGGGAGGGTTCGCGGTATTGGTGGCGCTCCGCTTGATACCGGTTTACTTGGAAGATTTCAATGTGAAGTCCCATGTAGCCAAACTAAACGCCAATCCCGGACTGGCGGAAATGACGGATGAGGAAATTCTATCCACCTTGTCAAAGCGTCTCGGCGTGGATAATGTGAAGAACGTAAATTTGGACGAACACGTGGAAATCGTACGTGATGGCGCTACTACCACGGTTGTGGTGAATTATGAAGTACGTCGGCCTTTACTGGGTAACGTAGATGCAGTGGTGAGGTTTACCACCGATGAGGATGCAAAGGTTGACGGGAAAGAAAGTCAGTAGTAACAAAACTTTCGAGGAACCATTACTTTCTTCTAAAGATAAAAACAAGCGCCGTCTGACTCCGCAAAGGGTAAAACTGTTGCGCCAATTGATGGGAGTATTGGATTACCAGTTCAAAGAGCCACTTTGGTTGGAAGAAGCGCTGACCCATAGGAGTAAGCAGGCCGGCAATAATGAACGGTTGGAATATTTGGGGGATTCCATCTTGGGGTTTCTCATTGCCGAGCATTTGTATTTGCGCTTCACTCGTGCCACTGAAGGAGAGTTAAGCCGGAGCCGTTCCAGTTTGGTGAAAGGCGAAACTCTGGCGAAATTAGCGCGAAAATTGGACCTCGGTGATTATTTGCAACTCGGTCCAGGGGAATTGAAAAGCGGTGGTTTTCGGCGAAATTCCACTTTGGCGGATGCATTTGAGGCGGTTGTAGGCGCAGTCTATATGGACGGGGGCATGGAAGCGGTTCGAGACTTTGTTCAAAATCACTTTCAAGAGTTGTTAAATAGTCTTAGCATTGATGAGTCACTAAAAGATCCTAAAACCCAGTTACAAGAGTATTTGCAATCACGTAAAATGCAGTTGCCGCTTTATTCCATACTGTCCCAGGAAGGCAGCGTCCACGAACAGGTTTTTGAAGTGGAATGTTTTGTGGAAACCCTTTCCCATCGCACTAGCGGTGCGGGTTCCAGTCGTCGAAAAGCCGAGCAGGTGGCTGCAAAGCAAATGCTCGAGTTTATCCATTCTCATAAGTAGTTTTAATCAGTTTCCCGGAAATTATCGCAATGTTTAAAAGCGGATATGTGGCGATCATAGGTCGCCCGAATGTAGGTAAATCAACTTTGCTCAACACTTTGTTGGGGCAAAAAATCAGCATCACAGCACACAAACCTCAGACCACCCGACATCGAATTATCGGTATAAAGAATCAGGTTGAAGAACAAGTGGTGTACGTGGATACACCCGGCATGCACCTGGGTGCCAAGCGTGCTATCAATCGGCACATGAACCGGGCGGCAGACAGCGCCCTGCATGACGTAGATATTATCGTTTTATTATTGGATCGCACCAAGTGGACGGATGAAGATCAGTTAGTGCTGGATAAATTGAAAAAACAAAAATTACCAGTCATTGCAGTCATCAATAAAGTGGATAAGTTAAAAAGCAAAGACGATTTGCTGCCATATTTGCAACAGCTGACAGAAAAATATCCGTTTCATCAAATTATCCCCTTGTCGGCCAAAACAGCAGAAGGCGTGCAGATTCTGGAAACTCACATACGTCAGTTGTTACCCTCCGGTCCGCCTTTATTTCCGGAAGATCAAATTACGGATCGTAGCGAACGTTTTATAGCGGCAGAATTGGTGCGGGAGAAGCTGCTACGCCGTTTGGGCGACGAAGTTCCACACTACCTGACGGTGGAGATAGAAAAATTCTCTTTCAAAGAATCGGTACGGCATATATCCGCCTTGATATGGGTGGAACGAGAGGGTCAAAAAGCCATCGTCATTGGTAAAAAAGGCGAGGTCCTTAAAAAAGTGGGTGAGGCGGCTCGAAAGGACATGGAATTACTGTTCGATGGTAAGGTGTTTTTGCAGTTGTGGGTAAAAGTAAAGCAAGGTTGGTCGGATAATGAAAGGGCCTTGCGAAGTTTGGGCTACCATGATGATGAGTAGTGCCCCTGTGTCGTGAGGTCATGTAACGTAATGCTATGACGAAGTTCAGCCGAGTAACACTGCAGCCTGCCTATGTGATTCATTCTCGGGCTTATCGTGACACCAGTCTCATTGTTACCGCTATGAGTCCGGAACACGGCCGCGTAGCGTTGGTGGCAAGAGGTGCAAAATCCGCACGTTCGCGCAATTATGCTCTGTTGCAACCATTTCAACCCTTGCTGTTGAGTTGGTCCGGTCAAGGCGAGTTGATGAACCTGACCGCAGTGGAGCCTCAGGGCACCGCTATGGCGTTGCGTGGTCGAGCCTTGGTGTGTGGCTTGTATCTAAACGAGGTCATTGTACGTTGCGTACACGAAGCGGAGGGCCAAATTGAGTTATTCAGCCAATACGATTCGGCTCTACGCTTGCTCTGTGGGGCTGCTACAGATTTGCAATTGCAAGGGGTTCTGCGAGTATTTGAAATACAGTTATTGGATAACCTGGGGTACGGCTTGTCGTTAACATACGACGTATCCGGCGCTACCGTGGCAACTGATGCCTGCTACGATTATCAAATGGATCGCGGTCCGGTGCCTCATGCCGAGCCCGAGATAGCCGGAGTACGGGTTAGTGGAAGAACGCTGCAGGTACTGGCGCAGGGTTCATTGCTAGAAGAAGTAGACCCTGTTGTGTTTAAAGAGGCGAAGACTTTGCTGCGTTATGCCTTAAGTCGGTTGCTGGGGGATAAGCCATTGATGAGTAGAGAGCTGCTGCGCTCATCGTTGTAACGGTTAGAAGGAAACAAAAAATGGAACGAATTGGCGAAATTTTATTAGGTGTAAACATTGATCATATAGCGACTTTGCGACAGGCCAGAGGCACGCTTTATCCTGACCCCATCCAGGCTGCGATTGAAGCCGAGCAAGCCGGAGCTGACTGCATTACCCTGCATTTACGCGAAGATCGGCGCCACATTCAGGACAGAGATGTGGAGCTGTTGCGCGGCATACTGCAAACTCGCATGAATCTGGAAATGGCGGTAACAGAAGAAATGTTGCTCATGGCTGAAAAAATTCAGCCTCAGGATTGTTGCTTGGTTCCGGAGCGGCGCGAAGAATTAACGACCGAGGGTGGTCTGGATGTGCTGGGGAATGTGGCGTCTATCAAAGACGCCTGTTCACGCCTTAAGGAGGCCGGTGTTAGAGTCTCGTTGTTCATTGATGCGGACCCCCATCAGATTGAAGCGGCGGCACACAGTGGGGCTCCCTGTATCGAAATTCATACCGGACACTTCGCTGATGCGTCACCCCAGCAGCGTGAATCGGAGTTAAGGAAAATCATTCTGGCTGTGTCCTTAGCGGAAGAGCTGGGCTTAAAAGTGAATGCCGGTCATGGTTTGCACTATCATAATGTAAAAGATATTGCGGCTATCCCGGCCATTCGGGAATTAAATATTGGCCATGCCATTGTTGCCAGAGCGGTGTTTACCGGATTGGCTGCGGCGGTCAGGGAAATGAAACAGCTGATGTTGGACGCGCGAATTTGCTGAGACAAACTGCGTCGGGCAGGGATCCTGAAGGCCGGGGGCGACACCCACGAATGGTGTATGTCGGGGCAGCCCTGGGTGCCGAGAGCGACGGACTGAGAGCGACTGAAACCGGCTTTTTCACGTAAAAATAAAAAAAATAAGGAAAAATTACGATAAAGCCTTGAATTGTTGGTCGCACTTTAGTTAGAATGCGAGCCCTTCGAGTGCGGGGTGGAGCAGCCCGGTAGCTCGTCGGGCTCATAACCCGAAGGTCGCAGGTTCAAATCCTGCCCCCGCTACCAATCGAAGAGAATAAGATATGGATAGTGCCCGAGATGAAGTCGGGCTCAGCTTTTGCCAGTCGCAGACGCTCGAAGGTCGCAGGTTCAAATCCTGCCCCCGCTACCAATCGAAGAGAAGATATGGATAGTGCCCGAGATGAAGTCGGGCTCAGCTTTTGCCAGTCGCAGACGCTCGAAGGTCGCAGGTTCAAATCCTGCCCCGCTATCAATCGAATAGAAGATATGGATAGTGCCCGAGATGAAGTCGGGCTCAGCTTTTGCCAGTCGCCGACATTGGACATGGATGTGCAGGTGTCGCGGAGCGCAGGAGCGCGAGAGCGGCCGCTCGAAGGTCGCAGGTTCACATCCTGCCCCCGCTATCGAAGAGAAGAGCGAAACCGCGAACCGATGTGCGGTTAAGAAAAACAAACGCCGGACCCACGAGTCGGGCGGTGGAAGAAAAGGCCTCAACATCGAGGCTTTTTTTTTAGGAGTCGGAATTTTACCGGAGCCTCTGTATGGTATTACCTTTGCGTTTAACGCACTTGCGGTTATACTATTAAATGGACAGAAGCAGTGTTTTGGAGGTGG
>Ga0224501_10000089_pt1 | contig 100819 bp, 106 predicted proteins | sample SF_Oct11_sed_USG_4_FD_169105 | JGI IMG/M metagenome (GOLD analysis project Ga0224501, IMG submission 169105) | Sediment microbial communities from San Francisco Bay, California, United States - SF_Oct11_sed_USGS_8_1 | ecosystem: Environmental > Aquatic > Marine > Sediment | place: USA...
TTTTACTATGTGATATCCAAACTTCGTTTTCACAATAGGCGAAATCTGGCCTTTTTGAAGAGCGAAAGCAGCCTTCTCAAATTCCTTCACCATCTTTCCTCTGCCAAAAAGTCCTAAGTCTCCGCCACGTTTTTTTGAGGGGCAGAGTGAAACTCCCTTGGCAATGTTTGCGAACTTCTCTCCCTTTTTTAGGCGTTCCACGATTGCAGTTGCTTCTTTCTCGGTTTTTACAAGGATATGGGCGCAATGAATTTTGTCTGGCATAAAACGTGATTATGTTAATTTGCTTATAACGGTTATCTATACGTCAACTGACTTATTGTTCTGCGAGTTCTCGAGCTTTCCTCAAATTCTCAACATCACTTCTTCGTTCGTCTATAGGGGTCTCTAAAATCAATGGAAGCTTTCCCAGTCTACTCTTCAAGATGTTTCTGAATCCCCTTTCCGTAATCTTTCCCATCCCAATATGTTCGTGTCTGTCTATTCTTGAACCAAGACCGCCTTTAGAATCATTCAGATGGACGAGCCTGAGCTCCTCAAGACCTATAACTTCATCAAATCTCTGCAGAGTGTATTCGACAGCTCCTTGTGAAACCAGATCATAGCCAGCTGCGAATGCGTGGCATGTATCAAAGCATATGCCAACCCGCTCTTTATCCTCAATTTTCGAAGCGATATATTCAATGTCCTCAAAGGAAGACCCCATACTATTTCTTGTCCCTGCAGTATTCTCAAGAAGCAGAATCACATCGTTCTCTATAGCACGAAACGAAGCATTGATCGCATCAACAATTCTCGTAGCTCCCTTTTTCTTCCCATGTCCAAGATGACTACCTAAGTGAGTGACAACATAAGGAACGTTCAATGCATCCGCCCTGTGCAACTCGTCCTTAAGAACGATAACCGACTTTCGATAAACATCCTCTTTCGGAGACGCGAGGTTCAAAAGATACGGCATATGAATAAAGACTGGCCACACTCCACTCTTCTTCACTTTTGCTCTAAATCTCTCGATCTCGCCCGCATCCTGAGTTTTGGAGTGCCATCCGCGGGGATTCCGAGAGAACATCTGTAGCGTGTTGCAGTTTCTCTCCACAGCCCTGTCAACCGCTCTATCAATTGTCCCCATAATCGACAAATGAAGACCCAGTTTCATCCTCAGTCACCTTGCTGAACATCGGTAGCTAGTCCGACCTGATTTTTGTCTGAGAGTCATAGATGCATCTTCCTTCTGAAGATTTGGTCTTCAACTACTATCACAACATTCAAACCCAATAGAGCTAAAGTCTGGTCAATTTGGAAATCACCAATCAATGCAAATACTCCCCTATTCATGCGGGCGCATAGCCACTTTGATCTTTCCCGCCACGGCATCCAATTCTTCTCTATCCGGTTTGGAACCATAGTTGGGACCAACTTTCCATCCAAAACCATCTCCTTTGAATCTCGGAATCACATGTAAGTGAACGTGAAATATCTCTTGGGATGCAACTTTTCCATCAGCCAAGAACAGATTTATTCCTTCACACTTCACTCCTGATCGTCTAATGCCGGCAGCTAAGTGCATTGCGATTTTAAACATGTGCGCTCCGGTCTCTGGATCTAGTTCTGACAATTGGGCAGCATGTGCTTTTGGAATAATCAGGACATGTCCTGGAGTGACTGGCTGAATGTCCAAAAAAGCTATAACCTTTTCATCAGAATACAGTATGCTTGCAGATGCAGTCCCATTGACAATATGACAGAAGACGCACTCACCCAAGATTTGAACCTCAGATTTCATATTCACTGAAAGGAGTATTTTAGTCTCTCTTGTGCGCCTCACTTCATTTACATGGGACCAGATCAAAGGAGCGCGTACACACTTGAATGGAAAAAGAAAATATAACAACGCTAATCGCGTTGCAAGCGAGTCCTTCAGATTCTGTAAGTAACATATAAATTGTCTATACAGACTACTTTGTCTAACCATCGGGATGTGTAATAGTGGACAGAATCATTTTTCATTCAATTTACCTCAATTGTGGTCCCGACAAAGCGTTCGAGTTCTTTACAATAAATGGACACCTCGAAAAATGGTTAACAAAAGTGGCTAACATTGAACCGAAGACTGGTGGAAAATATGAACTGTTTTGGAATCCAGATGACAAAGAGACGGACAGTACGATCGGCTGCAAAATCTTAGCAATCGCGCACGGTAAGTTTCTCTGTTTTGAGTGGAAAGGACCAAAGCAATTCAAGCATTTTATGAACAATGTTAGGCCTCTCACTAACGTGGTTGCATTCTTTCTTCCCCACCAAGGAGGAACTGAAGTCCACCTGTTGCACACTGGATGGAGAGACACCACCGAATGGGAAGAAGCACGACACTGGTTCGCCAAGGCATGGAAAAACGCTTTGTCGGAGCTCCAACGATATGCCAATGAACCAAAATAGGAAAATCCCTGCGCCTACAACATTGTGTCACTTGGCACAATCAAAGTCTACCATGTTGAGCCTTTATCCACTTTGAAGGCAGATTACAGAAGGAAGCTGCCGAAAGGGTAGCTCGCAGTACAGAGTTCGGTCACACAATCACACTACACACGTTGATCAAATAGCAAAGGACGTAAAGCAAGGAGATCAACAATGTAGAAAACTGGAGAGCGCGCGATTGGCGAACACCAGAAACCTTTGCACAACGTGAAGTCTATCGATTTGCGTGGTTCTCAGCAACCTTTATGCATCTAAATAATCATAGAATTTTGACGAAGTAACATGATTGTTGGCATATGTGGAAGCCCAAGAAAACAAGCAACTGAATATGTTTTGCGAGAAGCTTTGAACATGCTGGAAAAGAGGGGGTTCAAAACAGAATTTTTCACTGTTAGAGGCAAAAAAATCGGATTTTGTCAGCATTGTGACTACTGCATGAAAAATAAAGAGTGCACCGTTAAGGATGACATGTACAAGCTCTACCCATTGCTAAAAGATGCTAAAGGAATAATTATCGCCACACCAGTCTACAACGGTGGAATCAGTGCCCAAATTAAGGCTGTTATGGACCGATGCAGAGCCGTAGTCGCGGCAGACCGTAACTTCTTCAAGTACAAAGTTGGCATGGCTATCGCAGTTGGAGGAGATAGGATCGGCGGACAGGAACTCGCAATACAACAGATCATAACTTTTTACATCTTAAACGGGATCATACCAATCGGCGGCGGCTCTTTTGGGGCAAACTTGGGGGCAACTTTTTGGTCGAAAGACACTCTGGGGGCCGTAAAAAAGGATGAAGAAGGATTTAGAGGTTTAAGAAAAACTGTTAAGAAGTTTGGTAGGTTTATGGAGAAATTCGAGATTTAGAAACAAAATCAGGGTGTAGAAACGTGGCTGCAGAGGTGAAAGAAACAAGGAAAAAGGTGGGAAAGAAAAGAAGGAAAGTCGCTTGGGGAATCACAGGTAGCGGAGATAGACTCGTTGAAACAGTTGACGTTATGAAAGAAATACAGAGACGGTATCAAAATGACGTTGAGGTAGTAGTTTATCTCTCTAAAGCAGGAGACCACGTTGTGAAGTACTACAGGCTGGCTAACGATTTAAAGAAGAATTTTGACACGATTTGGGTTGAAATTGATCCGAATTCACCTTTCCTAGCTGGTCAATTGCAAACTGGAAGGTTTGATTTTTTGTTGATTGCTCCTGCCACGTCGAACACTGTTGCAAAAATTTCGATGGGAATAGCGGACAGTTTGCTTTGTAACGCGGCCATTATGGGTCTAAAAGCCTTTGTTCCCCTGTACATAATGCCCTCGGACTATGAAGAAGGAATGATAGTTACGAAACTTCCTAACGGACGGGATTTAACATTAAGGATTAGAAAGGAAGATGTGGAACATGTCAAAAAACTAGCTACCATGGACGACGTGTCTATACTAGAATACCCTGCAGAAATCTATCAAGTTTTCAAAAAACACTTCAAACCTAAAGAAACAAAATGAAGCACTCAGAGTCGCGAATCTTAAGCGCGCGCACTCCTAAGCTATTTCTACGGAATTGTGGAAGCATTTCTTGTACCTGTCTCCATGCATGTTCATGAGATGTACAACAAACCTTATGAGCCGCGTTTGCTAAGTTTATAGTAATTACGTTTTTCTGGCCTTCGTTTCTGTAGGAGAAGGGGCTTGAAGAACGTTGGTCGCCATGCGCATGTGCGCAACCCCACGTGGATTCCGAACGACCGCTGTTCTGGCTAGGTCATAGCTCTGAAGCCCCTTCCTCTACAGCGCGCACAACGCCGAGAGAGATTTAACCGGATGCAGAAAGGTTCATGGGTTTCGAGTTTGAAACCATCTAGACTACGTGGGAGACCACTGCACATCCATTTAGCGTATTCCTCACGTTCACAGATTGCGTTTGCATGACCACTAAAAGGCAGACGCTATAGGAATTGTTTGAATTTTCTTTCCTCAACCAGAAACTTGTTGCGGTCAAAGGAGATGATTCTTACGTTCACCATACGAAGGGGAACCCCTTTCGCGATGAGATTGTTGTAGGTTTCCTTTTGCTTGCCCATTAATTTGGCATTCCGCCCACATTTTATCTCAACAACTTCAAGATCACCCTCAACGATCGGGAACTCAAAAAAGCTACCATATTTTGGAGAGTTCCGTATCCTCAACTCTGCGATCGATGGGCAAGCACTCTTCTTCCATCGTTTCGTTCGCCCAGTCTCCCGCAATTTCAAGAGTAACCCGTCTGGAGTGCACTGATTTTGGCCAAGGACCCCTATAACCATGGCGTATTTTGACAACAACATCGTGTCGGCGCAGACACCATGAACTATGAAGTCTTCCCTGAAGTGATCAAACCGGAACAGTTTTTCATTCCACGCCCCACGGTGGCGCCTATAGTCATTCGTACTGAGCACAACGGTGTTCCACCCCTCTTTGGTAATCAGTCTGGGTGCGAGCTGGGTTCGAATGAAACTCCTCGCTATTTGTTCGCCGATTACGCCTTTCAAACTGTTCCATTCAAGCGGTCGAAACTGATATTCCAAACCCTCACCGACTAGAGACGAAAATGGGTGAGTGAGGGGTCATCGCCGTTACCCTTATACTGTTCCCTCACCCAGATTCTATGTGCAGATGTTTTATCGCCCTCATCAGAGAGTATTACTACTCATTGGTCATCAGGCTCAGGGTAACAGACCTTTGAGGAGGTTTCTTTGCAGAGAATAAGTCTTGAGCGATGTGGATATTTAGAGGCTGTGACACAACGACATGCTAGGAAGTAGACAGAGAACCCTGAAACTATTCTGGCCGAAGAAGAACGCAGGAGGTTATAATGCCTTACCCAGCGTGCGTCAAGGGTCGGGGCCGGGATTCGAACCCGGGCGCCAGGCTCCACAGGCCTGTAGGCTATTAGGCTACCTCTGTTAGTGTTTCATGAGTCACTGCGAGTGTGTCGGTCTGAAGATACACAACGTGAGGCTCTCGGTCACATCTACGTAGTCTATGTCCAGTTTCATACCTATCTTAAGTTCCTGTGGGTGCGCATCGATTCTAGTTATTATTCTGCCAACTCGTTCTTCTAGGTCAATTACACCGAGAACATACGGGTTTTCTAGAGCAAGTGGAGATTCATGGACTTCTGTCCAACTATAGAGTTCTCCTTTTCCGCTGAGTTCGATCCAATCGAGTTGTTTTGATAGGCATTCTGGGCATCTTGCTCTCGGTGGAAAGAAGGTTTCTCCACATTTCTTGCATTTCTGCGCCTTCAGCTGCCTTTTCCTGAGACCTTCCCAGTAATCTTTCGCATACGTAGCAATGTAAGGATGCAGAAAACTCAGTTTAGAAACAGTTATTCTAGTCACCTCTCTGAAATATGAAGACCATACAGTTGTTGATTGTTCCGCCCTCACAATGCATCAAGCCAGTTTCCGCCCTGTCAACCTGTAGTTTCCCCGCCTCACCCCGGAGCTGCCTAACTACGTTTATTGTTTCGTAAAAGGGTGTTACCATGGATGGGTGCCCCCTTGAGAGCAGGCCACCATCCGTGTTTATAGGTATCCTGCCACCAATCTCGGTTGACCCATCTTCAATCGCTTCAACCATTTCCCCTTTTTTAAACCAACCTAAATCTTCAGGCAGTATCAGTTCCTGTGGACTAAACGGTGCATATATTTCAGCCACATCTATGTCACTTGGCTTCAGCTTTGCCTGCTTGAACGAGTATTCAGCTGCCTTCTTTGCAGCAATAAATGTCGTGAGAGATTTGTCACACTGGTCAGTTGGAACACAACACGAGTTGTCGTGATATTCTCCAACCGCCTTGATATAAACTGGGGTGTCAGTAATTTTTTTAGCCTTTTCTTCTGATGCCAAAACTACAGCCGCTGCTCCATCCAATGCCGCACAACTGTCGAGGAGCTTTATTGGGGAGCATAATGGTCTTGAATTCAAGACATCCTCAACTTCAATGGGTTCCTTAAATGCTGCCCACGGGTTATGAACAGCGTTCTTACGGTTCCTCACACTCGCCATCGCAAACTGTTCTTCGGTGGCATCACATTCGTGCATATACCGTCGTCCTGAGCATGCATAGGCCCAAATGATGTTGAAGCCAGTAAAGGGTTGAACCGTAGGATCGAGAAATTCAGGACCTTTCGGTGGGTGTTCCAGCATTTGGGCTACCAAGCGTTCCCTCATGGAGCGTTCTCTCTCGGCACCATAACATATAGCTACACTGATATGTCCTAGCATTATCTCGTTCATGGCATGTTTGATAGCCAATCCAGCGGCCACTCCGCCGCAACTGATCTGAGCCATGGATTTGGGAGCAATCCTCATTTGTTCAGCGACTATGGAGGCTTGAAGTCCAGAATCCATAAAGATATTCTTCAGGTTAGGTGTTGTGACTAATCCCTCAACATCTTCCGTTGAAAGTCCTGCGTTTTCAAGAGCAAGAGACAACACATCGGACGCCAATTCGTCTTCAGAGATATTGGGATATCTACCTATACCTACACACCCATAACCTACAACTGCGACTTGTCTCCGCATAGTCTGACCTCGACAAAGCTGTGTGCGTGCGTCGTTTAAGAATTTAGGGACGAATCTCCTATGTTCCCGGAAGAGAACTGTCTTTCCGAACAACCGTTGAATGCTAGAATTGCCTAATAGAAAGCAGAGAAGGAGAGGTTCATGATATGATTAGGCAGACTCGCATTTCTCTAATACTGATCAGCTTACTCTTATTACTTCTCATTCATGTACAGGTGCAGTTACCCTTCACCTCATTTGCAAATGGTGATGATTCTGCTCTTTCTGCGCGCGCGGTCGAACAAACATATCGTTGATCCACTAATTTTTCATCGCCAGGACATAGCCAACACGCGCGCTACAGTTTTGAGAGGACTTCGTCGTGGATGAATGTGATTTGTTGGCGGTGTCTCTTATCTTCTACAAATGAGGTTTGAGCTAGGTGATGAAGACGAAGCAATATCAGGTCGACGTCCGAGTACTTCTGCAACTTTTCCACGCAGATCTCTGAAGGTCCCACGATGTATCTTTCCTTGATCCGCGAGATCTGATCTTTGGACATGGATTTGAGCACCTCATCCATGTGGGGTCCGGTGAGAATCCTTGTGAAATGCACAAAAATTAAGTCACTTCGGCTTCTGCCTTGTTTTTCAGCTTCGCTGATGATTTCATTCATCATATCTTTGTAGCTCTTTGAAGAAAGGTGCCCGGGAATCCAGCCATCTGCTTCTCTGGCTGCAAATCGACACATTCTAGGGGACCTTGATCCTACCAGAATTGGTGGATGAGGCTTTTGAACCGTTTTTGGGAGAAGAACAGCATCCTTGATGTGATAATATTTGCCTTGGAACTTAACCTCGTCCTCGGTCCACATCCTTTTCATAAGCCTTATTCCCTCAATGGTCTTGGATACCCTCTCTCTCGGAGGAAGAAACTCAACACCGTACCCTTCAAATTCAGCTTGGTTCCACCCCGCTCCAACTCCAAAAAGGAAGCGCCCTTTGCTGATATTATCAAGGGTTGAGACGATTTTGGCGGTTTGGGGAGCAGATCTGAAAGGTACTGGCGTGACGGCTATTCCTATCTTAATCCGCTTAGTTTTGAGCGCCATAGCCGTCAACATGAGGAACGCATCTGGAATATTATTGGCAGAGCGCTTCATATAATGATCATTGACGAAGACAGCCCCTAACCCTAGATCCTCAATTAATCTAGCCGTCTTCAACGCGAGGTCAATTGAGTACTCTTCAAGCTGAAGGTTAAAGCCAAAACTTGTCATTCAAATACCCTTCAAATACCTTAATATCACATCCATAAAAAGGTAGAGAACTTAATAAAATGACACGCTTTGACTTTAGCCTAAGGAAGTTCTCAATCATACGTGTGCGCAATAAAAAGTCCATCCGGTGTATTTATACTCAATCTCATAATTACAATTACAAATTTGCAAGACCAGAGAGTTGGAGCTGCGCATGTGGTTGAAACATCAAGTTTGGTATTGGTTCCCGGTTTATCTTTATGCGAGTGTGATATTCTATCTTTCATCGATTTCTGTTTTGCCTGAGCCGGAACAACAATTTGGAATAACAATCTCTGACGCAGCAAAACATGTTGTGGAATACTTCATCCTAAGCTTCCTACTGTTCCGAGCATTCATAAACTCCAGATCTTCGGCTGTCAAGGCGAAAGCGTACTTACTTGCCATCACGTTATCTATTCTTTACGGAGCTACAGATGAACTTCATCAGTTGTTCGTGCCAGAACGCGTGTGTAGTGGTCTCGACGTCGTCCTTGACGGAGTGGGCAGTAGCTTGATCCTGATAAGAGAATTCTTCAACTAATATTGCGCGCACGATGATGCAAAATTTATAACACTAAAAGAGGAAATTCATTAGGCGGGTCACTTCATGACGGAAAAATCAGAAATAGCTAGAGAGGCTTTGGATGAGGCCTACCGTCGTGGGTATGATTATTGCGCGCGCATGGGCTGTGCCCCTGGTGTTTTTGCTGCGGTTATGGAAACTCTGGGCTACGAAGACGATCCTGTGGTTAATGGCGTTTGGAAAGCTACCTTAGGCTTAATCGGTGGAACCGGCAACATGGCTATTGGAACCTGTGGTGCCATGGCGGGTGCCGCTATGGCAATAAGCTACAGTTTTGGCTTCACAAAGGAGGATCTCAAGGACCAGGCGAAGATGCTCAACGTCGCCAGTGTGGTTGCTGAAGTGGGTAAAGAGATGCAGGAGAAATACGGTCACATACAATGTCAGGAGGTTCAGTTCCATCACTGGGGAAAATCCTACAGATTCACCAATCCGGAAGTTATGCAAGAATTTGCGAGCGCGCGCGAATTATGGACTGCCTGCCAAGAAGTAACCGGAGACCTTGCCAGATGGACCGTGAAGAAGATCTTGGAGCACAATCCACATTTCTCTAAACGAACACAAAAATGAGACCGAATCTAATTCCCTCCAATTTCAGAACATACGCGCGCGCAATGCTGAGGGGTAATTTGTTGTATATTTTTTGCCCCTCATAGCATTAGTCTTAGTTTATTATGAGGGGTAACTTTCTGAGTAGATTTTACCCCTCGTATTTTTGTTATGAGTGGTAATTTTTCTTTGATTTTTTACCCCTCACTCTATTTGCGCTCTATTCCTTCCTTATTCCTATTCCATTCCTGTACCATTAGGAACCTATCCAAATCAGGGGTATACAGGGTATAGGACCGTCCATAAACCGTTAACCGTCGTCCGTCGTTGGTTGGTCGTTTCCCCGTTTATCCCCGTCTGTCGTCGTCTCCGTTGGTTGGTTGGTTGGTTGGATCAAATTTTAACCCCCCAAACCCAACTTTATCTTTTGAATTATCCAAAAGCCTGAAAACTTTCAGTATCAAAATTTATATTTAAAAAGCTCGAAAAGGTGTTTTTAGGGAAAGCTAAGTTGTTGGACAAAAGGTCTATTTTCTGGTATGAATTGGTTGGCATGGTCCTTATAATTATTCTTGGAAGTATGCTTCATTTTACTTTTGAATGGTCTGGCAATCAACCAATAATTGGTGTATTCTCTGCCGTGAATGAAAGCGTATGGGAGCATCTGAAAATTGCTTTTTGGCCAACCCTTTTGTATGCAATCTTTGAATACAGTCATTTAAACAAAAAAACCAACAACTTCTTTTTTGCAAAGACCATTGGAATCTACGCTATAATGATAATCATTCCAGTAATCTTCTACTCATATACTATTATTGCCGAAGAAAACCTAATAATCGATATTCTCAGTTTCATTTTTGCTATAATCATTGGACAACTCATCAGTTATAAGCTGTTGACTTTCAAAAAACTACCTAAGAGTCTGAAAATGATTTCTCTAGTTGCTCTTGTAATCTTAGCTCTTGCGTTTGTAGTTTTCACGTTCTATCCACCTCAGATCCAATTATTCCAAGACCCAAACACAGGAGAGTACGGAATAACCAATCACTTACATTAATTTCTTCGAATTGATTTTCTATAAATTTAATGTATTCTTTTACATTTTGAGCACCGATTAACAAGCTCGTCAATATTTTTTTTCTTTATCAATGACCCCTACTTTTTCTACAAATTGCCATTTCTCATCAACTTTAGAGTAGTGATTGTAGCCTCTTCATTTCATCTCTTTAACGAGGTCTTCATGACGAGTATACAAATTATGGACTTCAAGCAAACCTTTTTCCAGATATCCTTTGATTGTAAGAATAAAAGTTTACAGTAACCCAATAAAATTATAAACAATTAAACAGACGATAGCCTTACCAAAATCATAAAAGAGATTAACGAAATATAATCTTTCATGAATTTTAAAGAAAGACAAGAAATTATTGCAAAATCACCGATTTCCTTCAAATATCTGAAACGCTTCAATGCAGCTGCTTTTGTGCTACATCTAATCCAAGGAATATTAATGCTTGTCCTAGGAACTCAGCTCGAGTGGGAACGTAGTCTTTATACTTTCTACACAAAATTTACAATAATTGAAGGTCCACCATTTCGAATAGATGTGACGCCTGATCCACAAGTCTTAGTTACAATTGGGTATCTTGGAGTTATTGTAGCATCTTTTCCATTACTTTCAGCATTAGCTCATTTTATCATTGCATTCATTAAGAATGATAAATACAATGAGAACTTGAAGAAAGGAATGAATCCATACCGATGGTATGAATATGCATTCTCTAGCTCAATAATGATAGTGCTAATTGCCCTCTTTTTGGGCGTATGGGATTTCTGGTCTTTGACAATGATCTTCGTATTAAACGCAATGATGATAATGTTCGGATACTTGATGGAACTGATAAACCAGAAAACCGAAAAAACAAACTGGACTTCTTTCATACTCGGATGTATTTCCGGTGGACTCCCATGGGTTGTCCTCTACGCATACTTTATTGGAGCACTTTCTTCAATAAACGCAGAAATACCCACCTTTGTTTACATGATTCTTTTCATATACTTCATAGTCTTCAACATCTTTGCCCTTAACATGGTACTACAATACAAAGGCGTTGGTCGTTGGAAAGACTATCTATACGGAGAAAGATTCTATATTATTCTAAGCTTTCTGGCAAAATCAATCCTATCCTGGTTAGTATTCATAGGTATCTTCGCACCGTTCTAATAAATCCCAAAGAAATTCCCCCCTTTTTTAAAAATAAGAAAGATTGTGAGTGAAAAAATAACTCAAACTTTCTTTTTGATTAATTGCTTTATGCTGGTTTAAGTTTTGCACCACAAACTGAACATTTGCCTTCAGATGTTATCATAGGCTGTTCATCGACCTCTTTTCCACAAAGTCCACACTTCAAAATACTCCACCCCCATTAAAAATCCGTTCCTACTATTAATAAGGTCTTTTAGAATGATTAACTTTTTCTCTGCACCAAAAATATGTGGAGAAAAGTCTTAAAAACCAAAAACAAATTATTTTAAGTTGATTTTATTATGAGAAAATTTGTTACTCCGACAGTTGTGGTTAGTAGATGTATTGAAATTGATCCATGTCGATATAATGGATTGAAGATTGCTAGTTATTTTGTTAAACAGCTAATTCCCTATGTTAACTTAATTCCTGTCTGTCCTGAAGTTGAAATAGGCTTAGGAACACCCAGAGAGGCATTACGTATAGTTATGAAAGAAGATAAAATGAGGCTTATTCAGCCGAAAACGGGGTTAGATTTCACTGAAAAGATGGATGCCTTTGTAAGTTCCTTTTTAGAATCTTTACCTGAGGTGGATGGCTTCATATTAAAAGGGCGATCACCAACGAGTGCTCTAAAGGATGCGAGAAGATATTCTGGTCCAAATCCAGGTGATGCAATAAGGGGGAAAGGTCCAGGATTTTTCGGAAAGGCTGTTTTAGAAAGATTTTCTCATTTGGCAATAGAAGAGGAAGGCAGACTTAGAAATCCAAATATAAAGAGCAATTTCCTCACAAAACTTTACACGTTAGCTAAGTTTAGAGAAGTAAAAAGGTCAAAATCAAGCAAAGAAATTTTAAAGTTTCACTCAGAAAATAAGTTATTGCTAAGAGCGTATAACGAAAAAGAAATGAGGATTCTTGGAAGAATAGTTGCCCAAAGAGATCAATACAAAATAGCCAACTTGATTACTGATTACGAAAAACATTTGTTACTAGCTTTAAAACGTGCTCCTAGATGTGGTTCTCAAATTAATGTTTTAATGAACAGTATGGGCTATTTTTCTAAGAGTCTTTCTGGAGAAGAAAAAGATTTTTTCTTGAAATCATTAGACGATTATAAAGAAGGGGTTATTCCTTTGAGTGTGCTGACTGGAATTTTTAATTCGTGGATTTTAAGGTTCAAAGATGATTATTTGTTGAGTCAATCCTTTTTTGAGCCCTATCCAAGAGAATTTGTTGATATTGATTTAATGACCAGCTACTGTGATGGAAAAGATTACTGGAAATAATGGTCGATTAATTATAGTGTACATATTCATAAGTTGGTAATTTCATAACCAGCGTTCTTCCAAGCAATCATACCACCGAGCACATTGTGGACGTCTTGAAATCCTGCTCGAGTCAGAATGCTTGCTGCTAAGCTAGCACGATTTCCCACATTGCAGACCACTATGATTGGGCGACCCCTTGGTAATTCTTCAATCCGGTTTTCAAGGTATCCTGAAAAGATATTAATAGATCCTGGGATGTGCCCTTGATCCCACTTTTCATCTTCTCTAACATCTAATGTGAACAAGTCATCTTTTTGGTTTAACCAATTTTTTAGTTCATGTACAGAAATTAACCCAAAATGTTCCAAGGGTAAAGACTGTTTGTACCAGCCTTCTATCCCTCCCACAAGATATCCTGTTAAATTATCATAGCCTAGTCGGTAAAGGTAGCAAACAGCTTTATTTAGGTAAGTTTTGTCCTCCAAAATTAAGAGAATTGGTTTATCGTATGGTAGAGTCCAACCTGCATACGAAGGAATTCTTTCCAACCAAATACTATAGGAGTTTTTTAAATGCGCTCCACCAAATGATGGGGGTTGACGAGTGTCCACTATAACGGCGCCGAGTTTCATTTGCTTTAAGAAGGTTTTTGGCATAAGAGGTGGGGGCGTTGGTAACTTGTTGAATATTGGTGGACCTTCTAGATTATATTTTTCCATTTTTAAAAAGTAAGGGGGACGAGTATGGCGTTCAGTAGTTTTATGAGTTATGAACTCTTTTCGTGTTTTCTGTAGAAGTGGATTAAAGGTTCTTTCTATTCCTAAGGTGCTGTCTTCTCGTTGACTTATGTCTCCTCCACAAACTGAACCAGCACCATGGGCAGGAAAAATAAGCACGTCATCTCCAAGAGGTAATAGTTTGTTAAAAATACTATCATAAAGGGCTTCAGTTAATCGTTGAGCTTCATTAGGTCCATATAAGTCTGTGCGTCCAACGTCTCCAACAAATAATGTGTCTCCAGTAAATACCATTATTGGTTCTTCGCTTAGGTCTAGATCAGCTAAAGCATAAGACATGCTTTCATCTGTGTGGCCAGGCGTCTCTAATGAAATTAGTTTGATTTTTCCAAAAAAGAATTCTTGTCTATCCTGTAATTGTTGACCATATTTGAAGTCTAGTTTTGATCCATGATAGATCCCCGCTCCAGTGCGTTGTGCTAGTTCAATAGAACCAATCACATAATCTTCATTTCTGTGTGTTTCATAAATCCCTTTGATCGTCATCTCTTCTTGCTGAGCCATATCTATAAAAATTTGGCAATCTCGCCTTGGATCAATTACTATTGCTTCATTTTCTGAACCTACGAAATATGAATTGTGAGATAGCCCTTCAGATTTAACTTTTTTAATCAACATAACTAACGCCTATTAGTAAATTTATTGAATTAACATATTAATTATCACATTGACTGCGGAAATCGAAAATAATCATCATGATTATAATATGGAATTTGTTATTAGATTTTAGTTTTTGGTAGATTTTTGGTTATGCAAAAGCTTATTTGAAAAGTCGATTGATACATTATTTTATGTTTCCCTTAGGTTTTTTTCCATATATTATTGGTGGAATATTAATAGGCGTGGGTGTAAGTTTTATTTACATTGTAACAGGACTCCATGCAACACAAAGCAGTTTCTTTGATACTACAATATCCTTTTTTTCTAAAAGACCATACTTTCTTCAAAAACAGTATCTCGATTCTAGAGGATGGCGTATCACCTTTGCTGTAGGAGTTATTTTAGGTGCATTCATTTACACAATAACATTAGCGGCAGAAGGGTTCTTCACAACATCAGTAGAATGGTGGAGACTTGCAATTGGGGGTTTTCTTGTAGGATTTGGAACAAGACTTTCTAAAGGGTGCACATCTGGACATGGTATAAGCGGTTTAGCGTCACTATCTACAACTTCACTTTTTGCTGTACTCACTTTCATAACCGTTGGAATATTGACTGCACTTGTTATCCAAAGTCTGGGGGTATTTCCTTGAAATCAAAACATGTTTTTGTGTTTATAGGGGGAATATTCTTTGGTTTTGGCTTAGCCTTCGGTGGAATGTCAAAACAAGAAATTGTTCTAAGCTTCTTACAATTAAAAGATCTGGGACTACTGTTACTGCTTGGCGGATCAGCTCTAGTAACAGCACTAACAATCAATATTGTACCCAAAGTCTTGAAAAAACCAATATTGGGTGGCGTATTCAAGAAAAGAACCCGAACATTAACCAAAAGGACAATTATTGGTGCAATAATTTTTGGCGTAGGTTGGGGAATCTCAGGGTTATGTCCTGGATCAGCTATGGCAAGTCTTGGAATTGGGAATCTTCCAGCTTTAATCGGTATTGCTGGCATGTTTCTTGGGGCTTACGTAATGGGAAGATATTTTACATAAAATTAAAACCCAGAAGGGAAAAGCCAGTATCTGTGTCTTTTAGGTTCATTGAAATGAAGAATATTGTAGATATTCAGGCTGAAGATTTTGATGATGAAATTAAATCCAATAACCCAGTAGTAGTCGAATTCTGGATAAAATCTTGTGGTAACTGTAAAAAATTCAAACCTATTTATGAAACGCTTTCTGAGATTTTTGGTGGAAGATTAAAATTTACTAGAATTAACATGTTTGAAAGTGTTAAAAATCTTAGACTTGCCGAGGGGCTTGGAGTAGAAGAAACCCCTACTGTTAAATTATTCCAGAAAAGTAAAGAAATTGGAGAAATTGTTGGATTTAGAAGACTGGAAGCTGCAACTGAAGAGATCAAAAAGATTGTTAAAAAATCAAATTGATGAATTAAATATTAAATTCCCTTAACGATAAAAGGGAAAAATGATTTACAACACAATTAGCTTTTTACCTATTTATGTTCCTTAGGTTATTTGGGATAATTATATGTCCAAGAGTATGAATTTAACAATTTTACAAATCAATGACACCCATAGCTACTTTGAATTGCATAATGAACTATTCTGGGTTGGAGATAGGGCAGTCTATAAAAAATCCGGAGGCTACGCAAGAATTGCAACTATTTTCAGAGAAATAAAAAATGAAAAAAATGGAAAAGTGATTGTGCTTGACAACGGAGATACACTTCATGGTACATTTCTTGCAGTAAATAGTAAAGGTGAAGCGTTAGTTCCTATATTGAATGAGCTAGCTTTAGATGCAATGACCGCGCATTGGGAATTTGCTTATGGTCCCGATAAACTTAGAGGCATAGTTGATAAGCTCAATTTTCCAATGCTTGCAATTAATTGTTATTACAAAAAATCGAACAAACTTGTCTTTCCTGCCTTTCATATCATTGAAATTGATGATCTCCGAGTGGGAATTATTGGGATTGCAGCTACAATTGTGGATAAAACAATGCCTAAAAATTTCAGTAAAGGCATCTACTTTACTTTAGGAAACAAAGAATTACCCAAATATATAAGGCAACTTCGCGAAAGTGAGAAAGTAGATCTGATTATTGTTTTATCTCATTTGGGGTATCCACAAGAGTTTAAGTTAGCTAAAGAAGTTGATGGAGTAGATGTTTTGTTAAGTGGCCATACTCATAACCGTCTTTATGAGGCGGTAGTAGTAAATGGTAGCATATTGATGCAGTCGGGTTGTCACGGTTCTTTTGTCGGCAGATTAGATCTTGAAGTCAAGAATGGTCGGATTCATAAATTTCAACATAAATTAATCAAGGTTGAAGAATCAATAAAACCAGATCCAACGGTTGATTCTATTGTTAACAAAGCTTTAGATAATCATCGAAATATGCTAAATGTTGTTATAGGAAAAACCAAAACCGCCCTCAATCGTAACCAAGTAATGGAATCTACAATGGATAACTTTTTGCTTCAAGGATTGATTGAAGTTAGTGGAGAAACAATAGCGTTTTCTAATGGATGGCGTTACGGAGCGCCTGTTGTAGCTGGACCAATAGTGTTGAATGATCTTTGGAACATCATTCCTACTAATCCTAAAGTTTCAATTTGTAAAATTACTGGAGTAGATCTTTGGGATATGATGGAAGAGAATCTGGAACGTACATTTTCTTGTGACCCATACAAACAAATGGGGGGGTATGTGAAAAGATGTTTAGGTTTAAACATTTATTTCAAATTGGAAAATCCTGAGGGAAAGAGGATTCAAGAGTTTTTTGTAAATGGAAAAAGAGTGAATGGGTCAAAAACGTATAGCGTATGTTTTGTTACAACCCAAGGTGTTCCAGAGAAGTATGGTAAAGATCGTGAAAGTCTGGAAATAAATGCAATATCTGCTCTTGAGGAATATTTGGAAAAAAATAAGTCAGTTTCTGCAGAATTAAAAAGAACAATAGTTCCAATTTAGAAGCAATAAACTAAAGTTAAAGCAGACTGAATATCACTCTTATTAGTTTGCTACTTGACTTAAGATTCCCTTTGAATTAGAAGCAAAAACTCAAATAATCAGAAGGAGATGAAAATGAACGAAGTTAATGAACAAGAAGTCCTAGCAAAAATCCGTACTTTATTAGCTTTGGAGAGAAATTACCTTGCAGAAGAAAGGACTGCAATGGCTGAATTTAGAAACGGTTTGGCACTTACAGTTATTGGTCCTACAATGAGTACGATAATTGCATATATATTGTCAGTTTTTACTGTTGAAAAATCAATTCTTTTGGATTTGTTAAATTTTGCATTTTTCAGTATACTAACAATTGTTGGAATATGGATAAGTTTTCGCTCACAATCCAAATTAAGGATACTTAAGAAAAAAAAGGCAACTATTAAAAAAAGAACAATTGAAATCAGTAAATCCTCCAAAGAAATCTATAATCTTCTATGTGATTGTATAGAAGAATGATGAGAGCGGCAAATTTCTAAGTTTTTGACGGGTCAACATTGAATATCCAAAGTGTTGAGCTTTCATTTGGAAACTTAATTTTACTGATAATTTGGTATTACTGCAATATCAATCACTAAAGTTACCAAGAACCAAATAACATCCATGCAAAGATTAATGTGAGAATTAGATTTAGCGATTGACCTACAATATATAATTGGACTGGTTTCCCCCCGGAAATCTGTGTTTTAAGGGTTTTGAAGTCTGTTTCTAGGCCTATGCTCAAAAAGGCGACTGCAAAAAGAAAAGTTCGAATGCTTCCTGTTAATTTAAGAATGTCAGTTAACATCATTTCGCCCATTATGGGTAGGACTACAAATGACGAGAGTATTGAAAGAAAGGCGAATCCTATTATAAATTTTGGAAATCTATACCAGATCTGAATTAGACCTGGTTTGTCATTTGAGGTTCTATCAATCTTTGTGACCCAAAGAAATGCAATAACAAATGCTATTAGAGCAATCATAACATTTTGAATAAGTTTAATTACTGTAGCTACTTCCATTGCTTCTTCTCCCAGCAATTCTCCTGCAGCTACAACAGCACCGGTTGAATCAACAGTTCCCCCGATCCAAGCTCCACCAATTATATAATCGATTCCCGCAAGTCTAACAAGAGCAGGTAGACCAACCAGCAATATTACTGTGGATAATAAAGAAATTGAAATGGTTAATGTTAGAAACTCCTTTTTGGCTTTGGTTGCTGCTGCAACAGCTATAGCAGCGGAAACTCCACAAACAGAGGTTGCAGCTGACATTAGGACGGTTAGGGTCTTATCCAATTTTAGGACGGATGTACCAAATTTGTACATAAGGAATAAGACAAGAGGTGTTACTCCCCAGGCAAGCAACAGACCTGGTATTCCCAAATTTAACATTCTGGAAAATAATATTTCAGCGCCTAACAACACTAATCCTATTTTTATGTATAACTCTGTTTTTATTGCAGGTTTTAAAAAATCGGGTACACCGATTGTGTTGCTGATTATTAATCCGATAATTAATGCCCAAAGAACGTATTCCAAACCATAAGTTCCCATAAAAGATTGTTTAGATATTACTTGGGCAACTAATCCTAATATCGAAAATACGAGAAAGGCCGGAATAAAAGTTGACAATCTATCTTGAATCGATTTGATAGATATTGAAAGAAGAATAAGTAGAATGATAGTCAACAAGAGATAAGAAATAAACCCATCTGCAGAAAATGAGTTAAAAGGATTTGTAACCCAGCGGTTTGGCTTAGGCACAGTAGTAATTATTCCTAATAGACTAACCCCGAAAAGGATCAATCCTAACCAAACTGTCCACCAATCTTCTGACTTTTTTAAGGCCACAAAAAGGGTCGTTAAAGAGATGCTAATCACCTTTATTTAATATTTAATTGATTTCAATTTAACACTTTTCTGTAAACATACACATTTAGTCCACTGAAATTATTCTATAACTCTATTTTGGTTACAATTCAACAAAAAGTCTACTTGAGGAACTTGCATGCACTGTAGATTCTACAACCTATTAGAAACGCTGTGGCTAACATAACTGCACTAATGAAGAATGGAACAAATGAACCAGCAATGTCGTATATTAAGCCAATGATTAATGGTCCTGGAATATTTGCTGTACTAGCAACAGACCCTGCTATTCCTAATATGCTTCCTTGCTCCTCAAGCGAAGTTCTTTTTGACAAAAACGCTGGAATAGATGTGTTAATTATTCCAAAACCTGCAGCTAACACAGCATTTGCCAAAAAGAAAATTGCCACGTTTTGAAAAATTGGCATTAGAAGAGTCCCTGTCGCCATCAAGATTGGACCTAATGCAATTAGCTTCTCTTCGCCCAATCTTTTAGAAAGTCTGTTTATCAAGAAACCCTGCATTACAATTTGAATCAATCCAATATAAATGAAAACATACGATAATTCAAGAGAATTGAAGTTGAAAAAGTCTATACTTAGTAATGGGACGATTACGGGTATTGTACTAAAAGCTAAAGTAACAATAAACAGAATCAGAAGCGTGGGACCCAAGAGCGGTTTTCTCAAAGAATCACGTACCCCCCGCAAATATCCTGAACTTCCACTTGTAATTTCTATTGTTTTTTCTTTGTCTCTTTGTGGTTCTGGAAGGAAAGAAATTACAAATAGAATGTTTATTGAAGTTAGAATCATGGCTGCATATCCGGGAATAGAAAACCCATAGATGCTAAGGGAACCTCCTAATGCTGGACCTATAATAAAACCTGCACCAAAAGCTGCACCAATTTTTCCCATCTCCTTTGTCCTAGTTTTGTGGTCGGTTACATCCGCAATGTAAGCTTGTGATACAGCTCTTTCTGTGGCAATACCAGCTATTATTCGAGAGAGAAGTAGCATAAGATACGAGTTGGCAAAAGAGAATAGTGTAAAGCTAATAAAAGAGATTAGTAGTGAGAGAAGTAGTATTGGTTTTCTTCCCATTTTATCTGATGCTTTTCCTAATAATGGTGAAAAGAAGAATTGCATAATAGCAAAAGAGGCTATCAAAATCCCAAGTGCTGTAGGACCTGCTTGAAATTCATTTGCATAGAATGGTAGAAGAGGAATAATAATTCCGTAACCAGTTATGTCTATGAAAACAGTTAATACAATTACAAAAATTGGCGATAATCCTTTGCTTGTATTTTCCTTCTTCATAATTAATTTTCAACTTCTAAGCAGAATTAGTTATATCTTTACACAATTTTGGTTAAATAAAGTTACTAATCAAAATTCGGATACAATATAGGCTCGCAAGGAGATTCCTGCTCGCTTATCCTGCGCGCGCAGACCAAAGGAAAGGATGATTATGTCAGCAAAGTCGCCACAACCCTTGAGGAAGCACAAACATTAATAGAATCAGGATTTGAATACGTTACCGACATGCAATTTGGCGAAATGATGTACAAACTGTTCAGGAAGAAGAAACCATGGTCACCAAGTTGAAAGTGAAAGAGAAAACATCTATTGGATACATTCTAGAGAACGGATGTATAATAGACGACACATTCGCCGAAATGTTTCCGATGTGGGTTGGGCGAATTTTAATAACTGCAGACAGTGAAAAATGGGCGCTAACCGCCGCACGAACAGCCACTGGTTTTGCATCCTCCATCATCATGTCCCCAGCGGAAGCAGGCGTAGAAGGCACCGTACCTCCAGAAAACACTCCCGATGAACGTGTTGGAGCCCTAATTCAAATCTACCATAAAACCCGAAGAGACCTAAAGTCTCAAATGATCTTACGGCTCGGTCAATGCATCATGACCTGCCCTACAACAGCAGCCTTTGACGCACTGCCCCAGGCTAAAAGAAGGTTGAAAGTGGGAAGAAGCCTCCGGCTTTTCGGCGACGGGTTTCAACGACGAGATGCACTCGCTGGGCGGAAGGTTTGGCGTATCCCTGTGATGGAAGGAGAATTCGTGGTGGAAGACAACTTCGGCGCCATAGAGGCCATTGCAGGGGGCATGTTACTTATCATGGCTGAAACCCATAAAGCCGGACTACACGCAGCTGAAGAAACTGTCAACGCCATCAGTCAACAGACGAACGACGTGATACTTCCATTCCCAGGCGGAATCTGCCGATCTGGATCCAAAGTAGGCTCACTAAAATACAAGCTTGGGGCATCCACACATCACTTATTCTGCCCAAAGTTAAAGAAAATCGTGTCCGGCTCAAAAGTCCCCAATAACGTAAACGCGGTCTATGAGATCGTCATCAACGGCTTAAACACAGAGGCAGTGAAAAATGCTATGGCAGCAGGAATAAACGTAGCGGCGAAGGTTCCAGGAGTCGTAAAGATCTCGGCCGGAAACTTCGGAGGCAAGCTTGGGCCCTTCCGAGTCTACCTGAAGGACCTATTGTAAGTTGATGTAACTGGTGTTTACATGCGACTAGTTGTGGCAATTACAGGTGCTAGTGGAGCAATTTATGGAAAGCGCCTGCTGGAAGTGCTACAGAACAGAAAGATCGAGACACATCTTATCGTTAGTAGAGCCGCCGAGAAAGTAATTGAACATGAATTAGAGATCTCCAAAGAAGACATCGAAAAGTTAGCAGTTCACTCATATGACGTAGATAATCTAGGTGCCCCTATGGTGAGCGGCTCCTACAAAGCAGATGCCATGATCATCATTCCATGCAGTATGAAAACACTAGCTGGCATAGCACACGGATATTCAGACAACCTCATTTTGAGAACTGCAGATGTAATGATGAAAGAGAAAAGAAAACTAATCCTTGTCCCCCGAGAGACTCCATTGAATATTGTTCATCTCCGTAACATGTTGGAACTCGCGAAACAAGGTGTTACCATTATTCCCGCGATGCCTGCGTATTACCATAAACCCAAAAATGTTGGGAATGTCATCGATTATGTTGTTGGAAAAGTCTTGGATTGCTTAGGAATAGAACATGCGCTTTTCAAAAGATGGTTAGGCTCGAGTTTCTGAGCGTTCACATAGCAACATTACATCAGCGTATTGTCTAGTTTCGCGTAAAATTTAAAAAGCAAATGTAATTGATTACATTGCGTTGTCAAAAATGAAACTCTCTTCGAGACAAGTCACCCTAATAGCCATTTTTGCAGCCCTATATGCAGTAATCTCAAGACTCCCAGGAATCCCAATAATCGGAGGAGGGAGCAAAATAGAACCAGTTGTAATCTTAGATCCTATTGTGGGCATTTTGCTGGGTCCTTGGATTGGCGGATTAACTTCTCTCTTAGGTAACTTTGTTGCTTGGATAATTCCATCAGTCAGTTTTTATGGCATGCTGAATCTTCCAACTGGACCCATTGCAGCTATAGTGAGTGGAAGCCTAGCGAGAAATACTAAGAACTCCAACTGGAAGTTTGCGGCCATAGTTTATGCCGTTCTAATGCTTCTTTGGTATCTAACTCCACCAGGACGAGAGGCACTTTATTACCCATTTCTGCACTGGGCAGCATTCGCGCTCATATTACTCTTCAGAGAAAAAGCCCACAGCCTTCTAAACGCAGACGTAAATTTGCAAAAGGTTTTAGGTGTCACCATATGCGGCTTCAGTGGCATAATGGCAAACCACATGATGGGTAATCTTATCTATGTCGGCTCAGTTGGCTGGTTTGTTTCCCTCAAAGCCATAAAAGATGCTTTGAAAAGCCTTGGATGGATCTGGCTGAAATCGGGTTTGCCGCCTCCTCCAGAAGACCCACTTGCAGCGATTTTCGTCACGTTCTTACCAATAACAGTTGTTGAAAGATTGCTTTTCACAGTTCTCACGGTCTATCTAGCATATGGGCTTATGATTGCTTTAAGGAAAAGCGGCATAATGGAGTTGAGATAAGCATGGATTATAAAGCCTCCCGCATACTTTACTTCCTGCTTTTCTATTTGGGCTGGGTTGGAATACTCTGGACGGTTTATGCTTTTTGCTTAAATACCTACAACAACACCATGACTACCTTTACAGAGAATCCATCCTTCTTTATTCTGCTCTGTGTTTCATTAATGAGCATAGCTATGGCTTTAGTACTGGAACGGACAGGGCTCACCAAACAATAATTGTTAAAACTCAACATCTCCATATAAGGTTTAGAGCTCGATTCAATGAGTGAAAAGTTGTATCCATACGTAATATTCTTGCCAGCCGAGAAAAAACAGAACATTTTGAGAGCCATTTTTCGATCTAAAGTTCCTATTGACATTCTTCAATACTTCATAAGTAAAGGAATTTCTCAAAAAATCTACCAGAAAAATCTTATCGACACCTTCAGTTACTCCAATAAAACTGTGATAGAGCGTCTCAAGGATCTGACTAATCTTGGGATCTTGACAGAGGGAATGGAAAAGGTAGAAAGCGATGGTCGAAAAGTTTGGGTCAAACATTACGTCTTGACAGACTTAGGCAAATGGTTTGCCCTCCTACTCGCTCAAGAAGACGCCTTGTCCCGAGAGGAAAAGGTTGAGATAATTCAGAGCGTTCTTAGATCGTATTTAAAATGGTTAAAGGAACTTTTGGAAAAACTTGCTGTCAAAAGAGAGATTATAGAAGAAATCTTTCAGGATGCGATGAAATAACTATCTCAATTCTATCTTTTGAGTGGTCTTGGTTTAACCATTTTGTCACTCAATTGACCTGACTAGAAGAATTCTCCAATAACCTTCAGATAAACGGATCATCAGACGCTCAGATTCCGCTCATGTCATTCTCATCGCAATCAACTCTGCTACAACTCTCGACTGAAAAGTCCTGATCTACGTAAAGCAAGGATCACACCGACTCCAACCACAGTTGCAATTGCAGTAAATATGGATCTCTCAACAGCCGAAACTGGGAGAGCGGCTATGAAGCTTTCTGGAGTCGGCGACAACAAGACAATGTAAGCTAGGTTTCCAATCATGTGATCAGTGATTATACTGCAGTAGCTTGCCAGGCAGATTGCAGCCGTAAAATTTCCTTCTCTAATACCTATACCGAACAGTCCATACAAGACCATGATGCCGCCCCATAAATATAAGAAAAGAAAAAGGTAAGAAAAAAACTCTATTGAACTAAAAGAAAGCTTTGGAAGAATGTAGGCTAAAACTATTGTCGAAATACCTGAAAGCAAGTAGAATAGATTCGCTGTCCATCTTTGTCCTTTCTGTTCGCATTTCTTGAAAACAGTGGCGACCCATCCACGAGTAACTAGGATCACCAATAGACCAGAGATGTGAAGAATAGGGAAGAACGGAACTTGTTGGCCCACCCAAGTTGAATACCATCCCAAAATTAAAAGACTCAGTACTGCTGCAGCAACCGACCACCCTGGAAAAGTACGACCGCTAAGTCTGTAGCTCTTTTGGGTAAGTAGCCCTGCAACAAACGCAGAAATTCCTCGACTAAAAGATATGAAAACACTGAACACATTATCAACCACGACTATGCCTCCAATGAAGGCTGATAAGAAGCCTAGATATGGGCCAAGAACCATTCCGTAGATTGGAGCCAAGGCAGCGTTAAATTTAATGTCTGAGTCTGAAAGACCGATAATAGGAAAACCAGGGACCAGCTTTATTACAATCACAGATAACGCGGCGAAAACAGCAACATATGCCACATCACGTGTGGACATTTTAGACCACACAATTTTCACACACTGTATATGATTCACTTGTTATGTGGTTCTTTGCACATCGTTAATAAAACTTTAAAGACTGAGATAGTTCAGAGCGTTCTTGGATCGTATGTGGAATGGTTAAAGGGGTTTTCAGAAAAACTCGCCGTTAAGAAAGAGATCTTTAGGGACGGGATGAAATAACTTCCCTTCGCTTGGTTTTGGTGGACTTACCGACATAAAGAAGCTTAGCTATTGCCAACAGATTCCGAGATACAAATAAAATTAGGCGGGACCCTTTTTTTTTGGGGTTTGAAGAGCTCACTGAGAGAGAAAGGAGAGATTTTCCGAATTTCAATTTGCGGAAAAACAATCTCTTCAGACCTTTCCAATAGGGCCACACAATTCTTCTAAAGGGCTTTGAAGGCGTCAAACCATCGATTATACATTTCTAGCATCTGCGGTGAAACGCTAGGTTTTCTGTCTTCAAGTATTTGTTTGAAGTGTTCCTTTGAAAGTGGTCTTGGTTTCGCCGATTTATTATTCGCTTGGCCCGATTCGAAGAATTCCCCAATAACCTTTAGGTATGCTGACTGACAGATATCTCGTATATCACTTCCACAACAACCTTCCGACAGTCGAGCCAACTCGTGATGATCTACATCGGGCGTCAGGTTCAAGTTAGTGGTATACAATTTGAACATTCCCAGACGGGAGTGGTGATCAGGGAGAGGAACAAGAATCCGTTTCTGGAATCTTCTTATGAATGGCCAATCTAAATCCCAAGGTTTGTTAGTAGCTCCAATCACATAAGCGTGAACGTTTTTCCCTTTGTCTATTATGCCATCCATCTCTTTGAGAAACTGATTGCGAACCCTAGCTTCGCCACCAACCTCACTCGAATGCCTCCCAATTAGAGAGTCCAATTCATCAATGAAAACAATAGAAGGCCGTCCATTGTTTGCTGATTTTCTCGCTGAGTTAAAAAGCCTTGCAACGTTCTGCTCGGCTTCCCCCAGCCACTTGGACATTATGGATGCTGCATCCACTGAAACGAATGTCGCATCTATCTCCGTAGCAACAGCAGCAGCTAAGAGCGTCTTTCCACATCCGGGCGGCCCAAATAGAAGAATTCCTCTAGGCCATCCTAGAGGGAAAAGATCCGGTCTTTGAACTGGGTAAACTATGGCTTCTTTAACCGCTTTTTTACCTTGCTCCAGACCTACAACTTCACCCCATTTTACTTCAGGTTTTTCTTTTAGCACAAGTTCATCGAAACTTGCTTTTTCAACTGAAGACGAATCTCCTTTAGCTGTTGGCGGGGGAGCTTCCATCTGTGAGTGAATCGGACCAGCACCTTGTAGGACTCTTACTCTTTGTTGATATGCCCTTGCTCGCTGAATGTAAACTTGGTTCAGTCCGTAGTCAGGATAGAGTTGAACCAGTGTTAGGAGGGTCTCTATTGCTTTTTGATACATCGCTATGGCCATTCCTCTGGCTCCTTGTTTGTCTAGTCGCACAGCTTCCAATGCGTGATTTGTTGCAGCTCTTTCAAGTTCTTGAGATGCGCTCACAGTGGATCACCTTCTGAGTTGTATTTTACCTTTGGCACACAATTTTTCCAATATTTCCTCGATTTTTTCATGTGGGACATTCAGATCAAATGCGCATTGAGCGACGTCGAAATGGCCATTACATTTCTTAATGTAGTCTAGGATCGTGGCTTCTACAGAAGGGGATTTCTCCAATGTGAAAGAGACGCGCTGTAATTCTAAGTACGTTTGTGGTTCTTCATTTCCATTTTTTTCTGTAGAACAACTGGCCGCAAGGGCAACCATCTGTTTTATGTTCTTTTTGGTTTGAATTTTCTGCGGAACAGAAACTGGCGGTTCCGGCAGTTTTTCCATTATTTGGTCCCCAAGTACTCCAGAAGCCTCCTTCAATATTTCTTTAGCAGCTGGCGTCTTAACATCAAGTGGAATTACTGGTTGCGGAGAGCCCATTTTAGTTACGGCTAATGTTTCAGTTATGCTATCATTGACTGCTTCTAGTTCATATGCCATTTCTGGCATGACACGGTTTATACATCTTGCTACGCCTTGGAGGGCTTTTAGAGCAGGTCTTAATTCAGTGACGATATTGTTTAGTTCTTTGATCGTTTCGAGTCTTAGTATTATGCGTTCTATTGTGATCTCCGTTTTGGAAACGGTGTCAACTAGTCTCCTAACTTCAGCTAGCTCAGTGGCAAAAATAGTGGCTCGTTCTTTGTTTTGGTTTTTCACTGAAGTAACACAGGATTCGAATAGGATTTTGTCTCGCTCTCTTAATCTAACGACTACTCGTTCCAGTTTAAATCGTTGTATTTTCAATTTGTGTATTGCTTGAAAGATCACATCTCCAACTGGTGGAGGTGAGCGAAAGAGTTTTTTGATCAAGATCCGCTCGCCATGGGCTTTTAGGAACTTGTTTTTTCAGGGCCTTTTACATGGACTACTACGGGTGGTTCAGGAAGTGGTGGTGGACTTGAGGGAGTTTCTTTTTGTGGTTCAACCTGCTTTTCGGCGATTGTTGATTTCTCGCCCAAAAGCATATTAGACAAATTATTTCTTAGGGCTTGAATATCATTCTTTTGAGTATTCGTTTGTTTCAGACCCTCGAGTATTATGGCCATGGATTTTCGGTAGGACTCAACATCAATCCTGCCGATTTCATGTTCAATCTCCAGATTTATCAGGGCTGAATTAAGGTCTTTGATTTGTGTATCGCAATTTTCGATTTGTGTATCTATCTCCTCTAAAGTTGTCTGAGCATCGGCTTTTAACTGATTTAATGCGCCTTCAAAATTCTTGTGAAGAATATCAACCATGTCGGAAGGGACTTTTTTCTTTCCGCTAAGTTCGTTTAAGGCTTGATCTTTTCGCCAGATTAATGGTATCTCATCGCATAGCGATTTGACTTTCAGCTTGATTGGCAATAAAAGAACGATATTGTCATTGTACAATTTGAAGTGGTCACTTGCATAACGTAAAAATTCCCCATCTCCGTGTCTAACCAAAACCCCGTCTATTCGACCGTTAGGGCTTACCAAAAAAGAAGCTATCTCACCGATTTTGCGTCCATACTCGTCTTTCAGTGGCTTCCCGATAAATAGAAGGGGATTGGAAGAAGGTTTTGACATAAAGCTATCTCTCCTTCGGAGTCTCTGACATATTGGTAGAAGTTATGTCTCAGTTGCTGTCGCTTCGCCTATACTAGGTAAGCCTGCAGGTAACTCTGGGAATTTGTCTTTGATCTTCTGTTCTGCAACAGTTGCCGCTTCATTCATGATTTTCTGTGCATCTTCATTTGCACTTTCGAAATCAATTGATAATCCACTGCTTTGTCCAGCGTCAAAAACTATTCCGCTGAGTAGGTTGCCAATTTGTCCAAGTTCTCTTTCAGCCTCTGGAAAGACTGTGGACATGCCATTTCGAACGCTACGTAATACGCTTACTGCAGGAGCAAGTGTGGTAACAACGTCACCAAGTTCAGAAACTGTCTTCAACCTAAGAACTATCTGCTCTAAAGCCAGCCGTGCGTGCATTATCATTTTTTCCATTTTTCGGATTTCGGCTAGTTCGTTGGCAAAGACATTGGCTCTCGGCATATCATGTTTCGAGTATGCATTCACTATTCTTGCGAAGATTGACTTGTCACGTTCCGAAAAGCGGGAACTAGCTTTGTCTAATCTTTGGATTTGCAGTTCTATTCCTCTGACTGCAATGTCTAGGCGGGGTTTCAATGGTCCCGGAGGGTGAATAGCCTCTTGTACTCTTTTGTGGATAGGCGTTTGATCATACCCTTCTCCCCATTTTTTAGCGAATTTCTCTGACAAATAGTTTCCTCCGAAGGGAGAGAGGCTTTAAGCCTATTATTACATTTTTAACATGCTAAGAACATTCACGTATATGTCTGGCTCTGTGTTCCCCTTTAGTCTGCATTTTGAACTTTAAATCACATATGCAAAGAGAGAAACAGTCGAACCTGGCAAATAGACATAATTATGTAAGTTAGACTAAAAAAGCACAAATTTAGAAATGGTAGAAAGCAAAGTAACTAGAAGGCGAGAGCAATGAGTGAAAGAATAAAAATACTCGGGATATTTGCCATATTGGGCTTCCTAGCTGGAATTTTAGCGAACTTTGCCTATCATACAGTATTGCCTATTGTCCTATCAATCTTTCCACAAGTGCTTCAAGCTGAATGGGTCTTGTCGGGAATTGCTGGCGCCATATTGACGATGCTAGTGCTAGTGCTTTGGGCTTATCTTAGCGGACCTCGAAAACAAGCATAAACACAATTACAGTTCCAGCGCATTCCTTCTTTCTTTTGGTAGTGGTATCTCTCTATGTTTCTGCGTTGCTTAGAAAGGATTATGAGACCGTGAGAAGTAGATTAAATGAAAACGGTCTTAGAGATGACAGAAACGCCTACTCCCCCAATTGTTTTCAGTTTACTGGCTAAACCAGTCTCGAAAGCATTGTCCATATTAGGAATTTCGGAACCAACCATGCCGCAGGTTAAGGCTATCCCATCCATTCTTAAGGGAGAGAACGTTCTTTTGATCGCACCTACTGGAAGTGGGAAAACAGAGGCGGTTCTCCTTCCGATATTCTCTAATTTTGTTCAGCAACCTGACAAGAAAGGGGTCCAAATTCTGTACATTACACCGCTCCGTGCACTCAACCGTGATTTGATAAAGCGCTTATCGTTCTGGGCACAGAATTTAGACATTTCGATTGAGGTTCGACATGGGGACACTGAAGTTAAGATTCGTCGAAGGCAAGCGATTCATCCCCCTCACATGTTGGTGACTACACCTGAAACATTACAGGCTATCTTGCCCGGAACTCGAATGAGGCAGCATCTCAGTCATATTCGTTATGTGATAATTGATGAAGTGCACGAGCTTGCGGAGGAGAAACGTGGTATTCAGCTTACAGTCGCCTTAGAGCGATTATCTGAACTTGTCAAAAGCGAATTTCAAAGAGTAGGCTTGTCCGCCACTATTGGTAATCCTGAAAAAATCGCGAAGTTCATAGTTGGTACACGTCGTGCTTTTGAAATAATCGAAGTACCTATACCAAAGGATTATCAATATAGCGTGGAATATCCTGTACCACAAGATCAAGATTATGACTTGGCTCAGAAATTAAGGACTCCTCCCGAGGCAGCAGCACGAATACGACGAATGTCAGATTTAGTGAATCAACACACTTCCACCTTAATCTTTGTGAACAGTAGAACTAATGCTGAAATGCTGGGACACAAGTTCAATCAACTTACATCAAGCATCGCAGTTCATCATGGGTCTTTGTCAAAGGAGGAAAGAAGTCTTATTGAAGATGAGTTCAAAACCAAAGCTTTGAAGGCAATTGTGTGTACTAGCACGCTACAATTGGGAATCGATATAGGACATATTGACCTAGTTATTCAATATCTTTCGCCTCGACAAGTAAGTAGCCTAATTCAGCGAGTGGGAAGAAGCGGGCACAAGTTGGACTTAGTTTCAAAGGGAATTGTTGTTACAGCATTTCCAGATGACATTTTAGAAGGTATAGCTGCTGCACAACAAGCCTACAAAAACCGGTTAGAGCCCATTCGCATACACGAAAATGCCTTAGATGTCTTAGCACACCAAGTTGCAGGAATCGTATTAGATAAGAAACAGGCGGCAGTCACAGAAATTCTTGAGATTCTACATCGAGCACATCCCTACCGCAATATTTCTGAAACTAAACTTTTAGATGTTATAAACTACTTACGTAGATTGGGGGAAGTCTGGGTAGAAGGAGATTTATTGAAGAGAACACGGAAAACAAGGTCTTACTATTACGAGAACCTTTCTACGATCCCAGATGAACGGCGGTATCCCATCGTAGACGTTATCTCAGACCGCACTATTGGAACCCTTGGTGACGAGTTTATGGCACTTAGGGCTCGAATAGGGCTCAATTTCATATGCAGAGGCAAAGTCTGGCGGATTGTTCAAATAGAAGATGAAACAGGAACCGTTTATGTTGTTCCCTCAGAAGATCCTATGGCAGCAATACCCAGTTGGGACGGAGAGATTCTTCCAGTGCCACTTACGTTGGCTCAGGAGGTTGGCAAACTTAGAGGCTTAATATCTAAGAAATTAGATACCGATAAAAAATTTGATATAGTGGCTGAAAAGCTTGCGGAAAAACTTTCCTCAAATAAACTAACCCTTCTGAAACCCATTGAAGAAATTTATGAACATTTGAAGCAGGGGGCGCCTCTTCCCACGGACAACCACATTTTAATTGAAGCCTTTGACAAATACATCATAATTCACGCATGCTTTGGGGAAGTTGTCAATCGAACTTTTGGATGTATTTTTGACCCGATTCTATCTGATCATGAACTTATAGTGGGCTGGTGGAATGACGGTTACCGTATCTTGGTAGAAACTCCCCGAAAAGTGGAACTACACGATCTTGACAATCTACCTTCTCTACTCTTCAACTTGACAACGAAGCGAATAGATGGAGCATTTGAAGAGTATCTTCAAGCTCGTTTTCCATTTTCGTATAAAATGAAGTTTGTAGCGGAGAGGTTTGGAGCCCTTCCCCGTGGAAGAACCATGGGACCTGAGGCACTTGCTCGATTGCCCAGGCGGTTCAAGAAAACTCCTATCTACGAAGAGACAATTCGGGAAGCCATGACCTCCAAACTTGATGTTGCTTCTGTGAAAAAGATTATGAAGGATATCAGAAGTGGCAAGATCAAAGTCAGCACTCTACTTCGTTTGGAAAGTTCAACACCCCTTGCTTATCACATTCTTGCGAAGTATTCTGATGTTCCAGAGTTAATGGCTCCGGAACGGGTTCTCTTAAGCAATATTGAACGAATGAAGAGAGCAATTTTGGCGAGGAAAACCACTCTTTTCTGTTTGTCATGTGGTGAATGGTTGGCAGAAAGGCGCATACGTGAACTGCCGGCGAATCCGGCCTGCGAAAAGTGTGGAGCAAATTTGTTGGCATCTCTTGGATTCTATGTCGATTCAAGTAATCTTCGGGATATTCTCAAACGAAGGCTGGAAGGGAAGGAAGTATCCGCAGAAGAACTCGAGCAACTGACATACGCACGACGTACTGCGGACCTCGCATTAAGCTATGGTAAGAAGGCATTGATTGCTCTTCAAGTGAAGGGTGTGGGACCTGAAACGGCTTTCAGAATACTGGGGAAGATGCATCCTAAGGAAGAAGATTTTTATGTGGATTTGTTGCAGGCAAAGGTTCAGTATTTGAGGACCAAACCTTACTGGCAGACTAAAAAAAGAGAAAGAAAAATCGTAGGGTAAGATGCGTTCTGCTATGATTTGGCTGCAAGTAACCGGGATTAGCAGTATGATTACGCCTTTTGGGGCTTTTGCATTAATACTTCTTGTGACAGCGTACTCGCGTGCGCCCATGCAAGGAAGAGTGAAATTTGAGCACCCTAACTCTCCAAGAATTTTCACTACATTTTCAATGGTGGCTCGATGCCTCGAGACTTTTGCATTAGGTGTTTGCGTGGCAACTGCAGTTCCTGCTGTGGGTAGTGTTGTTCCTCATGTGGAGTCTAGTGTCGGAGCCATAGCAACCCAAGCTCACACTAATATTTCCTATGGTATCAAAGGACTAGAATTGCTTAAGAAGGGTCTATCCCCTCAGACGGCTCTACAAGCCATGTTGAAAGAAGATTCAGAAAGAGAATTGAGGCAGGTGATCATAATAGATAAGGATGGAAGAACTGGAGTTTTCACTGGTAAGAAGACTGCTGATTGGAAGGGCCATTTAGTTGGAGCAAATTATGTAGTTGCAGGGAACATGCTTGTTGGAAAGGAAGTCATTGAGGCTATGGCTCATGAATTTGAAAGTTCCGAAGGGGAGTTGTCCGAGCGATTGATGAAGGCTTTAGAAGCTGGTCAAAGGGCTGGAGGGGATAAGCGAGGGAAAAAATCTGCAGCCTTACGTGTAATAAATCACCAGGAAACAAGAACCCGCCCCTTCCTTGACTTAAGAGTTGATCTGCACACGGAACCCGTCAGAGAATTGAGGAGGATTTGTGATGCCTACCGAGAATGGGTCTTCCATAACAAGAGATGAGATTTATCGGAACATGCACAACAGGATGGGTCAGGTCCAAAATATGACCCAAATGGGCTTTAGCAAAAGGTTTGATTTTCCAACAGAAGTCATTAAAGAAGGAGATGTTAATGCTGTCGTCCCTAAACTCGAGGCTTATGCGAAAGAGCCTTGGGAATACGCTCCTTCTAAGGCGCCGGTCTTCTATAATCCTGTCATGGAATTAAACCGGGACCTAGCGGTATTAGCCCTACAAGCCTATCAAAAAATCCAAGAGAAAAGACTGGTAGTGTGCGAGCCTTTAGCAGGCTGCGGAATTCGAGGCCTCAGATTTGCTGTGGAAGTGAAAGGTGTCCAGAAAGTTGTTTTGAATGACATCAACCATGAGGCGGCAAAGCTTGCTCAGTTTAATTCCGAATTTAACAAACTTACTAAACGTGTGTTCGTTATGAATGAAGACGCGAATTTTCTCTTAAGTCGTTATGCAGCACCTCGTAAACGATTTCATTTCATCGATGTAGACCCTTTTGGTACACCGGTCCTTTACCTAGATTCTGCGCTTAGAGCTCTACGTGATGGTGGTTTGCTCGCTTTGACCGCCACAGATATGGCTCCTCTCTGCGGAGTACATCCGAACGCTTGTATCCGAAAATATGGCGGAAGACCCTTAAGAACTGAGTATTGCCATGAACTTGCCATTCGTCTTTTGATTGGATGCTTGGTGATGATGGCTGCGAAACATGAAATCGGGATTGAAGTTGTGTTTAGTCATAGTACTGACCACTATATCCGTGCGTACGCCACAGCCCACTATGGAGCAAGAAAGGCAGATCAAAGCATCCAAACGATGGGATACATTCTGCACTGTTTTTCGTGTTTTCACAGGGAAATCTTGAAAGGGCCAGTTCAGCATCTGAAAGGAGAATGTCCGGAATGTGGGGCTAAGTTGAGAGCCGCAGGACCCCTGTGGACAGGTAACCTTTCCAATATTAGATTTGGTTCTCTCATGGAAAAGGAGATAACCCGAAGGCAACGGAAACACCAGAGAAAAATCTCAAAACTGCTATTTCTAATCAATAATGAGCATACGGGGCCCTCCACTTATTATGTTATCGACAAGATTTGTGACAAACTGAATCTTCCAGTTCCATCAACAACGAGCGTACTCAGCGGACTCAGAGAAAGAGGTTCCAAAGCCACCTTAACGCATTTCAACAGTCGGGGGATAAGAACAGATGCCCCTGCTTCTGTCTTAACGCACCTACTATTTTCTCTTGCAAAATAACGCATAACCATCTATCTGTCGCGAGCTTGGAAGTCTAGGAAATATTCGTAAGTTTTGGCTTTTGTGAAACCTTGGCTCTCATGAAATTTCTGGGCATCGATGTTTTCTACGTTTAATCTAGATTTGATTCCCTTGCACCGCGTCTTTCTAGCTAATGCGATAAAGTGGCGGATCAGCTTTCTCCCGATGCCCTTCTTTCTGTATGCCTTATCCACGATAATCGCATCAAGTTTTGCAATCTTTCCTTCCCAATCAATGTCTAGGTGATAACTACCGGCTAAAATTCCTATGACCCTATTAGAATTCTCAGCAAGCAAGACTACACCTTCTTTGACATAATTTTCAAAAGTCTGCTTGACGTTGGATCCTATGTCTCCATGATATAGCTTTATGAATAAAGGTAGACATACAGTATAGTCGCCAATTTCTCCGGTGCGGAATTTAACTGTCTTCATAACTATTTCACGTCATATTTTTCGATTTCCAAGCAAGGAAGAGGGCTAGAGATTTATAACTTTTTTAACTTAGTTGCAGACTAGAAAATTAGAAAATTGCTGCTTGTGCCGGAAGTATGACATATGGATGAAATGGGCTTCATAGAGTTTATGAGAAAGAGCAAGCTGTCTGAACGCGCTGTGAAGCGATATGTAGGTTATATGAAAATATTTGAAGATTATCTGCTCAAACAAGGCAAAAGTCTCGAACAGGCAACTCCGGAGGATCTTGGAGATTTCGTGAATTGGGGAAGGCGAGAGTCCAAAAAAGTTCCTCAACACATGTGGGCTATCCGCACCTACTATGAGTATAAACCCAATGAGCTAATGTTTAACGTAGCTAGAGAACTGATCGGGACATTGTATATGGAAACCTACAGGTTAAAGGCCTTCAGAGGAATCAAAACGGAATCTGTAGAAAAACTTGCATTACGAGGGATTACGACTGCGAAACAGATGCTCGATGTGGGAAAAACCAAACTTGAAAGAGAGAACTTGGCGAAGGAAACGGGAATACCAGCTGAATACATATTAGAACTTGTAAAACTGTCAAATCTAGCAAGAATACCTGGCGTCAAGGCAATTCGTGCGAGACTTTACTATGATGCTGGTCTAGACACGCTGGAAAAAATAGCGAAATGGGATCCTGAAGAGATGAGGGAGATGCTCAAAGAGTTTATCAAGAAGAATGATTTTAACAGCGTTGCTCCATTACCGAAGGAAGCACGTATGACTGTTACACTTGCGAAACACTTACCCAAGATAGTTGAATACTGACACGCCTTAGAATCACGTGTGCGACGTTCAACTTATAAATTCCCTGATTGTATTTATTTCTATGAAAATCGGACTTCAAATCCCTAATTTTACGTTTCCCAATGGACCTGAGGGCTTTGCCAATGACATAAAAGACATTGTCACCACGGCTGAACGGGCAGGATTCTACAGTCTATGGGTGATGGATCATTTTTTTCAACTTGGGGAACAAGGTGGTATACTTCTAGGGCCAGTCGAAGATGATATGCATGAAGGATATTCACTTCTGAATTACATTGCTGCATTGACAAGAAACGTGAAGCTTGGAACGTTGGTCACTGGAAATATCTATAGGCCCCCAGGAATTCTTGTGAAAACCGTAACGACATTAGATGTGTTGTCTGGAGGACGAGCCTATTTTGGTATCGGCGCAGGCTGGTTTGAGAGAGAATCCGTTGGGCTCGGTATTCCCTATCACGACTGGAGAATTCGGTTCGAGATGCTAGAGGAAACCCTGCAGATCGCGAAGCAAATGTGGAGCAGTAACAATGGAGAATTCAAAGGCAATCACTACAAACTGAAAGAGACGCTATGCAGTCCTCAACCCCTTCAAAGACCCCATCCTCCTATCCTCATTGGAGGAATGGGACCTAGAAAGACCCTACGTCTTGTTGCTAAATACGCAGATGCCTGCAGTCTCTTCACAAGGGGCGGGCTGAACTCTGTCAAGAATGCACTAGCCATTCTTGAGCAACACTGCAAGGACGTTAGGCGACCTTTTGATCAGATCGAAAAAACAACTCTAGGACCGATACACTTGGGTCATTCAGAAATGCCGAATTTCGTCGAATCGAAAAGAAGAGATGGAACTAGCTACAAAACATCAATATTGAAGACTGCAAAAGACACCATTGAGCATCTAAACGAACTAGCGAAAATCGGCATTGATCATGCAATATTCAACATGCGATATCCCCTTGATGAACATAGGCCGCTAGAAATCTTCCAGAATGAAATAATCCCAGCAGTATCAGATCTGTGATCCGATTGCTCTGCCAACTCTCTCAAATAACCTTTTTTCTGCAGCACAGGGTCTTTCTCGCGCGCGCCTTGAACTGTGGTTTTCGAGGGATATCTCCACCGTAAATGCTTCAGAACAGATATCTCTGTGGAAACCGTAAAGGAAACTATTACAAAACCTAGAATAGTTTATAGAAGCAAGAAGCTGGTACACTCGACCATGTGCGCACAGTTTTTAAGTATGATTTGCATCTTATAGAAACTCCATAGCGGAGAACGATCTGAAAAAGCCTGCCATGCGCATTGGGCAGCCGTCTATATATGAATCTAGGGACAGGAAAACAAATGGAATTAGAAGGATTGAATGCAATTAAACAACTTGATTTCAGAAAGTGCATGCAATGTGGTGAATGCACTGGCTCGTGCCCAGTTTCCACAAAATCCAAACTTAATCCAAGGCGATTCATGCTTGAAACTGCTTACGCAGTCACCCCCGTCCAATACATGACCATGTATCCTCCAATAAACATTCAAGAAAGAAATGAACTCTGGGACTGCACAACCTGCCGCACCTGCTCACACCTTTGCCCCAGAGATGTGGACCCAATGGAGGTTCTAATCGGTCTCCGCGGGCTTCTAATTGAGGAAGGACGAGTTCCTTCCACATTAGGTGAAGCTCTTGAAGGGGTCTACAAGTATGGAAATCCATGGGGGTTGAGCCGAAGTAAAAGATCTGAATGGGCGACGGATCTGAAGGTAAAGTACGCTTCTGAAAACGAGAAGGCAGAATTACTCTACTTTGTTGGATGTGCCGCATCTTACGACTCCCGCGCGCAAGACGTAGCTAAGGTCATAGTGAAAAACCTCAATACGTTGGGAATAGACTTCTCAATTCTTGGAAATAAGGAAACCTGTTGCGGAAACGAGGTTTACTCCCTCGGTGAGAAAGGACTTTTCGAAGAGTTACGAGACAACAACTTAAGTCTTTTTGAACAGTACGGAGTAAACAGAATCATCACTACTTCCCCACACTGCTTCCACGCCTTCAGGAACAGATATGGAAAAAATCTTGAGACGCAACATTACACAATGACCTTCGCAGATTTGATTGATAAAGGCAAGGTCAAATTCGCTGGAAAAGTTGAAAAGACAGTAACTTACCAAGACCCTTGCTTTCTAGGTAAACATAACAACATATATGACGAACCCAGGAAAATCATTGAAAGCATCCCAGGTGTAAAGTTTTCCGAACTGAGAAGATCCAGAGTACGAGGTGTCTGTTGTGAGGGGGGTGGCGGAAGGATGTGGCATGACATTCCAGGCAAACGCCTTGCTGAAACTCGCGTTGAAGAAGCGCTTGATATTGGGGCAGAGATATTAGCCGTGGCATGCCCCTTCTGTCTATTGACATTCGATGATGCCATCAAGACGACAGGTAACGAAGACAAGATTCAGGTCAAGGACATTATGGAACTTGTTGCCGAAGCACTTTGACCACTGAATGAAGCATCATAAGTACTGCCTTCCTGCATGACCTCTTATATACCCCGAGTTCGCGCTATTTTTTCACTCTCTCTGCGTTCAACACTCAACATTTTCAGACGTCTAAGTTGTCTCCGCTTTTCCCATGCCAACACGCGCTCTCTTTCCTTTCGTTTCTCTATTGGAATGAGTTCATTCAGTTTGCGGGTGAGTTCTTTGGATTCATTTGGCTCAAGTGGGATCGTGATGTCTCTTCGATGTGGAATTATTATCTTTACTCGGCCTTTCTCATCTTGCTCTACTGATTCTATGTCTTTGAGTGGCACGTCAAGCGGGATTACATTCTGGAAGAGGAAGCCTAAACTCCCTCTCAGAATCGAATTTGCCTCCACAACATCTTCCAACTCTTTCTTGGCACCCTCCTTCAAGTCTATTTCCAGCAAGCTCTGGTGAAGCCTAACTGTGAAATTCGGCTTATCAATTGTCATAATCAAATTTTCAGTTGCCATCTGAGATCACCATATCTCACTTCATATAGAGTGGAAGTTGAACATTAAGTATGTTTTGGCGCTTTAATTTTAATGTCGAAAACGCATTTCGGTGGCACATCATTAGTTATGTGGTGTTTCCAACTGAAGCCTAGTTTCTTTCCTAACCTAGGCATGACTATTCTGCATGTCGCACAGATTTCTGTTTTCTTTGGAGGCCAATCCCATGATGAACTGACCTTGTCGAGTGAGGAAAACATTCCGTTCACTCTAAAAGCTCCTTGTTGTTCAATTGTAAACTCTTTGAGATATTCGACTGACTGGAGGTATTTCTCGGGTAAAGGGCATTTTGAGACAACTATTTCTGCTTTATCTTTATCTCCACTGTATTGTGCTTCTATGCCGAAAGGTTGAAAGTTCAGGCGTATCATGTTTTTTGCGATGTCGTCTGCTCTCCAAGCCCATTTTTCTAGACCCTCGCCGAATTTCTCACCTTGGTATTCGAACATGCTCTGTAGAGTGCTTTCACCAATCTTCCCTCTTAAGAACGAGCCAATTGTGTCCATGGATGCGATGAAGAGGCGGACAAGCCTTCCAATCGTTTTCTCAGGTGAAAGCCTCGCGACTACGCCTTTCTCTTCTCGGTGAAAACCCCAGAGTCTTCCGATTCGTGTTTCAAGCCTTTTTATTCCTGTCGCTCTCTTCTCTTTGCTCTGCAATTCTCCTTTCTCCTATCTTCTAACTGTGATTTTTCCAGTAGGCGTCATAGAGGCTAGTTTCTTGAATCGCTCTAGAGTTACTAGGCCTTCAAAGTGTGCGAGGAGGTTCACTTCCGTGTCCCATACTCCATCGATGGCACGCAACGTTTTTACGAATTCCCAAGCGCTCTCTAGGTTCTTTGCTAGGAAGAGAAGGACCAGGTCGAACTCTTTACTGTGAAACGTGTGTCCTGTCATTAACGGTATAGCCTCCTCGGTTGGTTCAATGGATAAGATGCGCTTATACACCGTGCGGTCTCTAGTGGGGGCAACATCAATTTTCGCCATGAAAAAGAGTAACTCTTGGGACTCAAATGATGTCGTTTCCGTTTCTTCTTCTGGTTCAACCATGAAATCGAAGGAAGAGAGAAGCCTAAACTCATAGATGGGCACGACAACTAGCTCCTGTATATCTTTAACGCTGCGTACGTTGTTTATCAAAAAATCATCCAAAGACTCCATGTCAGCAGAGTGTAAAAGAAGCATCACATCTGCTCCCTCGAAGAGTCGCCCGACGACCAACGGTGTGACTGCACCGTCACTTCCCAGTTTTTCCATTTTATTGTAGACAACTTCATCTTGACCAGGTTTAACATCACAAATGGTTATGAAAATCAATCCCTTTACCCCTCACAAACTTCGCAAAAGCGTTATTTAACGATTGCTAACCACCAGATTGTCTTCATTACGTACGAGCAGTTTGTTTCCAGAAAAGAAGCAATATCTGCAGTGCTTACAAAGGCTCATAATTCCAACATCAAAATTATGAATGTTACCATAACGAATTGACTAAATGTATGAGGAATTGTTTAACGCCTATTCTTGTTTCCTTTCAAGAAATAAACTTAAACTAAGGTGGAAAAAACGTGAGGAAATGTCTAAGCTCTTGAAATGGTAGGTCAATAACCAACGTTGCTGATTGTTTTGTCCGTAAAATGAATCATGCGTGTTCTATTGGTACCCAGGTTCACAAAACTAGACTCGCCCTTTCCATTCATTTAAGAGTCTTTCAAGAAATTGTTCGACAAATCTGTGCCTTTCTTCTGCAATTTCTTTAGCTGTATTTGTGTTGATTGTGTCTTTCACTTTGAGAATCTTCTCATATATGTGGTTAACTGAAGTGAGTGATTTGCCATCGTACTTCTCTTTTCGTGGAATCGTTGGATCGTAAATGGGCTTGTTGCCCCAACCACCTCGTGTAAACACTCTTGCCATTCCAATTGCACCGATAATGTCTAGCCTGTCTGCATCCTGCAAAATTTTCGCTTCTAGACTTTCCGCTTCCAATCCTTTTCTGAACCTGTGAACTTCTATACAATGGATAACTCTAGCTATCTTTTTACTGGGAAAACCAACTTCTTCAAGTATTTTCCTTGCCATCTTTGCACCTTCTATTGCATGATCTGCGATTTTCCCTTCGTCTTCCATAGCTCTTGTAATATCGTGAAGCAAAGTTGCAGCTGTAACCACATCCAAGTCAGCGTTCTCTTCTTTTGCAATTCGTATCGCCAAATTATAAACTCTTTCTACATGGGATTTGTCGTGATGTGAAAGTCTAAAAAATTCTTCGCTCTTCTTCTTGATTCCTTCAAAAACAGAGCTATTCAGCATTTTCCCTTCCTTAGATAGTTATTGGACCGCGAGCAAAATCTCAATCTACTGCTTTCCGATCCATTTTTCGTAGGTTTCCTCGTCAAATATGGGAGGAAGCATCAGATCAGTTTTTGTTAAAGGTCTTCCATCTTTTGAATGAGGTTTTCTAACCAGTGAGTCTGCATATTTTTCGATTTCTCTTGCCTCTTCAGCTAGTTCGGCGGCTTTAAGGATTATTTCGTGGGCACATGCCACAAGAGGAATGTACTTTTCTTTTTCCTTTTCTCTGAAGCAGGCTTGCATGTTTATTTCGGCAACTTTTTTTGCCAATTCGTAGGCAGCCATTGCTTTGGCTCTTGCGTAGGGATTTCTGAAATCGCATTTATCTCGAATGCAATTGGTGTCAAGTATCAAATTCGGCAACGTGACAGGTATGTCCTCTTTGAGAGCAGTTATTACTCTATCGATTTCTTGATGTATTACTCTGAAGATGCCTGTAGCAGCGAGTACTTTGATGACGTTGGAATTGAAGATTGCCATCTCCAGTGGATCCAGGAATTCTCTGCGGGCTCCTATAAGGGGGTCACCCAAGATTATTATGTAGCCCAGTTTTTGTTTCTCGATTTCATCGGTAACACGTCTTGCTGGAGCATCCGAGATGACGATGCTTGGCAAACCTTTACGGGATAGAATTTCTCGGGCTTTGGCGGGTCCAGGAATAGCTGCATTTGGCGATACGAGAACTATGAGGTGTGGGTTGAATTCCAAGAGTTTTGGTAAAGCGTCTTCAACATCTTTGACATTCATTTTGGAACCTGTTGTCACTACACGTACATTGATGTCTTTCCGTTCCGCTAATTCGTCGAAGAGAAGTTCAAGTATGGGAGCCGTACCGATGTTCCCACATTTAAAGACTCCTACATTTACTGTATTCAAGATAATCACCCTTTCAAGATTAGAGAATAATTGCGACTTGAATTTATTAAGAATACGGATAAAATCCAAGAAGAATAGAGTGCTTCCTAATGATCTCTCTTTCTGACTAGCTTTTTCTAGAATGCTCTAAAATTTTGGGGACGATCCATTCGAATCCTACTGCCATCATGTGGATTCCTGCAGCATTTGTCGTCTTTCTTATCTCTTTAATGAGGTCGCTGAAGATTTCGATGTTCTCTTCGATTATTGCTTCTTTTCCTCCTCTTTTCTTGGCTTCAAGTAACCTTTGTTGCATTTCATCCGGGACATAGATGCCTGGTACGAATTTAACCATCCATTTCATCATAGCTATAGATTTGAAGGGAGCGATTCCAATTAGAACTGGTATGTTTGAGTTGGACATGGTCTCCATGAAGCGTTTTGCTCGTTCTATGTCGTAGACGCATTGTGTTTGTACGAATTCGGCGCCCATTTTTGTTTTTCTCTCAATTTTTAGAATTTCGGGTTCTAGGGGATCGGCGTTTGGATTTGCTGCGATGCCCACATGGAATTTTGGCGGGTCTTCGATTTTATTGTTGTTGAGGTCTATTGTTTCATCAACCATCTTTCTTATGAGGTGTACGAGGGATGCTGAGTCTAAGTCGAAGACTGGTTTTGCTTGTGGGTTGTCTCCAATTGTTGTGTGGTCTCCCGTGAGAGATAATACGTTTTTTATTCCTAGGGCGCCGGCTGCTAGTAGGTCAGAGGTCAGGGCTATTCTGTTTCGGTCTCTTGTGGTCATTTGATAGATTGCTTCTAGGCCTGCTTCTTTCTGGATCATGTAGGAGGGAATTAGAGCGTTCATATAGGCGAAGGCTGTAGGGTTATCTGTGATGTTTGCGGCTACGACATGTCCTTTTAGGATTTTTGCTCCTTCCAACACTTCATGGAGATTGGTTGTTTTGACTGGTTCAAGTTCTCCTGTGAAAACAAATTTTCCTTCAGTTATTTCTTTCATTAGGTTGCTGTAAATTGGTTTTTTCATGGGGTTTCCTCCGTTTTCTCTTCTGTTTCGTTAATTTCGCGTGGAGACTGAGATATTCTGAAGTCTCTTTGTTCTCTGAATTTGGTGAACTCGCTGAGGCGTCCTTTGTCCTTAAGGCGGTTGTATATGAGAATCCAGGCGCAGTCGTTTTTCCAGCCGCCTACTTCACATTTCCCTTTGGCTTGTCCTCCGCAAGGGCCATTTAGGAGTTGTTTTGCACACCTGGTTATTGGACATACTCCACCGGTTTCAGCCAAGAGGCAGTCTCCACAAGCCTTGCATTTTTCGTACAGAGTACCACTCTCCCTCTCCTGCGAGCCGATGAAAATCGTATTTTGACCTGGGTACACCGGTATGTCGGGAAAAACTTCGCTTAACGTCTGCACGCCGACTCCGCAAGCAAGAGACAAAATAGCCTCTATATCTTTCACTTGTGAAGTTAAAGTTGTAGCGCAGAGATTGTTGTCGCACTGTTTCGCAACAGTTGTTGTCCTGCACTGAATTTCTCTATTTTTGAGTTTTCCACCCATTTCAACAAGCATCGCGTAAGTTTTCGCTTCTCTCACCCCCCTCGGGGGTTGAGTGCAACCATCACACCCTACGATCAGAATCCTCTTATGAGGCATTAGAAACCCCAGAATCTCTTCCAAGGGTTTTTCTTTAGTCACTATCATTCTAAACTGTCTCCTATGAATTTTTAGATAAAGAGCCTATTTTTTCCAAAAATGAACTGATATATGTATCGAATTCTCCGACGTATTTAGGAGAAGTAAAGCATATTTCGAGCCTATTTTCAAGGTTGACTTGAGCAAGGAGTTTTTTAAGTGAGAGTACTCTTTCTTTAGCTTTTTCGTTTCCCTCCTCGAGTTTACATTCGCCTTCTTTACAAGTTACAATAAGTACTCCATCAAAGCCTGAATAAAAGGCTTCAAGGATGTGCAGTGAATCCACCCTACTCGAGCAAGGAATCTCAAGGATTACGACATTATCCTTACTTAAGTCGCCTTGATTTTTGTCTAATGCGGAAAATTCAGACCATTGACAACAAAAGACTAAGACCATTGGAGTCTTACGCTCCGACTTCATTTTTCTAATAAATGAGTTATAATTAGAAATTGATCGGGACATAGATTCGTATTCAAATCCTTCTGGTATAATTGCTATAGATGGACAGACAGGTGCACATGCGCCACAACCTGAACAGACATTTAGATTTATTTGAGCTACGCCTGGAGTCACTATTTTTATCGCATCATATGGACATATGTAAGCGCAATCTCCGCAACCGATGCATCGATTGGTGTCGATGTGTACTTTTCTCAGTTTTCTGATTATGGTGAAAACATCTTTTCCAAAGCCCAATTGGTGCAGTAAATTCTGGATAGCCAAAAATCGACGTGTACTGATTCTGCTCCCTTCCTTGAATCGGCAATAATCTTCTTCGCACGGTATTACTACAAGTCGGGTTATACCTAATGCTAAAGCCTTAAGGAAAAAAGTTGGTGATACTCGTCCCACACAAGGTAAACGCAGCAGAATAAAGTTTTTTACACCTTGGTTTTTCAACACATTCATTGTTTCACCTTGCGGAGGGCTATTACTTCGACACGCCACTACTAGCGTCTTTAACCCTGTTTTTTGCATTGACTGCTGGACATAGTTGGTCAGTGAATCAATGCCGTAATATGCCGTTTCAATAGCAGATGCTGGGCATGCACTGGAGCAGATCCCACAGAATTGACATTTCTCTACATTTAGTCTGACTTCACCAGTTGTTTCTTCGGTTGATATAGCGTCGTAAGGGCAAACAGAAAAACATATTGTGCATCTACCGCAGTAGGCTTCGTTTATCTTGATGCCAACTTCGGCTTGTATTTTTTCTATAGGACATCACCATTAGGTATGTAGAAATAGGTTAATTTCTCTTAACATTATTAAAGTCTTACACTTAATTGCAGCTCACGACTCATTTTGGATCAACACGATTTTTCGTCGTTGAAGTCACGGCGAAAATGTATTTTTGGACATTGGGCGGTGGTGATAAACATTAATAGGTTACGATACCTAAATAACCCTTTCAAAATGGGCGAAAATCATGACTTGAAATTAGCATGAAACGCATCGTTTGTAATCTGAGGTGAATGGGTGCCCAAGCTGAAGGTTTCACTCTTAACAGGTCGAACAATTAATCAAGGCAAAGGGAAAGAGCAAGGCAAACTTTCCGAAGAATACCAGAATAGTGTCTCTATTTGCCAGATGGATCCAGAAGACATAAAACTTCTTAAAGTGAGAGAAAACGCAAACGTAAAAGTTACGACTGATTTTGGTTCAGTAATAGTGAAAGCTGTGAAGTCGAAAAGAGCTCCACATTCAGGAGTTGTCTTTATTCCATATGGTCCATGGGCAAGTGTCCTTGCTAACCCTAAAACTCATGGGACTGGTATGCCATCCTTAAAAGGAGAAATAGCTGAAATTGAACCCGCGATTACCGAGAAGGTGTTGAGTCTACAAGAGTTGCTTAGGACATGTTTTAGGAGGTAGAAAAGTGCCTGTGGTCTCTAACGTTACTTGTCCTGTTTGTGGTTCTTTTTGTGACGACATTGAGATAACTGTGAAAAATGATGTCATTGTAAAAGTGAAGAACGCTTGCGCTATGGGTGAAGCCAAGTTTCTAAACTACGCCAGTCATCGCCAGACAAAACCGCTTATCAGAAAAAACGGCGAGTTGGTTGAAGTTTCGCTGAAGGAAGCGGTCCAGAAAGCTGCTGAAATTCTAGCCAGCGCGAAATACCCCATTCTTTACGGTTGGAGCAATACAAGTTGTGAGGCAATTCGAGTAGGATTAGAGCTGGCTGAAGAAGTCGGTGGAGTTATTGATAATACATCAACAGTTTGCCATGGACCTTCTATTCTCAGCATCCAAGACATTGGCATCTCTTCATGCACACTTGGACAGCTGCGCCATCGTGCAGATCTCATCTTCTATTGGGGAAGTAACCCATGGAGTGCTCATCCACGGCACATAGATCGATACACAACATTTGCAGAAGGTAGATTCCAAAAAAGTGCGTGGCGCGGATACCTATCTCGGCTAACTGGCATCTTATCTAAAAAAAGATTGCACAGAGCAGTAAATCTAGGTCTAGGGCGTCAAACTCCAAGTCCTCCAGAAACTGAACTCCGCCTTCCATCCACTTTACTTCAAAATAAGAGAAAAATGATTGTTGTCGATGTCCGCAAAACTCGCTCTGCTGAGATAGCAGACTATTTTCTTCAAGTCAAACCTAACAAAGACTATGAACTTTTACAAGCTCTTAGAATGCTTGTGCGAGATGAAGAATTAGATGTTGACAAAGTTACAGGAATACCAGTAGAAACTCTTGAGGAAATTGTTGAAATTATGATAGGATGTGAGTTAGGAATCTTATTCTTCGGCTTAGGCTTAACTATGAGTCAAGGCAAACATCGTAACATTGACGCTGCGCTCTCTTTAGTTCGAGATTTAAATCGGCGCACAAAATTTCTCATAATGCCCATGCGTGGCCATTTCAATGTCACAGGAGTAAATGTTGTCTTTACTTGGCAAACTGGTTATCCTTACGCGGTCGACTTTTCTCATGGCTACCCGCGATACAATCCCGGCGAGACCTCAGTCGTTGATATACTTTGCCGTGGAGAAAGCGATGCAGCGCTTGTGGTGGCATCGGATCCAGTTGCACATTTTCCAAACGTAGCTGCTCAAAAATTGGTTGAAAAACCTCTTGTGGTGATTGATCCTCAAGTTACACCAACTTCTATAATGGCTGATGTTGTGATTCCATCTGCCTTTGTAGGAATTGAAGTTGAAGGAACTGCGTACCGTATGGATCATGTTCCTCTACCCTTGAAAAAAGTTGTAGAACCCCCAACGACATGCCTCTCTGACAAAGAAGTTCTTCAGAAAATTCTTGGTGAAGTCCGCAGACTAAGGAGGAATCACAATTGACACAGCTTATCATCAAAAATGGCTTCGTCTATGATCCGCTTAACGGAATAGATGGAGAAAAGATGGATATCTTCACCAGCAACGGGCGAGTAGTTGAAAAGGTTGCTGAAAAGCAAGCCAAGGTAATTGATGCTTCTGGAATGATAGTAATGCCCGGTGGAGTTGACATTCACTGTCATATTGCTGGTGGAGAAGTAAATGCTGGTCGCCTACTGCGCCCAGAAGATCATTTTAGAGATGTGGAAACAAAGACACCGCTCACTAGGTCGGGTGTAGGACGTTCTATTCCTTCGACTTTCACCACTGGTTATCGTTATGCACGAATGGGCTACACGACGTTAATGAATCCTGCGATGGCTGCTCTGGAAGCCCGACACACCCATGAAGAACTCAATGACACGCCTATGGTTGACAAGGCCACTTATCCTCTGCTTGGAGACTGGTGGTTTGTTCTAGAATATCTCCGAGATGACATGATAGAAGAATGTGCAGCCCATGTTTCTTGGATGATGACTGCCACTAAAGGATATGCCATAAAAATAGTGAATCCTGGTGGCTTAGAAGCTTGGGGATTTGGTAACAATGTAAGAGACCTCTATGATTCAGTTCCGCATTTTAACATCACACCAGAGGAGATCATTCGTGGATTGTGCAAAGTAAACAAGCTCCTTAACATGCCCCACACGATTCATGTTCATACAAATAACTTGGGAAAACCAGGTAATTATCTAACAGCCTTGGACACAATGAAGTGTGTTGAGAACCTTGCTAGCGAAGAGAGGCCAGTTATCCATATCACCCATTGTCAGTTTTGCGCCTTTAAGGGATCTGACTGGAACACATTAAAGTCAGGAGCCGAAGAAATCTCGAAGTATGTTAACAATCATAGTCATGTAACCCTTGATATGGGGCAAGTGATCTTCACTGATACAACAACTATGACAGCTGATGGTCCGTTCCAATATATTTTGTATCAACTGAGCGGTAATAAATGGGTGAACCATGATGTAGAGACTGAGACGAGTGCTGGAATTGTGCCCTTTAGATATAAGCGCAAGAGTTTCGTCCATGCAACTCAATGGTCAATCGGACTTGAACTTGCCCTATTAGTCCAAGACCCATGGAGAATCTACTTAACAACAGATCATCCTAACGGAGGCCCCTTCACCTCCTATCCCAAAATCATTTCTTGGTTAATGAGTCAGGTCGCAAGAGAAAAAATGTTGAAAAAAATCAACAAAAGAGCTAGAAAAAACAGTTTACTCCCCAGTATAGAACGTGAATACAGCTTTTATGAAATGGCCACTATAACACGGGCTGGGCAAGCAAGAGCTTTGGGTTTAGAGCAGAAGGGACATCTTGGACTGGGGGCTGACGCCGACATAGCAATCTATAACATAAATCCAGAGTTAGTTGATGCTTCTAAGAAATATAAACGGGTCAGAGACGCTTTCCAGGAAGCTGCTTTCACCATTAAGGGTGGAGAAATCGTTGTCAGAGACGGTCAAGTAGTAAAATCTGTGAGTGGAAAAACTTTCTGGGTGAACCCACAAGTGTCTTCAACTGCAGATATCACATCTAATATGAAACGTAAATTCCGAGAATATTGGACCGTTGAATTCGAAAACTATCCTGTTCCAGAAAGCTACTTGGGCACTTCGTGCTCAATACCTGTTGAGGCGAAGGTTTAGACGATGTTAATCACTCTACGTCCGAAATATTCGTTTAAGGTTCCAGTAGAAGCTGAGTGCATAAATCCAAGTCTATTCGCAGAGAAGTCAACCATGGAAATTGCGAAACTGCAAGTTTGGGAAGGAAACCGAAAAAGAACGCTATCTGACCTATTCAAAATAACCCGTGAAACCCCCAACCCTCTAGAAAAAGTAACAATCAAAATTGCTGGAGATGTCAACAAAGTCAGAAGAATTGGTTCAAAAATGTCAACTGGTGAAATAACCGTTAATGGCAATGCTGGTATGCACTTAGGGGAAGAGATGAAAGGCGGAATAATCAAAGTGACCGGTAATGCTGACTCTTGGACAGGATCCATGATGAAAGATGGAACAATTGAAATTATGGGAGATGCAGGCGACTACATTGGTGCACCCTACCGAGGAAGCACTCAAGGAATGGGCGGTGGAATAATAATCATACACGGAAACGCTGGGAATGAAGTTGGGTGTTACATGAAGACGGGGCTCATAAGAATCGGAGGGAACGTTGGGCAATTTGTGGGGGTCCATATGAGAAACGGAACAATTCAAGTAAAAGGAAATTCCGAAGGACGGGCTGGAGCCCAAATGTTGAAAGGAAAAATCGTGATATCTGGGTGTATTCCTTCAATTCTTCCCTCATTTACTATTGACAGAATAACTCCGACGGTAAAGGTTGATGGAGAAAAAGTCGAAGGTCCCTTCTACAGATTCATTGGTGACCTTGCGGAAAACGGCAACGGAAAATTGTTTGTTTCTAAGGCGAAGAATCCAAATTTAGGCGTGTTTGAAGAATACTTGTAACGTGGCGAATCATAGATGGCACAACAATTGAGCGTGAACCAAGCAGCGGCAAAACTTGTGGAAAGACTATGCAACAAAGCCGACAAGTATGGCGTATTTGTTAACGAGACGAAGTCTGGCACAACCATAATAGATGCTGGGATCAAGGCGAGAGGAGGTTTTCTAGCTGGAGAATTAGTCACAGAAATATGTTTGGGTGGATATGGTGAAACTCGAATCTCTAATGCACAAGTTGGTGATCTTGTATTTCCTTCGATACTTGTGCACACTGATAATCCTGCTATTGCAACTTTAGGATCGCAGTTTGCTGGTTGGCAAATCAAGGTTGGAGATTACAATGCCATCGGTTCTGGGCCTGCCCGTGCATTAGCCTTGAAGCCCAGGAAGATCTACGATAGCATTGAGTATAAAGACGATGCAGATGTCGCAGTTATTGTTCTTGAGACTTCGAAAGAGCCACCAGAAAGCGTAATAGCTTACATTTCTGAGCAAAGCAAGGTCACTCCAGACAATTTATCCATTATCTTGGTGCCTACCATGTCACTAGCTGGGGCAATTCAGGTATCAGGAAGAATTGTGGAAACTGGAGTGCACAAGCTTATGAAATTAGGTCTTGATCCTAAGGCAATAATGTATGCGTTGGGATACGCTCCAATTACATCCTTACATCCGAAATTTGCTCAAGCCATGGGACGGAATAATGATGCGATACTATATGCAGGAACAACATATTATGTCGTTCGATATGAGGACGACGAGAGGCTGAACGAAATTGTTGAAAAAGCACCGTCTCTTGCCTCCAAGAGTTACGGCAAACCATTTTATGAAATATTCAAGAAGGCTGATTATGACTTCTATAAGATTGATCCCAATCTATTTGCTCCAGCCGTTGTAGTAGTAAACAACGCCGAAACCGGTAGGACCTTCAAAGCAGGGCAAATCAACGTAGAAGTGTTCAAGCAGTCAACAGGACTCAGCAATCTGAGCACCGATCACTAAGTGGAAAATAACATGCTGACAAGCAAAGGAATATCAGATAAGTTATATGATGCAGTTGTTTCTGGCAATATTCAGGAAGCTTGTGAAATCGCGGAGAAGATAATTCAGGAAGGCTTTTCTGCAAATGTTGCTTTGGAAAAAATGAGAGAAGCCATGAAAAATGTTGATGAAAAATATGAGCAGAAAGAATATTTTATTGTGGACGTAGCCTCTTCTGCTACTGCAATGCGAGAGGCTTTCAATATTCTTGAACCTTATCTAAAAGTTGAATCTGCTGGAATTGGTGGAAAAATTGTACTTGGATCGCTTAGAGGTAACATTCAAGGCTTAGGGAAAGATATCGTGGCGGCAACTCTCCGTGCTGCGGGTCTGCAAGTTGTCGATGTAGGAGTAGACATCTCGCCAGAGGTATTTGTGGATACTGCCATAAGAGAAAAAGCGCAGATAATCGGCATTTCCATTTCAGTAGAGGAAACCATTCCGTTTCTCGAGGATTTAGTTGAAATCTTGCAACAAAGAAAATTGATTGGCACAATTAAAACAGTGATTGGGGGTCAAGCAGTTTCCAAGCAAACATGCCATGAATATGGAATCGATGCATATGCCAAGGACGCTTGGGACTGTGTAAAGAAAGTTAAGCAATTATTAGCGAACGCGTAGCTCAGTCTGTGCTCCACCAAGCTGAGCTTGAACCATAAATCTTAGAAATCGAATTTGCATCCGAAGAGTCGAGGACCTGGCTTCCAAGTATGGTCAGCAAAGTCTAGGAACAGTTGAATGTGTCCGAGGGTCTTGAAGCCTTGTTGATACAGGAAATTTATCGCTTGGATGTTTCGTGCGACGGGTTTTACGTTGAGGTACCTTATTTCCATGTTGCGGGCTTCAGAGATGATCGTTTCTACTAATTGTTTTCCTATTCCCTTGTGGCGATAGGCTCTGATTACTATGAGAGGCTCTATTTCACCTTCTTCACCTGTAACAATCAGTCCAACGAGCCCTACAACCTGTGAATCGTGGACGGCAACCCATAGTCGATCAGGTCCAACCTTGACTAAATGCTTGTCAAAGTAGTCTTCAGGATGCTCTCCACCGATAGTTGGATCGTCATAGATCTCACGGTGCCATTCAGTTAGATCTCTCCATAAACGGCGACACTGCTCTCTGTCGTTGGGTTTATATTTCCTAATCATAAATGACAGCGCCATTGTTGTACCCAACAATAGTGGGTCAACCTTTTTATCTTAAATGTTACTATTCAAAAAAACTCGTATTGACGAAAAAGCTAAAGGGCCAATCAGTTCTTAATTCGGGTGATCTAGAAGATCTTGTAGATTGGGTGACTTGAGACTAAAGGTTTTATTCCTAGTCGCCTCACGGCATAGTATGCTATTATTGCATCTCCTATTGCACATGCGGGGATCAGATTTTTTGCTTGCTTTATTGGTCCATAAATCAAGAAATCGGCTCCGTTAAATTGTGCAAATGTATGTGCTGACGCGTTAGAGGCTGCGAACCCTTCTTTAACCAACTTACCTTGAGACAGTTTCCAGTCGTACGTGGCGTTCGCAGGAGAACAACCTGCAGGGTATCCCAATTCGTTCTTGACAACTTTGATGGCTTCAGAAGCATAGGCAATACTTGGCACATCAAAAACAATGGTATCCACTAGAATTTTCTTAATGTTTGTCTTCTCTGCAATTTTCAACAAACCAACTTGCTCATCAAACCCTTTCAGAATAGTGACTCTGCCCTCTGGTGAATAGTCCATTTCATTTTGTGCCAGAAGAATGGCTGCAGATATGCCTGACTCACGAATCGCATCTATCTCATATTGGGGTGTTCTAGGAAAAATTGCGTTAAAAATAATTCTTTCCTGTAAACCTAACTCCTCAGTGACTTTTAGACCAGCAATACGAGTTTCCGAGTTTGCTCCATCGATGAGTACCACATTGTTACTGTGTTCTGTGACGAATTCGATGTATTTTTTCATAGCTTCTGGATACATTGCCATAATATCAATAAAATGGGGGACCCCCGTTTTTTCAGAAAGCTCTTCTGCTCTAGTAATCCACTTTTGCACCTTTTCTTGATTGAATTTACCTTTTTTATGGTTTGTGACTTCGGGCATTCCCTTGTAAAAAATGTTTCCTATAAGGATTGTAGGCAACTCCCCTGGTTGCCCACCTACTTTGACATTTCCAATTCTGAATATCTTCTGTGTGCGTTCAAATCTAAACAATTAATTCACAATAGTCAATGTCGTGCTAGAGCAATAAATTCCTAATGCTTGTTGCAGGTGTGATCAGCGATCTTGACTCATCCTATTGCGGATAAGGAAGTTAGTGACAAAGTTTCTGAAGCCTTGGTTGCCTATCAAAGCAGCCATCAAAAAGCTCATAAAAACGATTTCTGCCCATGCTTTTGGTAACACGAATCCAAGTATGACGACGCCTCCTCCTCCTATGAAATAGGGCAGAAGACTTACGAAGTAGACGATTGTGAAGATGAATTCTGGAACGTAAGAAATAATCACCAAGGGAACTGTGACAATAGACTGCCAGTGTCTATGTTTTACATCAAGACGTTCATAGAGCAAACCCGCAGTGAGTCCAGTTAAAGACTTTCCGATGGGTAATCCTATCAAGCCAAGCCACGAACCATTACCTAAAGGACCAAAAAAAATTCCCGGGAAAATCCCGACCAATAGTCCTGTAACAGACCCTAAGATAGGGCCTCCATAAAGTGCTGCTATAAAAGTAGCTATAAGCGATAAATCAAGTGCAACTCCTTGGGTTATTGGTCCTAAATAGAATGAAATGAGGAATAAAACATTTCCAAGTGCGCCCATCATTGCGATAAATGAAATCGTTTTTGAATCCATTTTGGAGCATCACCAAAGAGTGCTTCTAAAGTTGTGTATATACTAATTATTTAAGAGTAACTACTCGAAAATGCGTGATGTTCTTATTGAAAAAACTTTTAATGATTCCAACAACTTCTAAACTTACAGTGAAGTGAAGGCATGTCTGAGCCATTCGAAATACGCCTCGAAGAGCTAGAAGAATGGTTGAAACAAGAGACTCTTTCCATCACTCAACCATTAAAAGGTGAAGCAAAAAAACTGGTCACCAATGTTGAAGGTAAGCTCGACGGAATTAGAGACATAAGTGAAAAAATGTTGGGGAATAGCGAGAGGGAAATGTCAAAGAGTAGTCCCAAAACCTACCGCCGAGCAAAAGCAGTCTCTAAGCTCACCCAAAAGACCCTTGAGATACTTGACAGCGCTAGCATTCCAGACGAGATTTCTTATGAGGATCTAGAACTACTTTATGAAAACCTAGAAAAGACGATTTCAGCCATTGGACAGGAAAGAGCAAAATGGGTTCGTTATATTGAGCCATACTTTATACTTGACCGCAGAAGATTCGATGTAGCGTTGAAAAGAACCGTAGACTCACTGGGTGAACTCCAGAGTTTTTTCTCTAATGAATACGCGAAGGTAAAAGATGTAGAAGAAGCACTTTCTGCGATTAATAAAATTGTTGGAATGTTGGATGAACTAGATGGAGTGGAAAAACGGAAAAAGATGATGGAATTAAGAAGGAGAGAGTTAGAAAAAGAAATAGAGGAAAAGCAAAAAGAGATAACCGTATTTCAAGACCAAAGTGAAGTGAGTGAACTTTCTAAGGTGAACGAGGAAATCGAAGAACTAAAAAAACAAATGGAGCGCAATGTACGCCATCTTCAAAAGCCATTTCTAAAATTCCAAAGACTTACTAGAAGTTCCAAGTACACCCTGTCTTCAAATGAGGCGAATAAGCTAAATGAATATTTGAAGAAACCGTTTGTAGCCTTTGCAACTGAGGAAGAAAAATACCCCCTACTGAAGAACATTCTCCAAAGAATGGAAGACGCGATAAACGAAAAAAAGATGAAGTTGAAAAGCAGTCGTCTAAGGAAAGCTCAAGAGCAAATGGAAAGTATTCTTCATAGGGACACGTTAGATTCTTTTCATAAGAACTGCAAAACGACCTTCTTGAGAAGGCAACATCTACTAACCTCTAAAACCGTATCAACGTATAGAAAAGAATCAGAGCAGATTCGAGTCGACTTGAAGACGCTGAAAAAGAGGAAAAACCTTGTGAATTCCAGATTGACCATTCTAAATAATGCATATAGAAAGACTCGAGAAAAAATTGAATCCCTAAAACACGAGTTAGAAGAAGATGCTCAGGAATTAACAGGTAAACCAATTAATATAATCTTAAAGAGATTTGAATTTGAGAAATAGTTGATAAAGCTCGTAAGGATGATTAGTGTCTTTTTCTTTTCTTCAGTGAAAGACGTTTTAACAAGTCTAAAGCTTTTTCTCCCTTTTCAATGGATTTTGTTTTTATCACATTTGCTTTTCTTGCTTCTTCAAACAGTTCCTCGCCTCTTCTGGTACGGAGAATTGTGAAAGTCCAGCCGTCTAGTCCCAAGCCTCCAACGGAAATGTCAGCTAGTTCGGCCGAGAAATCTGTACACAAATTGCATCTGGGATGAGTGTACTGTTTTGCCTCTTTCAAAGGAATGGCTTTTTCTTCGCCAGATTTCGTAGTGACCAAAATCTTTCCTTTGATGTTTATCTTCTTAACCTCATGCAAGTCTAATCCAAGTTTCCCTTGGATGAGCTGTTTCATCAATCCTTCGTAGGTGAAGCTTTCAGTACAAAGTAATCCTACGGCCAGTTGCAATTGGTTAAAGTATCGTAAGAGGTTCATCTCGATTTTTCGTAAAGCGTGAATTTGACATGGAGTTCCTACAAAGGCAATGTTCTTTTTGTTCTCGGTGAATCCCTTTTGGAAAGCGAAGAGATTAGGTGAGAAAATGTACCTTGTTCCAGCGCACTCCAAAACCTCTTGTGGAGTCAGCACCAGCCTTGGAACCGGATAACACAGTTTGTCTTCACTTATTCCCGACACCGCGGCCCCATCAATTCTTCCAGTTTCCAAGGCATAGGTAAGTAAAGCTGTGACCACTCCTCCATCTTGGCAAACGTGAAGAATATTCTCATCATTAGCTTTTGCGATGGCCATCCGTCGATAGATACCAAATTCCTCTTGAGGTCTCCTTTGTCTTCCAAAAACAGATTCTTCCAAGGCAGGAAAAGCGTATTCATATTGGGGGCACACAATCAAGCAGATGCCACAACTTGCACACTTTTCAACCAGTTCTGGTTTCCTTTCAACAAACTCTAGACAGCCAACTGGACATACGGCGACGCAAGCAGAACAACCCAAACATTTATCAGCTTGAACAACTCGCGTTACATTCTGTTCAAATTTCAGTCCTCGAATAGGCGCGATTCCGGCCATGATCTCCGTCCTCTGTTCCTGAAAGAGAGATAACAGTTATGTGGCTCTTTTTTGTGTTTTTCGGTTTTGTGAGCTGAATTGTTAGAAAGAACTACCACTGGGTTAGGAATCTAGAGCCTTCGTCAGTGATGCCGAGGCAAAAACAAGGTAGGAGGACTAATAGTGAAAAGCGCCGTGCCTTATCATTTGCTGAAACAGCACCTGAAATGAGTCCGTGAGAAGCCAGCTTAAACATAGCCTATTTTAAGGAGACAGCAAATTATGTTACTTCCAAGATAGTGGTTGTGGTAACATTACCTTCCAGCATTAATGATCTATCTGTTTTAATCAATGAAGCGACAAAAACCAACTCTCGGGAGTTCCTCCATCTAGTTACAGATATCGTTCAATTGATGGTGGATGAGAGAAGCAAAGCTGGAAGCTTTCGAATAACTGGCAGGCTTGTCAGGCTCCCATCGATAGGTGAAGCGATAATCATTGGAGACTTGCATGGAGACTTAGAAAGTCTTAGGTATATCTTGGAGAACACCAGCTTCATCACGAAGGCTGATGCTGGAAAAAAAATTTTGATGATTTTCCTTGGCGATTATGGAGATCGAGGGGTTCAATCCGCTGAGGTATACTACATCGTTCTAAAGCTCAAGGCGCTATTTCCTAAACATATTATCTTGATGAAAGGAAATCACGAAGGCCCTAACGATCTGCTTGCCTGTCCACACGATCTGCCAGTTCATTTAAGAAAGAAGTTTGGTGAAAAAGGATCGAAAGTTTATAGGACGATACGCGAACTCTTCAACCATCTATATAACGTGGTATTGGTTGAAGGAAAGTTTGTTTTACTTCATGGCGGCGCCCCGAGCCAAGCATCCAAAATCGAGGATTTGGCCTTCGCTCACACCAAACATCCACATGCATCGCATCTTGAAGAAATTCTTTGGAGTGATCCAATAGACGGTGTTACAGGAACCTATCCATCTCCAAGGGGAGCTGGAAAACTTTTCGGTGAAGATATTACAGATAACCTACTGAAACTATTGGATGTTAAGGTGGTGATTCGGGGACACGAACCTAGCAAAGAAGGGTTTAAGATAAATCACGGTGGCAAAGTCCTAACTTTATTCTCGAGGAAAGGCCTACCTTACTATAACAGTTACGGGGCATACCTACACTCAGACCTCTCTCAAAAGATCGGGAATGCAACATATCTTTTAGAAGACATTCACAGATTCTAGAATCTTAACTTCAACAGATCAATTTAATAATCCGAAAACGTGGAAAAGACAGAGGTATGTCATTGAAAATTGGAATTATAACAAGAAATGAGTATGGTTGGTCTTCATCTCAATTGCGAGAGGCGATGGAAAAGCGAAATATAGCCTCGGTATTTTTTCGTTTTGCCCAACTAGTTGCGAGAGTTCATTATGACCCACAGGCGTCAGTTTCTTTTGGCGAAATTAACATCCTTGAAGACCTTAGTGCTCTTATCACACGCCCCATTGGGCGCGGTTCCCTCGAGGAAATAATTTTCAGGATGAATCTTCTCCATAGGCTTGAACGGTTGGGGATGTTAATTATAAATCCGCCATTATCCATTGAACGTTCAGCTGACAAATATCATACTCTTTGTCTCCTCGAAGAACATGACCTACCAGTTCCACGCACTGCAGTAACTGAAAGTTCCGAAGAGGCTTTAGAATGCTTCCAGGAGTTAGGAGGAGATGTAGTCATCAAACCCCTATTTGGCTCCCGAGGAATTGGCTCAACTAGAGTTTCAGATCCAGACATTGCCACAAGAATCTTCAGAGCAGTATCCTTCTATCACGGTATACTTTACCTTCAAGAGTTCGTTCCTCATGGAGTTTCTGATATACGAGCTTTTGTTATAGGAGACCATGTAGTGGCGTCGATGTATCGTGTAGCTGAAACCTGGAAAACAAACGTCAGCTTGGGTGCAAAACCAGTTTCCACAAAACTGACTAGTGAATTAGAGAGCCTTGCTGTAAGAGCTGCAAAAATAATTGGTTGCAAAATGGCAGGAGTTGATATATTAGAAGGACCTAACGGACCGATAATCGTTGAATTGAATAGCCAACCGGGATGGCGAGGATTGCAGTCGGTTACAAAGATAAACATTGCTGACGAAATTGTGGAGTTTGTTCTTTCTGAAATTAAAGCTTAGGTTGGTCTTTACATGCAAGAAGTTCTAGTTTCAAGAATTGATTTACATACCAAAACGCTTGAACACAAGAAAGACTTGGTAGCAGAGGAGGCTCCCTTTCACGTTTTCCTTAATCAAACACACTATGTAACTATCCTTTGCACTCCGAGTCAATTAAAAGAACTAGCAGTTGGATATCTCCTCTCAGAAGGTCTACTGAAGTCAATTGATGAAATACGAGAAGTGCGTTTGGAAACTGGTGACAAGTGCGTAGTAAGATTGAAACCTTATTTGGATGTTGAAAGGCAAATTGCGATGGCACAGCCCTTTGCAAGAGTAATTATTTCTGCTTGTGGTTCCGCAGACTATTGGCCCATCAGCAAGCTTATGGATAGGCTTAATCTTCCTGAGACCGCCAGAGGCTTCAAAATGGAGGCGAATCTTCTTTTGGCGTCTGTTAGACAACTTAACAAGTTTGCTGAGGGGTTCAGAAAGACTGGAGGGGTTCACGTAGCCGCACTTTATTCAAGAGAAGGCAGGCCAATAGCTATTGCAGAAGACGTTGGACGCCACAATGCAGTGGACAAGGTTATTGGAGAATGTGCACTAAAGAGTGTGAACTTCACGGAATGCTTTGTGGCTCTTAGCGGACGACTTACAGGTGACATCGTGTTAAAAGCCGCTCGAATGCAAATCCCGATTGTTGTTTCTGTAGCTGCAGCGATTAACTCTGGCATAGAAGTGGCGAAACGCACCGGAATCACTCTTGTTGGCTTTGCCAGAGGTAAACGAATGAATGCTTACACACATATCGAACGAATAACTTTCTAAGCAAGTTAAGGCGCGGTTTCATGAAGACATCTGCGATTATTCTTGCAGGAGGATTCTCTAAGCGATTTGGTCATGACAAAGGTTTGGTTGACTTGGCTGGTAAGCCTCTTGTTCTTCATGTACTTGATAGGATAGCGAAGGTTGCCAACGAGACCCTTATTGTTGTTAGCTCAGCGGGTCAAAAAGATGTCTTCATGTCCTTCATAAAGGCTCCAATTAAAGTTCTTATTGACCAGCATAGTCAGCGGAGTCCGATTGTTGGAGCGTTAACTGGATTTAAACATGCATCTGGTGAATACTCTCTGTTGCTGCCATGTGACACTCCATTTGTTTCGAAAAAGGTTGCCTCTCTTTTACTAGACTTATGTGTCAACAAGGGCGCTGTTATTCCTAGGTGGCCTAATCGATATATTGAACCTCTTCAAGCTGCTTATCATACGGAATCGGCTTTGAATGCTTCAGAGACTGCCTATAAAGGGAAGAGATTGGCTATGCGTTTCATGGTTGATAATTTAAGCGGCGTACGTTACGTTTCAACTTTGGTGCTCCAACAAATAGATCCAAGATTGATGACTTTTTTCAATGTCAACACAACAGAAGATTTGAAGAAAGCAGAATCTATGCTAAAACGCCTGAATACATACTCATTTTCTCTTCCTAGATAGGTTCGTGCCGTCCATGTCGGTCACGCATGCGCGCGCGTTTAAAGATAGATACGTAGGCATGTCTCAATCTATTTAACCCGTTATCCTATCCTCTCCATTCTAACTGAAATTTCAATGATTCCCAACTCTGTGAAAACCTTAGAGGTTTTTTCCCAAGGTCCTACCTCTCTGAAATCTGAAAAAATTTCGTAACTTTTCCTACGAATCTCGCTCAAAGCTAACTCGTTTTTACCCAGATATGTCCGCTGATAATGCACCCTTTCACGTGCCGTTAGTATTCGGCGAACAACTCCATCTTTGACAAATTGATTAACCCATCTCCATATGGTACTGCGATTTATTTTAGGTTCATGCTCGCATGCTTTGATGACAAGTTCCTTCATCCTTATCTTGCTTGGTTCTGGGGGAATTAATGATAGAATCTTCCTTTTTGTTATTTCCCTTGTGTCTTCAGATAATTTTCCCATATACCATCTCGGCATAAATTCCACATTCCACATTATATTTGCGTGTTCGAGGGCTTAGAGTTGGTTGCGAATCGTTTTCAGATATCCCATGTTAAAATGCCTTTAGAAAAAAGAGAAGGTCGTTTCTCACCAGGGCACTTTGAATCGGCCAAAACGTCTTTCATGTCGCTTTAGAAATGCACTTTCCACACCTGTGATAACAGCCATGACGGAAGCTGAGCCTTGTAGTTCCTTGTCAACCCTTGCACCCCAGATGACTTTCGCCTTTGGAGGTAGAGAACGTTTCATGATTTCAGCTGCGTGATTGACTTCGTAGAGAGTTAAATCCTCTCCGCCAGCAACATGGATCAATAAGCCGCACGCTTTTGTCACATCTTCGATGTCGAGGAGTCTTTCGTTTAGGGCTTTTTCAACAGCCTGCTCCACACGCCCATCGCCTGTGCCCTCTCCTACTCCTATTGATGCTAGTCCAGCTCCTTGCATGATAGCTCGTAAGTCCGCGTAATCTAGGTTGATTAGACTTGCTGTGGTTATGGTTTCGGTTACGCCTTTAATGAATTTTCCTACCGTCGTATTTGCCAGGCCTAACGCTTCTCTGAAGGGCAAGTTTCCGGCTATTTTAACAAGTCGGTTGTTGTCGATTACCACAACGGTGTCGCAGACTTGCTTTAGGTGCTGTAGCCCCTTTTTCGCTATCTCCATTCTGGCTGTTTCAACATCAAAGGGAAGGGTGACAACTCCTATAACTAAGTGCCGAAGCAGTGACTCTGAAGATCGCTTGCGCAATTCGTCAGCTAAACCAGCTGACGCCCCAGTTCCTGTTCCTCCTCCTAGACCTGCTACCAAGAATATTATGTGTGCTTGAGATAGTTCCTTAATGACCTCATCTATATTTTCATATATGGCTTTTTCACCCAGCTCTGGGTAGCCGCCGCAACCTAGCCCCCTAGTGAGGTTTTCACCTATCAGAATTCTCCTATCAGCCTTGCATATTCTCAAATGGTTTGCATCGGTATTTACGGAAATGAGTTTTCCACCGGAGACCCCCCTTTCCTTAACCCATGATATTACGTTACATCCGGCACCCCCAAGACCTACTGCTGCTACCGAAGGCGCGGCTAGCCTGGCGTATTGCTCAATCTTCTCTTCTCCCTCGTTATAAGGTGGAGATGATATTCCTACTTGAGACTCGACCTGTTTATCAATCTGCATATATGTTCACCTCTTACACAGTATTAAGTAGAGGAGACGCCTAATAAATCTTGCGTCTTACGTCTCATGTCTCACGATATTTTTTGCCGTACAATATTCTTGTTCTAGGAATATGCCTTATAGTTCTACAAACCCTTTAGCAAATCAAGGTGAAACAGGATGGGCAAACTCGAATTAATGAAGAAGTTTATGAACACATTCGTTGGAAATGGCTTCCACCTAAAAATGAGAGCAAGTGAAAACACCCTTCAAGTCCACACAATTGAGATCATGCAGAAAGTAGATGAGACATGCCCTATCAAAGATATCCCAATTGGGGATCACTTCCTTCACCTCATCGCGACAAACCAGATGGGAATGGAAGCGTCAATAGTATGTAACTGGAGTCAAGGACTTCTGGAAAATTTGTTGGAACACTACAAAATGGCAAAAGAAGCAGGATTGAATGAAATTTCGATGTTTAAAAATCCTCTAACAAATGACATGAATAACTGGATGATAGCGTCGCGGAACCATAGACAAGTAGACACTATGCGTCCTGCGCAATAGGATATGTTGAGTTTGGAACAGATCTAAATCGGCAAAAAAGACTCGCGTGCCTTCTATATTATGAGGTTTCTGAAGTCATAACTTCATGTGCGCGCGCAAATATTGATATATTCTTAGTGAGCCCTATTTTACGCTAAGCATAAGATGTTGGATACCGTGACCAGAAATGAAGCGTCAATTTACACTTGATAAAAAAAGATTCTTGGTTGTAAACGCCATCTTCGCTATTACTGCTTTAGTCATAGAGTGGACAGGGATCACACTAGGTATGTACGTTTACGCTGATAACCTCTTCAATATCTTCGATGTGCCCATAACTATCATTGTTTCTTGGATTGTTATAGGTCACACATCGTGGGTTGTTTACAAGAAATTCGGTTGGATCGCTGGGCTTTTGACAGGTATAATCATCGACTTACCACTTGAATTCTTAGCCTTTCATCTAGGGTGGTGGACTTGGATTCCCAGATGGACTCCTGCAATATTCTTTAATGCTCCAGCTATCAACTTCGTAGTATTTCTGAGTGTGAGTTTAGGGAGCATCCTGACCTACAATTACTTGCTGGAAACAAAACTGTAACTATAATGCGCGCACGATAGTTACATTCCTATATTTTAAGATGAAAGAATATTGAACACAGCACTCATTAGGGCAAGGCTAAAAGACTTAGAAAAGCTGGTGTTAGTACATTGAGTGGACGGTTTTGATACAATACATGAACTTAGAGAGTGATCAACGAGATGATCACTTTTCCACAGAATCGTTAACTGCAGTGACCATCGGTTATAATTGTGAACGGAAATGAAATGGAATAAGAACGAAATAGGCAAACCCATAGAGAAAGAAGACTTCGCGTTGGATTCTCGCCTGCTTAGCATGATGAGGAAGTTTAGACCTGTAAGGCTCTTAGACACGGTTCAGGAATTATTACGAATATCCTCTGATGTGAAATCCGCAATGTTGGAAGCTGAAAGGAGGAAAGCTGAAACGCTTAATGTGGTGCGCTTGAAGGAAACGTTCACATAAAAAGGGGAAAACGATGAATACCAAAATTATGGGAAAACCAATCAATGAAATCAAAGAACGTATTGCAAGCGTAGAAAATAGTCTGATGGAAATTAAGTATGGAGATGGTCTCAATATAACTTTCCCGGGGGAAAAAACCAGTATTCCTGAAAGGATGCAATCTAATAAAGTCCCTGGAGTAAGCATTTCAGTAATCAACAATCATGAAGTGGAATGGGCAAAAAGTTTCGGAGTAACAGATGTTAGATCTGGAAATATCATAACAACAGAGACACTCTTTGAAGCAGCATCGACTTCAAAGGCTCTTACTGCAGCAGCAGTTCTACATCTCGTCGAGAAGAAATTGTTCGATTTAGATGGAGGCGTAAATGGTAAGCTGATGACTTGGAAGATTCCGGATAATCAATATACTGAAGAAGCAAAAATTAGCCTTCGACATCTTTTAACGCATACTTCGGGAATTAATCGTCCTGATGGCGGCTTTGACACAGAAAAAGAGAAGACACCAACTCTCAATCAAGTACTTAATGGAGAACCTCCTGCGGTCAATCATCCGGTGGAAGTTCTCACTTATCCTGGAAAAAAACATGATTACTCAAACTTTGGTTACATAATCATACAAAAATTAATAGAAGACGTTTCCGGTACATCTTTTCCCGCTATAATGAAAAAGATAATTTTCACCCCTTTAGAAATGAATAACAGCACGTTTAATTATCTATCGAGAGAATTACAGAAAAACGCGACCGTTCCTCATGATGAAAATGGAGAAGCAAAAGAACCTGGTCTGCACCCAACAGCTTATGCTCACGGAGGACTTCTAACAACTCCGTCGGATTTAGGGAAATATGTTGTGGAATTAATGAGCGCCTATAATGGCAAATCCAGCAGAATTCTATCATCTTCAATGGTAGGAAAAATGTTGACTCCTGAGGTTAACTTGAATCCAAAGGATTGGAGGTTTTGGGGGGGTCTTACAGGACAAGGACTGGGAATTTTCGTTATTGAACGCGATAGGGAAGTATTCTTCACCCATCCTGGAGTTAATATGCCTGGAGCCACGTGTAATCTGATCGGATGTGCTGAAACTGGACAGGGAGCTGTAATAATGACGAATGGGATAAATGGAGGTTTGTTATCATTAGAGATTCTTTTCAGCATCGCTCAAGAATATGAATGGTCACTTTGGGAGAAATCAGCATGAGTTTAATGCATGCGTGTGCAATGGAATATCACAAAACCAGATATATCATTCATGCAAAACAAATTCTCGGATACAAAACCATCAACAACGCCATGATATACCTCAACATTGAACAAGCACTCTTCCAACACGAAGACAACACGAATACACAAGTAGGGTCGCAAAAACGGTAACAGGAGCAAGAGCACTCTTAGAAGCCGGATACGAATATGTAACCAACATGGACTGAGGAACACTCTTCAGAAAAAGGAAGTGATACGTACGAAAAGAGATTCATACAGTTCAGTGAAGATTCCCATAGTTCAAATAAACTATGCCATAGTGGAGATGTCTCTCGCAAACTTCCCTCTTTTTGTGCAAGCTAAAAATTGGGCGCGCGCAATGGATCTGGACAAACCGTAGTTTCCTCATTTAAGGTCTCTTTCTTTGATGCTAATAGTTTCTCTCTACTCTTGCAAGCAAGGTTTTAAGTAAACTAACTAGATTAATAGAAAAGACATTCAAAAGGTGGAGATAGAATGGTTGATGGAACAATTTCCATTAAGAAGGTGGTCCCTCTAATCGTTGTGACGTGGATACTATCGCTAGCCACAACTTTGACGGTGGTTTACGTTGTACTAAGCATTTCTCCAAGTGGGATTGGTGATGAATCGATTACCACAGAAATGATTGCAGACAGTGCTATTGTAACCACTAAATTGGCTGATGGAACGATAACTTCAGCGAAAATATTAGATGGAGCTGTTACTACAGTAGATTTGGATACTGGCGCGGTTGCTGAGATTCAGATTAGGGACGGCGCAGTAACAACAACCAAGATAACTGACTACGCAGTCACTAATCTTAAGCTGGCAGCAAATGCTATTCCTTTTAACTCTACTTATGGGACTGAATCGATAACCAAGACGACAGCGAGTTGGGAGAACATCACTGACTTATCAGTGACAATGACCTTGGAAAGAAACAGTACCCTGCTAATTATGTTCAGCGTTCAATCTGCTTTATCAGATCCAGATAAAAGCGTTATATGGAGAGCTTTTGTCAACACAGATACTGCTCTTCCAGGGAGTATTTATTTGCAACCTCCAGGAGAAGGCAACAAGTGGAGCTCAATTTCTTACAATTTCTATAAACCTGATGTTAGTACAGGAGAATATACTATCTACGTCCAATGGTATGTGAGTGGCGGCACAGCTTGGATAGCGAACCGAGTTCTGTTCGTTATCGCCCTACCCACATAATTCCGCAAGAGATCCCGCAAAAACCCCATTTTTCTCAGAATTCCCCATAGGGATTCGCAACTATTATCAAGTCATGTAGTCTAAGCAGGATCATAGTATATGTAAATGCCAATATCGAATTCTCAAGTTCTAGTGCTTTCTCAGCGAATTCTTGAAAAGTGAGGGCCTCCGCATAATGTGCGCGCGCGAAGGAGAATGAATATATTTTTCCTTCGTCAACACATGGCCATGCAAAACAGAGAGAATATGGAAAGATGTTGGCTTTAGCTAGAAAAACCTTAGCGAGAAAACTTCAGAACCCTAGACTGTTGAAAATCACATACCACACAATACGCCACTGGAAGGGAACAATCGAATACCACAAAACCAAAGACATCATTCATGTTCAACAGCTTCTAGGCCATAAGAACATAAACAACACCATGATCTACATCAACCTTGAGAGAGCAATATTCAAAGAGTCAAACGACGAATTCACCGTAAGGGCTGTTGAGACCTTAGAGGAAGTATGCAAATTCTTAGAAGTGGGATTCGAGTATATCTGTGACATGAACGATAAGAAACTGTTCCGTAAAAGGAAGTGATATGTACGCAAACAGATTCCTATGATTCAGTGAAAATTCCTATGATTCAAATAATTGGCGTGAAGGAATTGCCCATCATAAAAAGGGAAGACGATCTTGCTGAACTTATCTGTGTTGCAACAGAGAGGCAAGGAACTCCTATCGAAAACGGCGACATCATAGTTATTACTCATGTGATTGTCTCACGCTCAGAAGGAAATGTTGTGAACCTTGACACTGTGACCCCCTCGGATTTTGCAAAAGCTTTCGCAGAGGAGTTTGACAAAGATCCAGCAATAGTTGAGATTGTTCTTCGCGAATCTAGAAATATTGTTCGCATGAGCAATGGGAAACTCATCACAGAGACCAAGCAAGGATTCATCTGCGCCAATTCTGGAGTTGATAAGTCAAATGTCCTTGGAAAAAAGAACGTTGCACTTTTGCCAAGGAACTCTGATCGATCAGCCCGAACGATTCGAAAAAAGATTAAGGAACTAACTGGAAAAGAAGTAGCTGTCATCATTTCTGATACTCATGGGCGACCTTTGAGAGAGGGTGAAATTAACGTAGCCATAGGAGTCGCTGGCATCAATCCCATTCGAGATCGAAGAGGAGAAACTGACCTGTTCGGATATGTTTTGAAAGTCAAAAGAACTGCTATCGCAGACGAATTGTCTTCTGCTGCGGAGTTAGTTATTGGGCAGGCAAATGAAGGAGTTCCAGTGGCAGTCATAAGGGGGTATCCATACCCCAAGTCAGAAGAGGCAAAGGCAACTGAACTCGTCAGACCGAAAGACAAAGACTTGTTTGTTTAAGTGGCATGGACATCAAAGGTTCGCTTGGCTTTTCTTTACATAGTTTTCAGTTTCTAGAAGAATTTTGTTCAAGTCTTCCTTGGTATGTGCTCTGCTCAAGACACCTATCTTTGTCGGAAGGAAAAAGACTCCATTGGCAATAAGATACATATGATAGTCGGTCAGTTTTGTTCTGTCCGCTTGAAAAGCACTTCGAACGTCTCTTACTTCTTCACGAGTGAAGTGTGTCTGGAAAATGGAGCTGACTCCAGTGATATAGACATCAATGTTTCCTTTTTCAAAGATATCATAAAGTTGTTGTCTGATTTTGTCTCCTTGCCTGTTAAGTTGATTCAAAAGATGTCCGTCTTCAAGCAGTTTCAATGTGGTTAACCCTGCCGTTAAGCTAACGGGATTTCCACAGAAGGTCCCTCCGTGAAAGGAAAATTCAGGACGTTCATACAACAGGGGATCCATGTGTTCCATGATTTCCCGGCGACTGGCAATGACACCAATTGGGAACCCTCCACCCATGATCTTACCCAAAACTGTGATGTCAGGCAGTATTCCGTAATATTGCTGAGCTCCTCCTGGTGCCAGCCGAAAGCCTGTAATGATTTCATCGAATATGAGAAGTGCACCCTTTTCAGAGCACAGTTCTCTCAATCCTTTCAGAAACTCCTTGTCAGCTGGGATGCCACCTCCAGCTCCAAGGACTGGTTCGACAATGATGGCTGCGATATTATCCTTCTTCAGTTTTTTTCTTACCTCCTCCAAATCATTGAATGGGATCACGATCGTGTCTTCTTGGGCCCCTGTCATTATCCCATTGGATTGTGGAACGTCTAGCGGTGGGCTAACTGCGATATGGAGAGCGTCGTATCCTCCATGCCATCCGCCTTCTAGCTTAACGATTTTTTCTCGGTTGGTGTAGGTGCGTGCCAAACGGGTGGCGTACATAGCGGCTTCTGTTCCTGAATTGGTGAAGCGAATCATTTCTGCACTGGGAATCATCTTCACAACCTGCTCAGCCAAAATGATTTCGAGTTCATGACAGGTTCCATAGTGGGTCCCATTCTCAATTTGTTGTCTGACTGCATTCACAATTTCAGGTGGACTGTGCCCTAAAATGAGGGCGTAGTGACCTAACCAGAAGTCAATGTAATCATTCCCATCTACATCCACAATTTTGCTGCCCTTTGCTGTGGCGGCGTAAAAGGGGTATGGGTCGAAATAACGCAGAAAATAGGAAACACCTGAAGGGAGAACTCTTTTTGCTTTTTTATGCATTTGCTTCGACTTTGAAGTCTTGGATACGTAACGGTCTAACACATCCATACTCTCCTAATTGTTGCCTAGTTTGATTAGTTCATCAATAGTATATCATTTGTGTTATAGAGTTTTTTCAATAACAATATCCACTCAAAATGTGGAACGAACTTCCACTGGAAAAGGATATTACCATCAAATTCCACCCAGTTAAATCCATATCAAGGTGTCAATGAATAAACAAGAAAAGAAGGAGAATCAACCCTGAATCAAATTAAAATCACTCTCCTCATTCAAATCTTGAATTCTTTCATAAGTGGAGTCTTGACCATAGCATTGCCTTTACTAATGAAAGAACGAAACGTCGATGTGATTACCATTGGCTTAATTTTCGCTTCGTTACCTCTGATTTTTCAGTTCACCCGCATGGTTTTTGCCACTGTTTCTGATTTCTCAGGCAGAAAGGTGTTTTTTATTTTCAACGGGGTGCTTAGTGTGCTTTCCGGTTTCGTTTACTATCTTGCCTTTACGCCTTTGCAGTTTCTTCTTGGCAAGGTAAGTGAAGGAATTAAGAGTGCATCGCTTTGGGCTGTCAACCGAGCTTTCCTTCTAGAAGAAAGTGCAATGAAACGGGAGTCGTTGTTTCACCTGAGAACTACTGCATACGTTTCCATGGCTGCTGGTAGCTTGTCAGCTGGCTTTCTTATTGTCTGGCTTTCCTATACAAACACACTATTGCTTTGCATTCTTGTTGGGTCATCAGTTATTCCAATATCTTTGGTATTGCTTAACAGAAGGAAAGAAGAATTCAGCACGAAACGTGCCCTGCATTATTTGGACCTACGAAAGAAAGAGCGAATATTCCAAATATTCTTCTTGCTGTTTTTCATCATGGGATTATCCTTTGGTTTCAAAGATGGTTATGTTTTTACTTGGTTCTTGAGTGACAGTGGGTTTGATGCTGAACCCATCGGAGTTTTTCTTGGGATACAGATACTACTAGCTGGCTTGTCATCACATATGTTTACAAAGAAGATTAAGATAGAAAAACTCATCCTATTAAGCGGTTTTCTTTACTCCCTTGTTTTGCTCCTCCTTGGATTCTCAAGTTATGTGCTGGCTGCCTTTTTTGTAGTCATGTATGGTATTGTTGAGGGACTGTTGAGTGGTGGCCAAGAAGGAATATTGGTGAAGATTTCCAAAGAAGAGTCCTATGGTACTGATATTGGCTTACTGATGATGGGGCTGCATGGAGGACGAACAATAAGCCTAGCATTGTCAGGGTTCCTAATCGATTTGTGGGGGTTCATCGTTCCTTTCTTCTTGTCTGCCTTGATTTTTGTCATTTTCTACGTGCCCACGTATTTCCTACTAAAGAAATAGAGTCATTAGTTCATTCTCTAAACATTAGTTCAAAACGATGTTCTACTTCGGGAAACCAATTGGAAGAATATAGATTGGCCTGTGGTCCCGAGACAATTTCAAAACTTCATAGACTGTCGCAACCTGGTAACTTGTGATTGTACAAACTCCTAAGCCAAAAGAGACCGCCTGCAAGATTAGATTTTGAGTTGCATGCCCAGCTTCAATATGGACAAACCTTAACGCATTCTCCAATAGCGGTGTTGCCTTCAAAGCTCTTCGGTTATCTACTGCCAAAACTATTGTTAGTGGTGCAGTTTTGATACATCTCTGTTTAGGAGTGTTATTGCAGCTTCTGACAATTTGTCACGAGTGTCTTCGTCGCTTATTAGATGAAGCATGTGTTTTCTCGGTTCGTAGTGATATAAACCTGTTTGAAAAACTGTGTACACTTCTAATGGATAAGTTTTACTTGCTGACGGAGCGGTTTTGTGAAGAATCTTTTCGTCTTCAGGGAAATTCTCGGTATAAGTGGTTCCTTGAAGAGCCCAGAGAAGCTGTGAAATAACAGATAAATCGATCTCTTTACTTGAAATTGTTCGAATGGTTCTTCTAGACTTAAGGGCCTCTTCAATTGACATGTCACCTTTGAATTGCGATTGAGACAATTTCAGAATTCTTTGTTTTTTCATCGCGTTTCCTCATCCTTGCGCGCGCATCGCCAAGTTCAGTAACAAACTTAATACCTTTTCAATGTCTGAATAAAGTTTTGGACGGAGAAAAAATAGATGAGTAGCAGTTTAGGCGAGTTAAAAGATATTTTTTACTTTGAGGTATGCGGTGAAATTAACACTGAGACGACATTAAAACTCGCTATTCAAAGGGCTCACGAACTGAACACAAAGAAACTGGTCGTTGCTTCGGAGACTGGTCTAAGCGCTCTTAAAGCAGTTAGTATGCTTCGAGGTTCTAAAATGAAACTTGTAGTGGTCACTTCCGCCGCTGGCACAAGAATTGAAAACACCATAATTGGCAACCTGAGAATAGGCATCCAAGATGAAGAAATCTGGAATCGCTTGGAAAAAAGTGGCGCTAATATTGTGCGAGCAACTGATCCACTGTATAATATTGGCGCTGCCTTTGAACACAAAGGTGTTCCAACGCTGGCAACTTTAATCCGCACGTGTTTGAAACTGATCAGTTCGGGAACCGCTGTAGGCGTTACGACTGTTCTGATGGCTACGGATAATGGCGTTTTGACAGAAGGAGAAGAAGTTGTTAGTGTTGCAGGATCCTGGATTGGTTTAGATACGGCACTCGTGGTGGAAGCTGCAAATTCAGTAAACCTGTTCAGGAAAAAAGCCTTGCAGATTAAAGAGATTATATGTAAACCTCGAAATCCTGCGTACAGCTGGCCCATTAACAAACAAGATTGGATAGGCAACTTAAAACTGTACGAGAAGTTTACTGAAAAATAGGACCCGAACGTGCTGGAGTTCAACTGAATTTATGGAAGCAGGTTCGATTTTGTCACTCAATGAGATAGATTCAAAATCTTCCGGAAACTCCAATGATTTCTCTCGCATCTATCGAGAAATTCTGATGTCAGTTCTAAAACTCACTTCAATGGGACCAGTTTCAAAGGCGTTGGTTAGCAGAGAAGCAAAGGTCGCTTCTCAAGTCGCCACTGAAACATTGAGAAGATTTTCTGATGAAGGAATTATTTATTTAACTGAAAAAACTGTGGAAACCTCGTCGAGTCAACGTATCAATATTACCCTCAAAGCTCTTAAACTTGGGGCAGATGTTCAAAAGGTATGCAGCTCTCTCCGTTGGCAAGAGTTTGAAAACATTGCAGCGACGGCTTTCGAAGCTAATAACTTTTGGGTTAAAAGAAGAGTTCGTTTTACTTGGGCAAATAGACGGTGGGAGATTGATGTTCTAGGCTGCAAAAAACCCATAATCGTTTGTGTTGACTGCAAGCATTGGCATCATGGTTGGGGAACATCAGCAATAGCCAAAGCTGCAGAAGGTCAAATACAGAGGACAAAAGCACTAACTGAAACGCTTCATTTCACGTCTGTGATGCTTAAGAGATTAGGACTAGCTAACTGGAAACAAGGGATACTCATTCCATTAATCTTATCACTGGTTCCGAGTCCCTTTAAATTCTATAGAAAAACGCCAATAGTTCCAATTCTGCAACTCCAAAACTTCCTAAGTGAATTACCAGCATACACAGATAGATTGAAGCGTTTCCGTTGGGAAAACATTTAAAAACTGATGAGGTTTGAGTAAAGAAACGTGCTAAAAATCCAGAAACAAAATCTCATATTTTACGGTAATAAGTTAAAAAACGTGGTAGCAATAAATATGATGGGCTTCTGTTGGAAGGTAACAAGAACTCCTTCACAAAAACAGTGCAAAAAACAAAATGATTCGACAAAAAATTACACACTTTTTAATATAACAGATGTAACCCAATAAATAGTACTATCCAATTATTTCAATACGCGTTCCTATGGCTTGACCAGATAAACCTCTTCTGAATCTTGCTCTTACCAGTCCGCTTTTTCCGTGCAAAGCAACAATCTTTCCTCTAATTTCACGTTCTCCTGCAGGCCAAGCAACTTTGCGACCTAAAAGTCGCGCAGCTTCATCAGATGATTTAATCCCTGAAAATTTTAGGATGCACTCTTTGGGACGCTGGGTTCTTGGGCCCACTCTATAGTTCACGATAATACCCGAGAGAATTTGAGACATGTTTCTTCACCCTTACTCGTAGTGTCTTCAGTATAAAAAGATAAACAAATATCTTTTTGTGCCACGCGCGCGGATAGCGTTGAAAGAAAAACTTCGAGCTTTCTACTCTCTTCTTGATACCCTTACGATAAAATTGTTTGTCATTGCCAATTCTGGACAGAAATCACTACTGGTTTTCCATGCATGCGTAACCCATATATATTCATTAAAGAGAGTTAACCACTCTTTATGGTGATTACTACATGGTAGCAGAAACAGACAAATTGAGTTCTATCTACAGCAAGATGATGGAAAAAGCCAAAGAAATAACGGTTCTACAATCAATCGAAAGCATCATGGGTTGGGACATGGAAACGAAGATGCCTCCCAAAGGAATTACTCTGCGAAGTCAGCAGATGGCAATGTTAAGTCAAATTGAACACAAAACAAGCACCAATCCCGAGATCGGAGCCCTACTGGAAAAGATCAAGAAACATTCAAAATACGACACACTTGATACAACTCAAAAGAGAAATGTGTACCTAATAAAGAAAAATTACGACGAACAAACGAAGCTGCCTGAAAAACTGGTAGTGGAAACTGCAAGGCAGCAAACCATCACAATCGATACTTGGAAAAAAGCGAAGGCTGCCAAAAACTTCCCTAAGTTCAAGCCAGAACTCGAAAAACTCACTAGTCTAAGAGAAGAAGCGGCTGAAATCTTAATGAAAGTCAAGGAAACCACAACACCCTATGATGCTCTAATTGACATTTTTGAACCAAAAATGACCGCTAAGATAATTACTCAAATTTTTGACGAACTGAAGAAAGGTTTGATCTCAATCATAAGAAAATGTGAAGCTGCGCCAAAGCAGCCAGATACATCCTTCCTTAGGCGTAAAGTCCCCATTGATGTCCAACATAGAATTTCTAATTCACTTGTGAAGTTTATCGAATATGACGTGGAGTCCAAAGGATCCGGAGGCAGGATCGATGAGACCGAGCATCCCTTCACAACGGGCTATTACGACGATGTACGGATTACGACACATTATTATGAAGATAAATTGGCGTCTTCCCTGTTTTCCGTACTACATGAAGGCGGTCATGCCATCTACGAGCAAAACCTAGACGCGACATGGATCTTTCAACCAGTTGGAACTGCTTGTTCATTCGGATTCCATGAATCTCAGTCACGCTTCGTAGAAAACCTAGTAGGACGATCCCGAGAATTTTGGAGCTACTATTTCCCAGAACTGAAAGAACTCACAGGCAACATTTTCTCGGATGTCAATTTAGACTCTTTCGTCTTTGCCATAAACCAAGTCAAACCCTCCAAGATTCGTGTTGAGGCAGACGAGGTTACCTACTGCCTTCATGTAATCATTCGTTTTGAGATTGAACGAGAGTTGATGGCTGGTAAGATCAGAGTTGCAGAACTTCCTGGAATTTGGAACCAAAAGTATGAGAACTATCTCGGTGTGGAGATCGAAAATGATTCTGAAGGTGTAATGCAGGATACCCACTGGGCAAGTGGTCTCTACGGCTATTTCCCAACTTACGCATTAGGCAACATCTACAGTGGGCAGATCCTCGTCCGCATGGAAAAAGACATGCCTGATTGGAGAGACCAGATTGCAAAGGGAAACTTTCACAATGTGAAACAATGGATGATTGAAAACATCTATAATCACGGGAATCTCTACGACCCTGCAGACCTTATTAAGAAGGTTGCTGGGGAAGAAATCAACGCTAAGTACTATCTAGATTATCTGAATGATAAATATTCGAATCTATATGGATACTGAAGAAGAGATTAGGAGCGAGACAGCAAGCAAATCAATGGCAGGAAGTGTTCGAGGAACAACAACTGCCCTATTGTACGAAGAGTCCCATGAAATGCGCGCGCATTTGATGTTCATTTTGGATATGGGGCGATTGAAAAGCTCTATCTTTCAAGAGAATATATCAATGAGCATGGTCTTTGGAAGTCAATTAGAAATATTCCGTTATTATACACGTATTCATCAGTTCAATGGATTTCTGGTCTTGATTTCATAGGCATAGATAGTTTGCACTTGCGCTCCCTCTTGTTGCTTGTTCCTTTGTGCCTTTTTGTTCTCGCCATTATGTTACCGAGGTTTCAAGACTTGGTTCTGGTATATGCTTTTGTATCCACAATATTATGTCATGGAAGAGACATAACAAGATTTCATAAAATGCCTATCCTAAACAGCAAAAAAGATGGTTTATTCCCATGCTTCATCAGCTTTTTCAATAGCCGTTATAGTAGCGCCAGGTTCAGCATGAATGTAATTCATGGCTGGTTCAAGACTACTCCAATGAGCAAACTCTCTGAGCTGATATGGGTTCATTGTCTTTGCCAAGTGACTAAAGCGTTGATGTCTTAGCCAATGAAGCCACACGTGTTTGTCAAGTTCACGTATGATCTGATAGGCCCGACTTCTTTTGATGTCGAACAATTTAGTCTCTGGATCGGACCCACATCTGTCACGCCATTCTAAGATATACTGCATGAAGAGGTCATCCTTTAACATTATAATATCTTTCCAGACTTTAGGGAAGTTCAGACGTGGAAGGCGTGTTCTCGGATCAATAACCCTCCCTTTCTTAAGAATCCTACATCTCATAATAACGATAGGTTGACCGTCAAGAGTATCAAATCTAAAATCTTTGTAGTGAACTCCTTCGCATACGTCAACAACTTGGCCAGAGAATTTGTCTTTAAGAACTCTTCCACAAAGTTCAGAGATTCTTCTTCCACTCAGATAGGTTAAAGCTATCAATGCTTTGTTTCTACATTTCATTCCTTCATCATAATGAGTCTTGTCGACTTTACCAATGATCTTTTGAATGTAACTCCTATGAATGGGAACAAGACCCTCCGCAGTGCGACGCACATATCCCCCATTGCTTACCATTATAGGAACCCATTAAACGTTACTAACTAAGGTTTAATAAACATTATCCTTATGTTAAATTGTGACAAAATACATTGGATTTTATACCCCAACTCTCGTAACGCACAAGTCACGCTTTTTTAATTCTTGAAAATGCATACGCAAATACTTCCTAATCCATCTGCTGACTTGTCTGCGGTCTTTTTGTGGGTTCAATCCTTGTCCTATGGTGTCCATAGAGATTCCTCGGCCATACTTAGAAGCGCATAGTTCCTCTGCTGAAAGCGTATTAAGATTCATCGGTTTATCCATGGTAAAGTCAGCTATATCCTTGTTCCAAAACTTGATAGAAGTGGCTGGAATATCCGATAAGGCGTATGCTTCATATGATAAATAGTTTCTAACCTCAGCAAAATTAAGAGATAATTTCTTGATTCGACAGTCGAGAATGTCCGTGTTCAAATAGTTACTATCTATGAATTTCTCATCTCGCGCAGTCATCAACATTGTAAAGCGTGCTATAGAAGACCGTTATTTCGCTCACTTTTCCTGTTTGAACTGGGCAACGTGATTCTTAGAGGATCCAACAGCAACGCTTCGGAGATGAAGGCCTAGTTCGGTTGGAAGACAGCTAAAACAGTAGCCCTTACATTGGATACCGCAAGAGGAATATTCGCAAACAAATAGAGAGACTGAGAAGAGAAGTAAGGTGATCTTGTCGATGCTTTTGTATTCATCACCAGTCTCATTCGAGTTGAAATATGACTTCTTCATCGTCAAAAGAAGGGCTTTTCTCGCTTTTCTTTTGAGAGATGGTACTTGTGGATTTGTTTATGTAGGCAAAACTAGGCGTTTTTCTCCATTTATAATGTTAGTGTTGGAACATTTGGTGGTTCTGGTTGTCTTGGTAGACCCAAGCACATGAAGGTCACCGGTATCAACCAGTTCCTTCTGGTAACTTCGGTATACGAAAGCATCCACAAAGACTGCTTTTTGGGGGCCTTTTGGTTATTTTGATTATTCAGTTTAGACCACGTCTTTTAATGAAAACTTGCGAGTGCGATTTGAGAGAGCCACAAGAAGGTTTTTACAGTTCTCATATAAATTCATCAACCGTGCCAAAAAGGAGAGAGTCGAGAGTCAGTTTCTCTTTCAGGAGCAAGTAATGAGCGTCACTTGTTGAATAACTCACCGTTACCAACGTCGCAGTCAGGGCCTACTTGATTCCGGCTAATTGTGCACGCGCAACGCTCCGTGACCTGTGCTTGTGACGTCCCCTAGAAAATGGAGTTGAACGGAAATCTGTTGCACCAGATTGACATGGATGAGCTCCGGTAAATCGACGAGGCATCACCTATTCTTCTGGAGAAAATTGAAAAATTGCGGCAGTTACAAAAAGAGACAAAAAAAGAGATTATGACTCACGTGCGTGGCGCATCTCGTATGCATCCATTTTCAACATTTATACGCGGCGCGTGAACGTCAAATACGCGTCTGCAGTACCTCGATCCATTTCCCCAAGTGTCTTTGCTGCTATCCGCTTGATCTCCGCCGTTGTCATTCCTTCCTCCACTCTCACCGCAACTTTTTCAGCACATTCTGTTGCAAGTTCCTCCGTGGCTCCAGCCTTTCTCAGAGAACGTTTCAGCTTAGCCTTATCAAACTTTTCCATATGCCCAGCGCGTTTCTTTACATTAGCCTCCAGATCGTGTATCATCGCTTTAGGAGCGCTTTTCATAACTGATTCTATACCGTTCTTGCATCCGGCTTTCGACTCGTAAGCTTCACTAACTGCTATTATCTCGTTGTTTGCAGCTCTAAGTCTAAATCTGAATTTGCCCGCAGCGTCTTTGTAGATTTCAAATTTTGGTTCAACCATGTGTTTCACCCTCTTCTTAGTCTTGTAATGTAGTTTTATAAGAGTTTCTATGCTGCAATTGCTTGTGGCTTGGTTATCTATTCGTATGTGGATGCTGGTTTTGTGGTTTCAGAGGAAGAAGAGGACAGGTTTTTTCTAATTCAAGAGTTATACAGTTTTCCTATCGTGTGAAGATGTTCAAGACCTTGCTGATTCTGGGGAATTGGTTAATGATCTCGGAGCACGCCCAATAGAATGTAGTATGTGCAGCAAAAATTATGTGGGCCGATGCATACGATGCTTGTTCGACATCTTCAGATGTTCGACAAGACGACGTTTGTTGTAAAGGTGTTTAAATGAGATGTTGTTCATGATTATTCTTCAGCTTTTTTTGCTTCATTCATGAGATAAAAATAAGACGTCGATCTAATTCGAGCACTTCATTCAGAGCGTCACATTTCTTTCTTTTCTCATTCACGATGTAAATCATCTTCCTTCATGAAGTAGACGTTTGTAATTTGAATTTTTCGTGGATAAACTGGCTGATGAAATATCGTCTATATAAAATTCGGATAGCTTCGTTTTTCCAGTTCTGTTTTTGTCGAGACAATGTTGAGGAACTTTCCATAGATTCTCGGGCATCTTCTACTACGCGTGCAATAGAAGTAGATGGACACGATTGATTTTGTCGTTGTGGGCATGCTTTAATCGATTAGTTCGGTTTTAATTATTGTGACATCCTGTAGTGGTCTGTCGTTTTCGTCTGTCGCTACTTTTCCAATGTTGTCAACTACGTCCATCCCTTCTACGACTTCTCCAAAAACTGGATGCTGTGAGTCTAAGTAATTGTTGTCTACAAGATTGATGAAGAATTGGCTGCTTCCTGTGTTTGGACCTGCATTTGCCATCGCTATTGTGCCCCTATTATTGCGATTGTGATCGGTAAATTCATCCGGGATTGTGGGTATTGAAGGATCTCCATATCCTGTCCCGGTAGGATCTCCCCCTTGAATCATAAAGCCATCGATTACTCTGTGAAAAATAGTGCTATCATACACTCCTTGTTGGACCAAATTCTTGAAATTTCCAGTTGTAATGGGCATGTCATCATATAGTTCGATAGTTATGTCTCCCATATTCGTCATAAGCAAAACTCTAATTGGATGAGGTGCGCTTATACGATAGGTCTCATCTCTTACGTTTCGCCACTCAGCTACGTGTGAATCCGCATTCTCAGTCCAGCTATTTGTCTGATTATATATGATGTCAACCTGAGAGCGATTCATATAGCGGCCAGCGTATGTGAAGTTCTTCCATAAATAAGGTTTATTTGCCTCCACTATTTCCGCCCAAACATCCCTTAACCGACTATGGCTTTCAGTGATCCATACGTGATGGTAGTCTTTCAGAATGTTTCTTCCTACATCGAAAAAAGTTCTATTGTAGTTCTCAATGAACGGAAAGCTTTGGCTGAACGGGTTTATTCTTGGTGGACTTGCTGAGGCATCTTGGCGAATCGGCAAAAGATACTCACCAATTATACTCTGTGCTCGTTGGGTAAGAATATAATCGATGAACGATTTTGCTTCATTAAGATATGTTCCTTTCTTAAGGATAGCGATCGGATCGGGTTGCAGTAGCGTGGCGTCTAGGTATGTGAAGTTAACGTTGGGGTACTCCGTCATTCTATCGTAGGCATAGAAGTCTGGAAGAATCGCCAAAGGCTTGTAACCAGAAGCAACCTTCAAAGCACTCTCCATTTCACTATTGTCATATTTTTCAACCAAAGCCGCCAATCTGACTAAATATTCCCATCCTAAAGTCCAGTTTTGAAACCCATTTGTTGTGAACATTCTGGTTTGCAGTGTAAGAGAGATGAAAGGAGCTGTTAGTTCAGAATTTGAAGGAGCAATCATAGTTATTTTCCCCTCATTCCCTTCATCTAAGAGAGTTGTCCAGTTTTGGGGTATAGAAAAACTGAGCAAGCTCGAGGAGCGTTCATTATACATTAACCCCAGACCATACAAGCTTGCTGCATACCATGAAGGCGTGTTATGTTTTAGGTCCATTAGATGCGTGAAGTGGCACGTTTCATTTATCTCATTCTTGTACGTTGAGTTATAAGAGAGCAAACCACCATAGGCGCTCTCAAAGAGAGATAACGGTCCTCCCCACCAGATATCTGCCTCAGGATCTCCTTTATATGGAGTTGTTGCCTTTTGGTATGCGGCTTGTGGATTGACGAGGGTCGTTGTTACCTCTATCGGGGATGCGTATTTTTCTCCATACCACATTGTGAAGTTCGCAGCTATCTCATTTATCATTTGAGAAGAATGGGTGTACAGTATACGAAGGTAAGTTGAATGAGGAACGACGTAATAATAGTAGCCTGCGGTGGATATGCTTACTCCAAAAAGTAGGATTACAAAAATCAGGACCCAAGCGTAAATAGACAACTTCAACATTGCCGTCTCCTCAGTTGCAACCATTTAACAAAGGAATAACGTTAAAATTTATCGGTTATGAAAGAAAATATGGAATGATATTCATTGTTAGATACTCAAGAGATGTTCCTAAAGGGTGCGTTGGCTTATCTAGAATGGTCATGAAAACTTTAGGAATCCAAGAAAACCAGAAGATAAAGATTGTTTTGACACGACCTAAACCATTAGTTCCTCCGGGCGAATTCAAATTAAGAGCTATTAAAAAGGAAATTTGTAAGAGAGAGGTCCATGTGAATCCATCCTTGAAGTGGAAGAGCCTAAAGGAATGGGATAAAGTTGAAATCTTCACTGATGTTGATAATCTAATCGAGCGTTCATTTCTTTTCCCTTAAACCTTTTTCACCCCCCCTTTCAGCTCTCTGATTTTTTCTACACTCTGGCGACGAAGTACTTCTTGTATGGTTTGAAGCCGACTTTTATGTATGCTTTTATTGCTGGTGAGTTGTTGCTTTCCATGTGGATTATAGCAAGGTTTGTTTTTTGCAGGATTTGTTCTAGGAGGGCGGAGACTATTGATGTCGTGTAGTCTTTGTTTCTGTGTCTTATGCGCGCAATATTAGACTTTGGAACAACGTGAAGAATTGCGAGCGCTGGCAAAGATTGATATATTTCTTTATTGAAAAAAGGATTTTATATCATAGGTGCTGACTTTGAAGAGTGACACCGAGAAGGGATTAGTGATGAGAGACACAGAGTTGATGGTTCTCACTGAGCTGATGAAAAACTCCAGAATTAGTGATCGAGAATTAGCAAAAAGAATTGGTCATTCTCAACCTACTGTTACCCGAATAAGGAATAAACTTGAACAAAATGGAATAATTAAAGAATATACCCTAATTCCTGACTTCGCGAAGCTAGGACTTGGGCTAATGGTCTTTACCTTCTCTCACTTTGCTTCAATCCTCAACAAAGAAGAAGTAGAAGAAGTGAAGAAGATTTATCGGAAGAAGACGAAAGAAGAGCGTATACACAAGAAGGCAGCTAAACAACAGATTATTATGCGGGAGAGAGGAAGAGGCTTGGGTTATAGTGGGGTCACAATCTCATTTCATAAAAACTATGAATCCTTTTTAGAATTCATGAAACTAGCGCGCGGGAATCCCCATGTGGAACTGAAAAATGGGGAAAAACCGTTTCCCGTTCAGGAGATAGATAAGATTGATAGTTTTCTCATAAATCTAGATGACAATATTCACTATATTCCCCTAACATTCTCAGCACTGGCCCAACACTTGCTGACCTTCAAACACAGTAACAAAGGTGATATGAAGAACCCCCAGAGTTCATAGGCAGCAACATCCGTGAGCGAGTTTCGTTGAGACGGGATGAAGTAATGAGACGCATGCATGCTGTCTATATACAGAAAGTCATGAGTTTATGAATACATAGACAACACTTTTCTTATTCCGTCCAGTGTCACGTGATATTTGTCGACCCCTTCCGTCTTGCTGGACTCCACATAACCTAGACTCATTAGATTTTGAAGTTGAGGTTGCACAGTTGAAATTTCCTGGGCAGTCCAATCACGAATTTCGGGTAACGATAATGATTTTTCCGGAGTAGTTGCCCCGATGTTGTGTAACATGCAGAGAAGACGAATTTCCTCAGGGACTTCAGGGCTTGATGAACCTGCGTACATTGCCTTACCCAACTACTTCCTTATAGACCTTGACAGTCTTCATAGCGATTGATTCCCAACTATAAGTTTTTTGCACTTTTTCTAGAGCGTTTTCAATCAGCCACTTTGAATGACCTGAATCAGACAAAACTCGATTAACTCCCCAAGCAAGAGATTCATGGTTCCTAGAATGGACAAGAATACCGGTCTTGTCGTGTTCAATTATCTCTCCCAAGCCCCCAACCTGAGTTGCAACCACCGGAACCTTTGCAGCCATACCCTCAAGGGCAACGATGCCAAAGGGTTCATAAATTGACGGAACCACAAGAACATCGGCACTCATCAACAGGGCCACCAACTCTGAGTCGGGAATAAAACCGGTGAAAGCTATTTTCCGTTCATGACCTGAAGAGCGAGCAACATGTTCTAAATGACTCTTCAGCCACCCATCCCCAACAATAACAAATTTTGCTTCATGATGGCGTTGCACTACACGAGGAACAGCTTTGATTAGATATTCTACTCCCTTCTGAGGAACCAAACGACCTACGCAAAGAACCAACTTCTCATGATCATGTATTCCGTACCGCCTTCTTATAGCCCCGCGATCAACCGATTCAGGGAATTTCTTCAAGTTGATACCATTCGGGATAATTTTGACTTTTTCCCATGGTGCACGAAAGTGGTCACATACTTCCCTTCTCATAAATTCAGTCGTCACTATGATTTTGTCCGCTTCATAGGTTGACCACCATTCGATACCATCAATAGCATAAGAATCAGGACTGTGAAGACTTGATCGCCCATATTCCGTGCTATGAACTGTGAGCACCATCGGTTTTTTCAGGAAATGTTTGAAAGAAATCCCAGCGGGAGCGGTTAACCAATCATGTACATGGAGAACATCATACTCGACCTCTTTGCTTAAATCTGCCATTCGTTTTTCTAGGAAATGGTTGAATAAAAGAGTCCAAGTTATGAAGTTAGGATGCCCAAGTTCTGCGGCTGTACGATAGATCTTAACTCCATCGATTTCCTCATAGTAAGGTATTCCCGGCAAGTCCAAGGTGACAACGTGAACTTCATGGCCTTGACGAGAGAGAGCTTTAGCCAAACCTTCACAATGGCGAGCAATTCCTCCAACAATTCTAGGGGGGAACTCCCAAGTCAACATACAAACTCTCATCAGAAAAACACCATGATGTAGAAGTCATTATACTAATCCACGGATTCTGTAACCGTATTCTTGGATCAAGTTATCTGCAACCTCTTTGCTCGGAGCCTTGGCAAACAAATTGATGACAGGCTCCTCTGTACTCGGATGTATAAGAACCCAATTGCCATCGTGAAAAACCTCGAGACCATCGATTGTATCTCTTTGATGATCAGCGAATTCCTCAATCAAGCATGCACACGTGGGTGAGACCATGGATTTTTGGTGGCGTATCACTAATGGACGGAATGTTGTTCCTTGGCCATCAACCATTTCAACTGCACGCATACCATCTGTTCTCTCCGATTATCTATTACAGCTATATGTTAAATATTGTTGTTAACTGCCATCTTTTCTAATTGCCTAATCCTACGCTTTACCACGCTTATAATTTTCCTACGAAGGCTTCCACTGGTTAGTTTCGCGTTTGACAGTTTGTTTAGTTCCTCAGCCATCTTTTCATCACCAACCACTTGATGAAGCCATCTTGCAAAGTCTCTTCGCTCCATATGAAATTGAATAGACTTAGGGTCAGCAACTTTCAGGGTCGATTGAAATTCATATAGACTGTGAACAGCCCATTGTGTCGGTCGTGCAAATTCATAGAAGAAAGTGAAACCCTTTTCAGTTGGAAGTTGCCGCAGCATTCTTTTTGCTGTAAGTTCAGGTCTTTCGAGTTCTCGTGTAATCCTCGCCTCAAGATCTGAAAGAAGTCGTGAGTACATGGCGAACGCCTCCACGGGGCTACTGCATGGATTAAAGTAACTGTGCACATCTCCTGGACCACCACCCTTTATGCTCATATAATAATAATGGTCACTCATCTGGAGGTATTGCCACAATTTAATCCAGTCTTTGTCTCCAATTCCCCTTACTAATGGTTCCAATCCCTTTATCGACTCGTAACAGACCGTTTGCATGGAGTTGCCAATCCATGCGCTTGGGTCTCGTTCTAAATCTGCCCATGAAACGGTATTGTACTCGTGAACATCAATTTCTCCAACAGGAGCATTTCTACGGATAACCTCTGAAGGAGTACACCAACATAGATGATCCCAGTTCATTACTTCTTCAGGTAGCCATCCTAAGAACTCGTGGATTCCACTTTCTGGCCAATGATGTTCACCGAAGGTTTCATAGTCCACAAAAAGAACTATCGCGTGTCCAGGGGTGACTGCTAGCCAACTTGCGTATTTGCTTGCAGTTAAGGGGTGTTCCTCCCACCAAGCGGCAGAGAAACGGAAGCCTATGTCGTCGGAGAGGCGATAGTTGCGGAGTAGAACTCGGAGATTAGAATTCTTAGCGTTATAGACATAGTTTGGACTTCTCCAACCGAGAATGCGTTCAACACCTTCCGTGACTATGGCTTGGTAGCCCATTCCCTCAACGGTTTTCGCAATGGCATTGTTATACAAGCATTCAGTATTTTCCACCACAGTGGGTTCATAATTGAATAGGTCTTTCATGAGCCGACGATGCAGTCTAATTTGCTCAACAAATTCAGAACGATCAGTTCCATACAGGCTGGCTAAGGAATGATAGTATGGTTGATCAAGAAACTCGACACAGTTTGTATCAGCAAGTTGCTTAAAAGAATCAAGAAGATCTGGATTCCACCTTTCACATTGCTCAATGAAAACGCCTGAGATGCTGAAAGCCACTTTGAATTGTCTTCGTTCTCTCTTATATCTATCGATTTGCTCCAAAATCGTGTTGTTTGAAGGGAAGTAACACTTTCTGGAAGCTCTGTCAAAAATGTGATGGTTTAACTCATGATCGAAATAAAGGTCGAAGAGGTCCTTCTTTGTGGTTGTTGGACGACCAAGTAGATCAGAGTGAAAGTTGCGGTTTAGCCTTAATGGTTGATGAACCTCGAAGATAAAGCAGATATCAGTCATTGATTATACTCCTTCATAAACACACTTTTGCAAAGCATCATACCTTTTATTTATCTTTTCTTAACGCTTAATAAACTAAAGTTGTATTTGGACAGACCATTTTGCTGGGGTCACGGAACATCCCGGTGATGTTGTTTACTAGTTATAGAATAATGAAGAAACTACAGTTTACTAAATTCGGATGAAGTCGTCGGCATGAGTTAAGATCGTAATTTATCGAAAATCTGTATCTCATAGGTAGGTCTTTTCAACATAATATCTTCGACATAAGTCCGTAGTGGTTCAGCAACACTCCAAGCCTGTGCAATACATCCTCTAGATGTGTGGGGTGCATCACCGTCAAATATCTCACTAATCGTTCCAAGTCCTGCACGAAATATTTCGTTGTGGAAGAGGGGTCGCAAGAAATTTTGAAAAGCAAAGGCACGCCATTTTTCTTCAAGATTCTTGACTTTTAAGAAAGCAGTGATGAAGTGGCCGAGAAGCCAAGGCCAAACAGTTCCATTATGGTAAGCTTTGCTACGATGATTCCAGTCACCTAGGTATTTTCCGATGTAACGTGGATCGTCGATGGAAATGGTCCTCAGCCCGTAGACTCCGAACAGTTTCTTCCAAACAACCTCAACAACTTTTGCACGTTTTTCTTCATTAAGAATGGAGTAATCCAATGAGGCTGCGATTATTTGATTTGGTCGTAGCGACGCATCTCGTACATCGTCGTTAATCACATCGAACAGGTAGCCTTTCTTTTTGTGCCAAAAACTTTCTATGAAACTTCCCTTTACTTTTTCAGATAAAATAGTGTATTTCTTTGCATCTTCTCTTTGATTGAAACGAGTCGCAAGCAGCTCCATAGTTCTTAAAGCGTTGTACCATAAGGCTTGGATCTCCACGGCTCTTCCGACTCTCTGTGTAACAATGTGATCGCCTATCATGGCATCCATCCAGGTTAGTTGTGGACCATGGACAATCAGGCCATCTTGGGCCATATGTATGTTGTAGAGTGTTCCCTGAATATGGTGTTCTATGATTGAATGTAGTGTGCCCCAGAGTTGTTCCTTGACGAAGTCAAAGTCTCCTGTGTATTTAAGAAATTGCAGAACTGCATTGATATACCAGAGAGTCGCATCAACTGTGTTATAATCTGGTTTGTCTCCAGCATGGTCTGGAAATCTGTTTGGAATTATGCCCTTTCGGCAATATTGTTTGAAAGTTAATAGAATTTCCTTGGCGTCCTCAAATCGTCCTGTAACAAGTGTCAAGCCTGGCAAAGAGATCAACGAATCTCGTCCCCAATCTTCAAACCAGTGATATCCGGCTATCACAGATTTCGTCTGGGTTGATAGCCGTTTAACTATGAATGAGTCTGCGCCTAGAATAAGCCATTTTAGCCAATCTTTCATCACAATATCATAATATCTATCTCTAAACCGAGTTAGCAGGCCTTGCTGACGATTCAATTCCGATTGATATAAATCTTCGATCCTTAGTGATTTGTTGTGAACACTGGAAAAAGCGTTTTTGGCTTCACTAAAGCTTTTTCCGGCAGCGGCAAGGAAATAAAATTTCTTTTTTTCTCTAGGCGCAAGATTAATCTCAAATTGCCCGGGTCGGAAAACGTCATCTAAGTAACTGTCTCCTCGAGCCCTGTCAACTCTAAAACACACTTCTCCAATCCATTCTCCTTCATTCGCAGTGTATTGTCCGTCGCTTGAAAATAGAAGCAAGGTAGAAAGTTGTGTAGATGGCTGTACAATTACGATTCCCTCAGAAGTTTCTTGATTAAAGTCCCATGTTAACTCATTCCTACTAGTTAAGGAATGGAAGTGTCTTGAGTTTACAAGCGGAGAGATGTGGATCAGCACTTCGTTTTCATTTGAATTTAATATGTCATAAAGAACTACGGTAGCGTTTTTTTCATGAGGCATAAAGATGCTTTTTGAAAGGCAGATTCCATGCGCATTATATCTGTACGTCGGGAAGGGATCCAGAGTGAACCCTGACAGATATTGATATCCACATGGTTGGATACCATGTCGGAACTCATTTGATCCAAGGGAATATTTCTTGTTTTCAACTTCAATTTCTTCATCAAGTTTTGCAAGGAGGACTCTACGATCTGTAGGTGGATTAAAAGCGGCAACTAAAAGCCCATGGTATTTCCGAGTGTTAATTCCCAAAATAGTGGAGGAGGCATAGCCTCCCAGGCTATTCGTTACTACCCATTCCATCTGAATTGCCTTCTCAAGGTTTGAGAGTATGTTGGGTTGAATGTTGATCTTTGGGAGATCGAGATTCATTTTATTTCACGTCCTATGGAACAGGTTACACGAGAATTGAGTTAGGGCATCAATTTGGCGACATTTTTATCTCTTTTTACCTTGAAGAAATTGGCAACCGGGTTGCATTTTGTTCGTAACAGCAGAGCATGTGGAGAGATTAGATTGAACTCAGTTAAGGTTTCGACATGGCCCATACCTTTTGCTATAATCATGTCAGATGAGTTATAAAGAGTCAAAAATTCTTCAGAACATTCTTCGGGAATCAATCCAACAGCGTCTGTTCCAGTTGTAACTATGTCGTCTGCAACTTTGTTCATTCCTACATATCTAGCATCTTCCATAGTAGCATCATTGAGAACTGGCCCACCTTTTACTCCGATTATCACGTTTGCTCCGAGCTTTTTCAGCTCACGAACTAATAGTGTATCAAAGACTATTTCCCCGGCATTGTCTGCTAGAAACATAATCTTTTTTGTCTTCTTGGAGAGATTGAAGATTTGGGAAATCTCATCGATGACTAAGTCGTTTTCTGCTCTTTTGATCAACCTTCCTATGTCATCATAGTTAAAAGTGTGACCTGGGATGTCAAATTCCATGGTATTGCCAACTATAGAGCATAGGCAGGCTGTTCTGAACCGTGATTTGGCTGTTTTTTCATTCAGAATTAATCCTTCAACTTGTGGAAGTATTTCTAAGGCCTTTTGGTTACTCATCCGTTTTCGTTTTGCATAGGGGTCTGAGACGCTTGCTATTTTCTTTACTATTCGATCTCTTTTGGTGCCTAGGATGGCTGGAGTCGCACTTGGGTTGAACTCTTTGGCCAAAAGATCTGTAAGAGCTGACATGGCTTTAAATTGAACAGATGGGTCCTTTGTCGCCCCAATAATTTGTAAGTACCCTCGATGGAGGATGCAAGAGGCGCATTCGACCTCAACTTTCAATGGGAAAGCCTCTGTCACATTTTTGTTGTCGCTTCTGCAAACTCTAATAGTACCTTATAAGGGTCTCTCGCTTTCACAACGCCACTAGCAACCAGTACACCTTCAGTGCCAAGTCTTAAAGCAGCAGCCACATCCTTACCAGCAGTTATACCGGCTCCGCAAAGAACTACCACGCTAGGGTCAATCTGTTTTATGAGTGCTACAGTTTTTGTAACGACTTCAGGTTTAGCCTTAGATACTGGTATGCCAGTTCCGATTAATTCAGGTGGCTCTACAGCAACCATATTAGGTTTTAGCGAAGCGACGGCAGCGCTTACAGAGGGATTATTGGCACAAACTATTGAAACTAAGTCTAGTTCTTCGGTTCTCTTGATGGTTGCGTCGATGTCTGCGAGTTTTAGTTGTCTTTCTGAGTGGTTGATTAGGGTTCCTACAGCGCCAGCTTCCTTGATTGATTCGGCAAGTATATGACCCGTGAAACCGCCAAACTTGATTGGGTCAACGTGTTGTGCAAAAACAGGGATAGATGTGAGACAAGCAATTGAAGAGATGTCTGTAAGTGAGGGGACCACACCAATGTAAACATCGGTTTCCAGGCTTACCTTTTCTGCTGTTTTTGCAAGTTCTATCGCTTTCTTTCCAGTACCTTGGGGATATGTTTTGAAGTTTACAAGAATTAGAGGAGTTCTAATTTTGATCAAATTTTTCACAGCCTATAGCATACTTATTAACAGTTAAAACAATTGCTCACTGCACGCGCAAGCATTTCCAGAGTTCTCAGGTCAATTCCAATTTCCGTTATACATCATTTCGTTGTGCACATCCGCAATCAGTTTAGCGGGTGCTTCCTTTATATTCAGTGGTTTCATGGGAACCCGAGCATCTAGAAAATTTATCCAAGCATTTTTGGAAGAATTAGATTCTAGGATTTCTTGTTTTCAAGAAGGGACTCATAGCAATAAGTTATACGGGTGGCTGTTCCAGATTAAATACATGCTTCATCTTGTACCGCACATAATATTGTTGCATTCTGATTTTTCAATGAATGACATATTGCTGTTATTGAAATAAGCTCTATATTAAGACAGGAAATAAAATATTAACGTAAATGCTGAAGAGAAAAGAGAGATCTGTAGTAGAGATTGGAAGAGGAGTCCTCATCCCTCCTACTCCCTTCCAACCACAAATCGTGTTGTCCAAATGTTTTTAAGTAAAGCCTTCATAAAACTCGCAATAACTGTTGCACGACGGAGTGTCATGATTGTCGAAAGTCAGGGCTTCTGTGAACATAGAGAACGTAGTTGCCTCAGCGACTTTAAATCAACGAGTTGATCTGAACGCTGTAGTAAAGGGATATCCAGGAGTAGAGTACCGTCCCGAACAGTTTCCTGGATTAGTTTTTCGGTTGAAAAGACCCAAAACGGCTACCCTCATTTTTAACTCAGGAAAGATGGTCTGCACTGGGGCCAAATCGGAAAAAGAAGCTAGAAAAGCCGTGATGAAGGTTGTTAAAGAATTGAAGAAGAGCGGTATAATAATCATTAGTAAACCTGAACTCAAGATACAGAATATTGTTGCATCCGCAAGCTTAGGTGGAACAATTGACTTGGAGAAATCAGCCTATGACCTTGGAAGGACTATGTATGAACCTGAGCAGTTTCCAGGTCTTATTTATAGGATGGATGAACCGAAAGTGGTGATTCTTTTGTTTGCAAGCGGAAAACTAGTATGTACAGGTGCTAAACGAGAGGAGGACGTATACGAGGCAGTTAATAAGCTTCATCTAAGACTGGAAGATAAAGAGCTGATATTTTACGAATAGGTATACGTAAATTATAAATAGTCGAATTCCCATTCCACTTTTAGGGATAAATGGAATGAAAAAACTTGATTTAGTTGAAACTTGGCTTAACACGGTTGCTTACTCTCATTCTGGAAGCGAAGGCACAAAGAAAGAATACAAGATTGCATTCAAGTGTTTTTGCGACTTCATAGAGAAAACACACAAGCAGATCCTAAAAGAGTATGAAGGTAACACAGATCGCGACTTCAAACGCCGATACGCCATGTACTTGAGGAGCTTCATAACAACATTAAAGAAAGAAGGTTATGCGCAAGGTACAATTCGGAAAAAGGTAGCAGCCGTGAAGAGTTTCCTCAAATATAATGACCTTCCAGTGGGGTTTGTTCCAGCAGGCAAGACCTATGTAGAATCTCACAACCGAGACATGACAAGGCCAGAGGTCATTGAATTACTGAAAATTAGCCATCCAAGAGACAGAGCATTCTATGTAGTTATGACCCAAAGCGGTTTACGACCTCACACCATAGCGACATTAAAAATTAAGGATGTAGAGAAGATTTTGGATGAAGACACGCCAGTGCCATGCAAAGTCTCGGTACCACAGGAAAAGACGAAGGGTAAATTCATGGAATACTTCAGTTTCATAGGTCCTGAGGGTGTGCAACATCTCAAAGATTACCTAAAAACGCGCAACAATCTAACCTCTGAAAGCTGGGTGTTCAGCAAACTTGCCCATGAAGACGAAGCGGTAACAGGAAGCACGATCACACACATATTCAAGAAATCGGTGAGGCAACTGCGCGCCCAAGGAATCATAGGCTACGAGATCAATGTCAAAGAGATTGACGGTAAAACTATTACACGGTCAGAAATCCGACTTTACTGCCTACGCAAATTCTTCAGAAAGTTTGCAGGCATGGCTGGAGCCGACTTCGTCAATTTTTGGATGGGTCATATGACCGCACTCGGAACCGACTTGCATTACATCTCAAGAGATGCTGAACATCATAGAAAAATCTATGCTGAGAAAGCTATGCCTCATCTGAGACTTGAAACGCAAACTCCCTCGGAAACTGAGAAGATCATCAAGAAACAGCAAGAGGAAATTGAAAGACTCAAAAGAGAACGAATCACCTTAGCTGAAGAGATAGCCGACATAAGGCGAAAGGTAGAGATGCTCCTCAAAGAGCGCGCACGCATGACCTAATGTTAAAGTTTTGTGGCTCCAGAATATAATAATTTCTCGGTGCACGCTCATTGGGTAAACCGCAGCATTATCTTTCACCAGAAACATAACTTGTACGCAAATTTTCATGTATTTCACAGAATATATTGTAGTGCTTAGTGCGCGTTTGAAAACTAACACTTTCCATAATTCTATATGCGCGCGTTCTCAAGACCAAAAAGATCAGACACAACCTTGTTTGCATCAGCACTATTATGAAGGTCAACTGGTGTGCAATCAACCTCACCTGTATTGTCATTCCTTGTAACATGGAAGTACTTCACGTTACGTCCGCGGGGATCTACCTTGAATTCCTCTTTTCTAAAATGAGACATTAAAAACCTCGCAGTTAGGTCATTATGCGTTGTCACAAAGAGTTGTAAATCATTTCTAAAAGAGGCATCCACTAGAAAGTCAATGAGTTTCCTCAACGAATCTGGATGTTGATTGTTTTCGATTTCTTCGATGAAGAGACCAGTATTTTCTAGTGTCAGTGCTGTCCCAACGATTTGTGTTCCATAACGTATACCGTCTCCAAATCCGCTTAGGAAAAGTGGCGTACCATCATCTTGAATGAACGCCACTCTATATTCTTTGTGAACATCCCGTTGGGGTATAAACTCCCACTTACGACCCTTCCCAAATATTGCATGTAGATATTCACCAAATTCATTTGCCTTCCCTTCATTTTTTATTTCTGTCAAGAGCTTTTCCATGGAGTCGACGTCGTCCTTGTGGGAACTATCCACAAATTGGCACTTCTCAATGTAATTGTTTACTCTATTACGAGTTTTCTCGGATAAGTTAGCGAGTATCCCAACAGTGACCCTAGATATCCTTGACCAATCAGGAGAATAAGACGAACCCGTGCTAAACCTTTTTTCGATTCCAGATTCCTCTGTTGCACTTAACGAACACTCTACAGTTTTATGTGTGTCGTCGAACCCAATGTCGGCCTCAAGTATTGCTTTTTCAAAAACAACAGAAGTAGATATGTTCTTTCCAACATCATAATTGAACCAGAGCTCCCTTGCACCCGAAAACACGTTGCTTCTCCTTCCAACAATTTCCCCAAGATGCGGTCCAGTAAATTCTTTTAGTGTGTAATACATAGCTTCGAGAATAGTTGATTTACATGCATCATTCTTTCCAATGAAAAGGTTAATCTTACCAAGACCGTTGAGTGTGCATTTACTAATTCCTTTGAAATCTAGAATGGAGATTTCAGTGATCATCCTTGACCCTCAAAGAATAATCATTGCAGATATAAAGAAATTGTGTAGGCATATATACGTTTCTCGATCAATTCGTGCGCAAATGAAGAGTTTCAAATCATTTCTTTAATTCGTCTAAGGTTCTCAAGCATCTGTTCAACTCGTTTTTTGAAATGACTTGTACTGCTTTGGATACTTCTTGAGAATCTCAATGGTTTCTCTGAATGGTTGAATGGTTGTTTCTATGCGCACGTGTGTGTATTTCACATAGGCTTTTTGTGCACCTAGATAATTCTGATACAGCTCTTGTGCGTAATTCACGGTTTTTTGTGTATATAGTATTAGTGTAGGCTTACGGTTCTTGTTCTTTTGCAGGTCTACGGCCTATGTGTGGTGGTTGATGTGATGTCATTAGGTTGGTTGGTGTGGAAAGAGTATGAGAAAACCAACCGAGCGAAGCGAGGGAACAGGGTTGTCGTTGGGCAGTTAGTCCTGCCTACTGTTGGTTGTCTCATGTTTATTGGTGGTTGGGGGTGGGTGGTGGGTTGAGTAGAGCAACCAGCCGAGAGGCGGGTTCTATTGATGCGATGTTTCGGAGAGGGAGGGGTTCACTTGAATATTCCAAAAGAGCAAGTGTAACTTCTAATCAGCAGCGAACGAGGTCGTTGCATTACTATTTGGCTCGACAGTGTTTGAGTGCTATTCCCGATTTGAATGAAAAGGTGATTGATGTCAGTTCAGTGATTGTGCATTTTGAGAATTGGATGGCTGAATATCTAGGCGGTAGGTTCATCAAACTGAGCAAAGGTGAAAAATGGTTATTTTTTCGATGTGTTAATCGTTTTATGCGGGCATATAAGCGCAAGATTTGGCGAAGGCTAGAGTTTTTTGACAAGATTGAATGGGGACTAAAGCTTGAATTTACTCTTGACCCGAAGCGGTTCATGCGGTTGAAGGATGAATTTCAGATTATTAGCAAAGGATGGAGTAAGCTGAGATCGTGGTTACTTAAACGGTATGGTAAGTTTCAGTTTCTGAAAGTATTGGAGATTCAGAAGAGTGGTCGTCCTCATTTGCATGTGCTAATTTCGGGCATATACTTCGTCAATCACACGGAGCTGAGTGCTATTTGGGATAAATATGGCGGTGGTCACGTTTGGCTTAGATCGGTGTACGGTGACATCAACGCCATCTGGTACGTTTTGAAATACGTGAACAAAACAGTTCTCGGAAACGATAAGGTGTATAGTGCGTTATTATTTGCCTCAAATCGGCGTATGTTTAGTCTGAGCGGTGGCCTAATGGGATTGTTGAATATTCGTCGTTTTCGGAAAAATCAAGGTTGGACATTTGAAGGATCGGTTGCTGAAGCATATGTTAAAGAGTTTTGTGAAGAAGAAGGGATTCCGTTTGATGATATGATTCTTGTAGACGTGAAGCCTGAATTTGAAAGAGATTATCCTTTGTTGTGTCCTGTGTTTGAGGACACGTAGCGCGCACTATGAGGATGCAGCATGAGTGAACGCAAAGAAACCGTAACGATTCCGAAGAGAGTCCTAGAGGAGATACTAGAACATCTCAGACAGGTAGAGAGTAAGTTGAGAAAAACCTAAGGCGCGCATTCGGGGCAAACATCCAAAGAAGCAGAACTCATGACTTGGTTTCTCAGGTAAAAAGACCCTATAGGCGCGCGCTTGTGCACAGGACAAATTTCATAAAACAGATACGCCAATTTCAGTCGGGTCCGTAACAATGAGTTTTTTCATAGAACCCTTTCTGGGTGTTCTTGCAGCTTTCGGGTTGGGGAGATTGTGGGATTGGATTAAAGATCGCAGAAACAAAGGTAAACTCAAGGAGAATTTGAGGAATGAACTTGAGAAATGCATGAATCTACTGACAGGAGAAGGGAAGCTCCTGCCAACAATGATGTGGAACTCTACAGTTACGTCTGGCGACGTGAAACTCCTTTCATTTGATGAGAGAACTAACTTGTCTTCTGTTTATTTTGACATAGAAAATCACAACTATGAAGCTAAGAGAGTAAGGGATTCCGCAGTTATCGCTCAGACAGGACCTCGCGATTCTACAAGGGATGGAAAGAAGGCAGCTATATGGCACTGGGAAAGATTATCAAAGGCTCTTATTGAAAATGAGAAGGTTTTGAAACAGCAGATTTCTGAACTTCTGAAGGAATCTTGGTGGAAATAACCTTCTGCGACATACATCCACCTGAATGTGCTTCGCAGAGGCAGTGTTCTAAACCCTGGTATTATATAGCTGGTTTTGTTAGCTCCTATGGGGTAGCAAATGTGGGAAAGTTAGGATTTGCTCTTTCAGTGATCATGGTTAGCGTAATAGTCACATCTTTAATGGTGAATATTCATTTGTCTAGGATATCTAGCCAGTTAACACAGTTGATTTCACCTTTGAGAGCCAGTGTAGATGAAATCAATTCTAACCCTTCTGCATGGGTGAATAGAACGGTTGTGGTTGAAGGTAAGCTTTCGGGACCACTGATCGACCCAGATGGCGAGGAATTTTTCATGTTGTTCAGACTTAATGCAACTCATATGTCAGAGGAGGCATTCATTTTGGTAGGGTGGAGTCATAGAGATGGATATGCATTTGAAAAGGTCATTGTAGTTGGGGTGATCCAAGAAGCACGTGATTGGAATCAACGAATCTATCATTACATAAGAGCCGAAGAAATTGTCAGAACATAGGAAACGTATAGCAGCATGAAGATTACCTCTATGAAGGGACCCGTCTGAACGTTCTAGAAGGTGCGTGCTTCGAAGAGAAAGAACTACGTAAATAGTTTTGTAGAAACTGAAAACTACGGAAAAGCGTGCGCATCGTGTGTGGAAAAATGTGAGTCTTTAGATAAAAATTACTTTCACTTAACTTGTTCTACGTATGGGGGTGCTTAAAACTAATATTTTATGAATAGGGGTGCTGCACCCGCATTTTGGGCGTGATCGTGGAAGAATGGGCTGGAAACGATTTTATTATTCATAGATTTTCCTTCCATCATCAACAACAAGTTTTCCTTCCTTGAACACTTTATCCACTAGATTTATTCCAGAGCGATATCCTAAAAATTTGTGATTGGGAATATTTAACGAGATGACATCCGCTTTTTTGCCAACCTCTAAGCTCCCAACTTCATGGGCTCGGTGAACGGCATAAGCGGCATTTATGGTTGTTGCTGATATAGCTTCTGCCGGAATCATTTTCATCTGGTGACAAGCAAATGCAATTATTAGTTGTAAGGTCTCAGTTGGGCAACTTGGGTTATAGTCGGTTCCTAAGGCAATAGGTACTCCCAGATCTATCATCTTTCTGGCGTCAGCATAACATCCGTTCATTAAGGAAAAGGCTGCGACTGGAAGTAGTACTGCAATAACTCCTTTTTTTGCCATCGCCCTTATGCCTTCATCCGATGCAAAGATTAAATGTGCTGCTGAGACTGCATCAATTTCTGCTGCAAGTTCTGCACTGCCAATGTTTGTTAATTCGTCGGCATGTAATTTTGGCTTTAAGCTGTGTTGTTTGGCGTTTAGCAGAATGTTTCTTGATTGTGCTATGTTGAAGACTCCTTTTTCGCAAAAAACATCACAAAATTCTGCTAACTTGCGTTTTGCCACTGTTGGGATCATCTCGTCTATTACAAGATTTACGTATTTTTGTGGATTACTTTGATATTCAGGTGGAGTGGCATGGGCTCCTAGAAACGTAGAGATGATGTCGATCGGGTTCTTATCATTTAGGAGTCGTATAACTTCCAAACATTTTATCTCATCCACAGTTGTTAATCCGTAACCACTCTTTGCTTCTATTGTGGTTGTTCCATGCTCCAACATAATTTTCAAGGTTTTCTGGCACTTTTCAACTAATTCCTGTTTAGTGGCTCTTCTTGTCTCCTTTACAGTCTTTAAAATTCCTCCTCCTTCCTTCAAGATTGTCAGATATGATACGCCCTGAATTCTCTTCTCAAACTCGTCTTCTCTTGAACCTGCAAAAACTAGGTGAGTGTGAGGATCTACAAAACCAGGCATAACTACTTGCTCATTGGCATCGAATTTTTCCTTTCCAACAAATTTGCTTTTGATGTCTTTAGTTTTACCAACTGCAATTATCTTCCCTTCGTTTATGGCTAAACTGCCCCTCTTGATAATCCCTACGTCTTTCATGCTCTCTCCTATGAGCGGTTTTTGAGTTGTCCCTTGCAAAGTTAGTAATTCATTTGCATTACCAATGATCAAATCTACTTCTTTCCTTACCATTTTAGCTCCTCCTCTTCAGGGCCTTCTCTACTGCAATCTCAATAACTCGGTCCTCATATAGCTCGTTTATCTTCAAGTAATACTTGGCTACATCAATTATGGCTTGCAGTGGAGTCATACCACAAAACTCGGATCCGATAACCTGAATATTATATCGATTTGCTTCGATCTTAAGTAATTCGAAAACCCTGTGGAGAGGCGTTCTCTCAGAATCACTGATGCTCATTCCGATCTGAGTTATCTTCTTCTCTGGGATCTTGGCAGCCATTGCCTTAACATATATTAAGCCTCCTTTCTTTGCGTGCAAAGCTCTGGCGATTTTCTTCGCTATTTTCAAATCTGCAGTGTCTAGATTCACGTTAAAACCGACCATGATTCTCCTGGCGCCTGTTATTGTTGCGCCTGCTGTAGGATGAGGGGAGGTGAGACCGAAGTCTGGTTTTCGCTCTGGCTTTTTCATCATTTCTGATAGTTGTTCGTATTCTCCTTTTCTAATCCAGTCTAGATCGCTTCTTTCAGGTTTCGAAGCCGCTTTTCCGTATAGATAGACTGGAACATGACATTTTTCTGCAAGTGCTTTTCCGAATCTTTTTGCTAGTTCGATGCAGTCTTGGATGGTGGTATTTTGGATGGGAATGAATGGTACGACATCTACTGCTCCGATGCGTGGATGTTGCCCTTTATGTTTGGTCATATCTATGAGGTCGATGGCTTTTATGGCTGAATTTAGTGTGGCAGTATAAACTGAATTCTTGTTCCCGATGTAAGTGACTACAAGTCGATTGTAGTAGCTATCATAAGTATGATCAAGAACATAAGTTTCTTTGACTTTTCTAATCTCTGTTAATATGGTTTCTACGGCTCTTGGATCTGAGGTGCTAAAATTTGGAACACATTCAATGATTTCTCTCATGATGGATCCTCTTTTGCTGGCATTGAAATAATTGTGAACCTTCTTAATCTTTTTTTCACTACATTCTATTTGTATTGAAAGTTGGACTAACACTCTTCTCGTCTATAGATGCTGCATATGAACCCTAAAGAACTGGAATCAATCTGGCTGTTGAAGCAGTTTTCAAACCTAAAGTTGAACGGGAAAGTTTCATAAATGACATCAAATACTTCAAACTTACAAAACAAACTCCACCATCTCTCCTTCTCTTTCTTGAAAACAGAAAAATTTGTGGTTTTTTCATCAGCTGCCAAACGGAAGCGTAACTTTAGCCTTCTGATTTTTGAGTAGACGCCATCTCATGTTCTGTTGGATTTCAATGCTATCATAGTGGTTGAAAACTTATTTTTCAAGATAAGTACAACCGATATTGTATAGATAAGGTAACATAACGCCTCTTAAAATCTAAAATGCTAAAACCGAGAAACCAACTAGTATCTCTAAGGCTCATTAGCCTATAGTAAATTCAGTTGGATGCAGATGTGATAGTTAAGCTTCTTGATGTACGTGTAATGCTAAAGAGGCACATCCTTCAAGTGTGTTAGAGAAAATCTCTTGAATTCTCCTGTTCCAATGGAAACAACGAAACCTTGAATGTCATCTGCAAGTTCTTTCCAGTCAATTCTAAGCAGATTCAACTTGTTATGGTAATCCGTATAGTTTTTGTGGAACGAGATGATCACCCCAGTCATGCCTAGGCCTTCCCCTGTAGAGGCAAATATTGCATTGGGAAACTGGGCAGCATATTTTCTGGCTTCCTCCATTGTTTGGGGTGTAAGAATTTCAGAGCGCATCTTGACGAAGGTGAGAGCTAGTATTTCAAAACCCATCTTCTTAAAATTTGGAATGATCGTATAGTCTTCGACCATTCGATTCTTTTCAAGTTTGTGACGAGTTCTGGTGATCGTTGGTTGAGATACCTTGAGAACCTTAGCAAGATCCCTATCGCTTCTTTTGGAATTTTTGAGAAGTTCCCGTAACAATTGTAGAGGCAATTCTTTTCGCATAGACTACAATCAAAAAGTAACTCTTATTAAACGTTTTGCCAATACTATGATGATGCATGCGTAATACCACAAACGTTTTCCTTTATATCAATATGATTTCAATCAGTACTAAAGATTTAAGAAAGAAAACGACTTTGCATGTGGTGCAAATAGAATCTTGAGGTTCAAAAGTGAGTAATGGTTTGGAGTTTGAGATTCCTTCTTGGGAGCAAATTTATGAAATGCTTATTGAACTTGCAGATAGAATTCAGAGAAATGGTTTGGAACCGGACGTAATTGTTGGAGTTTCTCGAGGAGGATGGGTCCCAGCACGAATTATGTCTGATTTGCTAGAGAACCCAGAACTTGCCAATGTTAAAGCAGAATTTTATCTGGGGGTCGCAGAAACCAAAGGTGAACCCGTTATAACGCAGCCGGTTTCCACGTCAGTGAAGGATAAAAAAGTTCTTGTGATGGATGATGTCGCAGACACTGGCAAAAGTCTCCGTCTAGTGAAGACACATCTATCGAAAGAAGGCGCAACGGATATCAAGATTGCTACGATCTATTATAAGCCATGGAGTGTCTTAACACCCGATTACTATAGGAAGAAAACCAGTCTATGGGTCATTTTCCCTTGGGAAAGGAAAGAAACCATCCGAAACATTGTCAAAAAATATGAGCAACAGAAAAAACCAATTGAAGAGGCTAATAAACAACTTGTAAGGTCGGGACTTGACCAAAAGCTTGTGGACCGTTTTATCAGAGAAATACTGGAAGGAAAGAGAGAAATTGATTAAAGAAATCGAAGGCTTCGACAAATACATTGGCATAACTGGGGTCAGAAATGTTAGAATTGAAGATGTTAAGAGTTTCTTGGACGGTATTCGAAAGAAGACTGAAGACGTTTCTGTCCAGTTTTTCAACGCTAATTTGATAGCGGGACCTGAACATCTCTATTTCGCTGCTTTAAACGCACTGAAAGCCTTTGAGAGTCACCTGAACATCTGCAAGAGACTGGCTCTTGAGATACTTCTTTATGCTTCTGCCCAAGGACAGATTAAGAAAGCGGTGGAATTGCTTGGAGTCAAAGCTCAGTCTTCGGAAGTCGCAGTTCTCGCCATTGCTGATACGGAAGCCAAAGTTTGTGAGACTTTGAAAGTTATTTCTGAATTTATTCAGGGTAAGTGTGATGATAACGTTATCGAACTATCCGATACGAAAGTTGAGGCGATCAAAGAGCTGTTTGGTATTTCCGAACTTGAACTTGAAGCGAAGTTGGAGAAAAGAGGTTTTGAAAAAGAAGCGTTAATAAACTTGGTAATAGAGCACATGGCTCTGCTGGCGACAGAACGTTAACGAAACTTTTCCTTCATCACAGAAAAGAGATCGCTGGGTTTTACAATGGATATTCCAGTCAACTTTCCAACGATCTCCACAAGAACTATCTTGTCAGGACTTTCCAAGTCAACTCTTCTTTCAATGTAAGCTGCCGCAGCTTCGATTACGTCTTTTGTTGAAATTTGAGTAAATCTTTTTTCAACGGTCACACGGAAGGATTCATCTTTATCTATTTTGGAAGCTAGTTCTGCTACTACTCTCTCGATGTCTTCAAGTCTTGTTCGCACAACTTTCTCAATTGGTATTACTCGAAATGTGTATCTGAACTCCCACGGACGCTGTTTCAGTAACTCTCGGAATTTTTCGATTACACCGAAAGGATTGAAAGCTGTTCTGGCTGCTATCAGCCCCGTGATTCCAGTCTTGTCTACAGTGGCGGCTGAATCTCCTATTTCTCCCAGTAGATACCAAATCTCTGAACATGCGTCTTCCTCATTTCCACGTGTGGTTGTAACGAGCAGGTTGAAGTCTCTTAGCACGTTTTTGTTCTCCATGGTGCTCTGTTAACAAGAAATTTGAAGGTACATTGTTTATCTGAACAAAAGAATTACAATTGTAATGATTTGGAGCAAGGCATTCATAACCAATATAGTTTCCACTGTTTTGCCTTTTTTCTAGAGATAAGTTGCAGCAAATAATGAAATTACGATTACTGGAACCAAGATTCCAATGACCGAAGGAGCAACTAAAATTTGTAGTGCCATTTTCTCACCGCTAGAAGGTTATTTCTTTTGAGAAATTAAAACTTTCTTTGAAAATATCTAATGGCCATAAACGCTTAGAATTTCATTTATACTTATTGGCCCTTTGCGAACGATTTTCGGTCTTTCCGAAGTTAAATCTACTATGGTAGATGGTAATCCAAAGGTTGTTGGTCCTCCGTCAAGGATCATGTCGACTTTATCCCCGATTTGATTTGCTGCTTCTTGAGCAGAGAGTGGCGGTTTTTCTCCAGTTTTGTTTGCACTGGTTCCGACTAAAAGTCCATCGGATAAGTGGATGAGTTGAATCACTACGTTATGCATTGGGACTCTCACCCCTACGGAATCTAGATTAGAAGTAACAGTGCCGGAAAGAGTTGTTGTCTTGGGAAGGATGAGAGTGACTGGCCCAGGCCAAAACTTAACTGCAATCCGTCTAGCCTTGTCTGAAAGATAAGCAATTTTTTCAATATGTTCAATATCTGAGGCCAGTACTGGAAGTGGCTTTTGTCTTGCGCTCTTTACTTCAAAAATTCGTTCAACTGCACTAACATTGAGAGGGTCACAGCCCAATCCATATACTGTTTCAGTTGGGTAAACAACCAATCCGCCTCTCTTCACAGTTTCTGAGGCAGTAAGAATGTTCTTTGCTGTGGCCTTCAAAACGCGCACATTTCTTCCCCTATTACTCGTTGCAGACTGGTAGTTTTTCTTATATTAAAACTATCACTCATAGAACAAAAGAGGCGGCAAACTGTAGAACGTAGTCTTTAAATCCAAAAACAAGCATGGTAGATAATTCAAGCACAACAAATGTGAGAAGATCAATGGTAAGAGTTGCTGTCTTGGATGAGGATAAATGCAAAACCAAACACTGCGACAGAGAATGCTATCGTTTTTGTCCGCAGATAAGAAGCCGAGTAGAAGCAGTCCGATTCGAAGATGAAAAACCATTGATTGTGGAAGCTCTTTGTGTTGGGTGTGGCATCTGCGTCAAGAAGTGTCCGTTTAAAGCTCTGTCGATAGTTAATCTGCCGGACGAGCTTGAAAGGGAATGCAGCCACAGATTTGGACCTAACACCTTCAAACTTTTTCGCCTCCCTATTCCCTCCCC